>Ga0210409_10002116_pt1 | contig 24169 bp, 21 predicted proteins | sample IncBWH17MmetaG_FD_161649 | JGI IMG/M metagenome (GOLD analysis project Ga0210409, IMG submission 161649) | Forest soil microbial communities from Barre Woods Harvard Forest LTER site, Petersham, Massachusetts, United States - Inc-BW-H-17-M | ecosystem: Environmental > Terrestrial > Soil >...
CTCAGGGCAAGCTACCGCAGCAGCAAGCGTTGCAGCTGGACCTGTTTGCCGACGACTCAATCGTCAGCACGCCGCCCGCGCCGCAAACACCCAATCCAAGAACAAATCCACGCGCCACCCCGCTGCCGCCGACGCCGCCGGCCACCGATGCCGGCGCGCTGGCGCCAGGCAAGCGCCGCCTGCGCTTTGGCGAGCATGTACTCGATTACACCTTGCTGCGCTCGAAACGGCGCTCCATCGGCTTCCTGATCAGCGACGATGGCTTACGCGTCACCGCCCCCAAATGGGTCACGCTGGGCGATATCGAAGTCGCCATCCGGGAAAAAAAACGCTGGATTTTCACCAAGCTGAGCGAGTACCGCGACCGCTCCACCCGCCGCATGCAGCCGCAGATGCAGTGGCGCGACGGCGAAACGCTGCCTTACATGGGGCGCAGCATCACACTGCGCATCCACGCCACCCAGAAGGCCGGCATTCATTTCGATGACGCCAGCGACCAGTTGATCGTCTGCCTGCCGGCCGACGCCAGCGAGCAGCAACTCAAGGACCGCGTATTGGGCTGGCTGCAGCTGGAAGCCAAGCGCGTGTTCGGCGAACGCCTGCCTATCTATGCGCAAAAGCTCGGCGTCACCTACCAGTCGTTTGCGCTGTCGTCGGCGACTACCCAGTGGGGATCGTGCACTTCGGAAGGCAAGATCCGGCTCAACTGGCGGCTGATGCATTTTGCGCTGCCGCTGATCGACTACGTGATCGCGCACGAGCTGTCGCATCTGCGTGAGATGAACCACAGCCCGCGTTTCTGGGCTACCGTGCAATCGATTTTCCCCGAATTTGAAACCGCCCGGAAAACCCTGCGCGACAGCGCCCAGGAAACCCTGCCGGTTTTCTAACGCCAGGGCCTGGCGCACGCTAGCGGCCGCGCCGCTTTAAAATAGCGAGGCAGGCTACAACAATCCCCCTTCCCAACTACCGAGAACAATCATGCGAATCCTCCATACCATGCTGCGCGTCGGCAATCTGCAACGCTCCATCGATTTCTACACCAAGGTGCTCGGCATGAAACTGCTGCGCACCAACGACAATCCTGAATACAAATACACGCTGGCTTTTGTCGGCTACGGCAGCAATCCCGATCATGCCGAACTTGAGCTGACCTATAACTACGGTGTCGAAAACTACGACCAGGGCACGGCCTTCGGGCATATGGCGGTAGCGGTGGAAGACGCCTACAAAGCCTGCGCCGACGTCAAGGCGCAAGGTGGCAATGTGACGCGCGAAGCCGGACCGGTAAAGGGCGGCAGCACGGTGATCGCCTTTGTACAGGATCCCGACGGTTATAAAATTGAATTGATCGAGCGCAAAGACGGCATTGCCGCCAACGCTGCTCTATAAATTGAGTGCGGCAGAATAGATCTGCGCTTTAAAAAAGCAAGCTGCGCTTTGCCAATGCCGACAAGAAGGCAGGCCTTATCGGGGTGATGGCGAGGTAGTCAATCCGGCAGCGTTTCCTTCTCTCTGATGCGAGAGAAGGAAACGCGGTTTGGCGAAAATCAGGGCAGGCGATTCGCCAAGGCCACAAACAATTCCATCGATACGGTTTCCGGCCGCGCCTGCGGATCGACGCCGGCGTCGATCAATTCATTTTCGGTGAACATTCCTGCCAGGCAGTTGCGAATCACCTTGCGTCTTTGCGTGAAAGCTTTCAGCACGACGTCTTCCAGTTTCTTCTGCTCACAAGCCAAGGGCTGGGCAATCGGAATCATCCTGACGATGGCCGACTCCACTCGCGGCGGCGGATCGAAAGCGGTCGGCGGCACGATGAACATCAGCTGCATCTTGTAGCGCCATTGCAGCATGACCGACAAACGGCCGAAAGCCTTGCTGCCCGGTGCGGCCACCATGCGCTCCACCACTTCCTTTTGCAGCATGAAGTGCTGGTCTTGCACTTGCGGCGCGATCTCCGCCAGGTGGAACAGCAAGGGACTGGAGATGTTGTAAGGCAGGTTGCCGACCACGCGCAGTTTCTTGCCGCCGTTCAGCGGAATGCTGCTGAAATCGAATTTCAGCGCATCGGCGGAATGCACATGCAGGCGCGCCGGATCGAAAGTCTTTTGCAGGCGCGCCACCAGGTCGCGATCCAGTTCGACCACATGCAGCTGCTGCAGCGACTCCAGCAGCAGGCTGGTCATGGCCGCCAGGCCCGGGCCGATTTCAACCATGTTGTCGTCGGCCTGCGGCGCAATCGCAGCGATGATGTTGTACAGCACGGTGTCGTCGGTCAGGAAATTCTGGCCGAAGCGCTTGCGGGGGATGTGATTCTTCATATTCTTCTTTATTTGCGAGACTAAGCCGCTAAAACAATTACAGGAGGTGCAAGCGCCGCCCTGGTCGGGGCTTATTTCTTGCCGGACTGGCTCGAACGCACCATCTGCGCCGCCGCATTCATCGCCGCCAGCATGCTGCCGTGATCGGCGCGGCCAAGGCCGGCGGCGGCGAGATCGAGCGCAGTGCCGTGATCCACGGAAGTGCGGATAAACGGCAGGCCCAGCGTAATGTTGATGCCATGCCCGAAGCTGGCGTACTTCAATACCGGCAAACCTTGATCGTGATACATGGCCAGCACGCAATCGGCATCGGCCAGGTATTTTTGCTGGAACAAGGTGTCGGCGGGATAGGGGCCGCTGACCGCAATCCCGTTTGCCTTGGCGGCCTGCAATACGGGACCGATGATATCGATTTCTTCGCGCCCCAGATAGCCGCCCTCCCCCGCATGCGGATTGAGGCCGGTCACCAGGATGCGCGGCTGCGCCAGCCCGAATTTATTCTGCAGATCCGCGTGCAGGATGGCAATGGTACGGCTCAGGCTGTCGAAGCTGATCGCTGCCGCGACATCTTTCAGAGCCAGATGCGTGGTCGCCAGCGCCACCCGCAGCGGCGGCGTGGTGCGGTCGGTCGCCAGCATCATGACCACCTGGGCGGTCGCGCTTTTTTCAGCCAGGTATTCAGTATGGCCGGTGAATGCGACGCCGGCGTCGTTGATCGTGCTTTTTTGCAGCGGCGCGGTGACGATGCCATCGAAAATACCCTGCTGCGCGCCATCAATCGCAATATCCAGCGTGCGCAGCACTGCCCGCCCATTGCGCGCATCCAGCACGCCCGGACGCACATGGGCATCCAGCTGACAATCGATCACGGCAATCTGGTCAATCGAGAAATTCGGCAAGCCATTGTTGCGGAAGGCCTGCTGCGACAAGGCCACCAGCCTGATGTCAGGATCGATTGCCGCCGCGGTCATCGCCAGGAAAGCGGCGTCGCCGATCAGCACGCTCTTGATCTGGGCGCGCAATTCCCAGGCGGCCCGGATCGACACCTCAGGGCCGATGCCGGCCGGCTCGCCGCAGGTGACGGCCAATACCGGACGCTGCTGTGCGCCGGACGGCATGGCCCCAGATTGTTCAGACATGCGCAGCTTTCATGAATCGCCCGAATCGTGGATCACGATGCAATACAAGCCGCAATCAGTGATCGTCGTTACGGTATTCAACATAAGTACGGTCACGCAACTGACGCAGCCAGTCGTTGGTGGCTTCTTCGGTCTTGCGTTCGCGGATCGCCATGCGGGCCGCTAGGCGCTGACGCTCTTTCGACACATCGTTGGTCTTGCGTTCCAGCACCTGGATCAGGTGATAGCCGAATGGCGATTCGATCGGCTCGCTGACCTGGCCAGGCTTCAAGGCATCCATCGCGCGTTCGAATTCTGGCACGGTGTCGCCGGGATACACCCAGCCCAGATCGCCCCCCTTGGATGCCGACAAATCGTTGGAGTATTGCTTGGCCAGGTCTTCAAACTTGGCGGCGTTGTTATCCAGGCGTTCTTTCAGGTCAAGCAGGCGGCGGCGCGCGTCGGCCGCTGTCACGGTCGGCGTGACCTTGATCAGGATATGGCGTACATGCGTCTGCTGCACAGGTGCAGCGGCCGTATCTGTCGGCGTGCTGGCAGCGGCACGCTTGTTGACCAGTTTGACGATATGGAAGCCGTTGGCGCTCTTCAAGATGGCCGACACCTGGCCGGGAGCCAGGTTAGCGACCGCTTCGACATACAAGGACGGCAGGCGGTCTTGCGCGCGCCATCCCATGTCGCCGCCGGTCAGGGCATCGCTGGCGTCGGAAAACGCGGCTGCGACGGCGGCGAAGTTGCCGCCGGACTTGATCTGCTGCATGGCTTCCTCAGCCCGCTTGGCGCGCTGGGCAATCTGGTCGGCTGTGGCGTTTTCAGGAACGCGCACCAGAATCTGCGCTAAATCCAGTTCCTGGGCATTTTGCTTGTTGCTGGCATCAGCGGTAATGTAATTGTCGACTTCCGATTCCGAAATCTGGATCTTGTTGTCGACTTCACGTTCGCGCAGGCGCTGCAACAGCATTTCCTGGCGGATTTCTTCGCGGAAGGCCGGATAAGGAATCTTGTCGGCCGCCAGCTGTTTCTGGAAATCCGCCATCGATAGCTTGTTTTGTTCGGCAATCCGGCCGATCGCGCGATCCAGCATGACGTCGTCCACCGACAAACCGTTCTCTTTCGCCAGCTGCACTTCGGCGCGCTCAAGAATCATGCGTTCAAGCAATTGTTTTTGCAGCTCAGCCACCGGCGGCAATTCGATATTCTGCGCCTTCATGCGCTGCACCACATCGTTCATGCGCTTGCTCAATTCCTGCTGGGTAATCACATCCGTGTTCACCACCGCGACGATGGCGTCCACCGTTTGTGGAGCGCCCTTGGATGCCGGAGCAACGGCAGCCGGCGCCGCCGCTGGGGCCGGGGCAACCAGAGGCGGCGTAATCTGCTTCGACACAGCTTGCGCCCAGGCGCTGCCGGCGGTTGCAGACAACAGCATGAATGCAAGTGCCGTGAGTTGGGTTTGATTGGTTTTACGCATAATTGGAAAAACGTTCATGGGTGAGAATAATCTGAAGAATGACGGGGAGAATAACAGGTTCAACGGCTGATGAACGAATCAGGCTGATTGATATTCTGATAACCTGGAACACTGTTACGCAGGGCTTGCATCGGATTTGACCCGATACTTGATAAACCATTCAGTTCAAGCTGCACGAATATACCCGTAGTCGTGCGGGTTGACGATGTCGGCGTGCGTTGTCCCACTACGCGGAAGACCCAGCAGTCGGCTTTGTATTCCAGTCCGAGCAGGCTTTGTCCAACGGTTTTTTCCGTCAAGGAATAGCTGACGCGGCCGACGCCATACCAGCGCTTGCTCAGCGGCCATTGCGCCGACAGGTCAAACTGCTTCAGGTATCGATTGTCCGGATCAAGTGGATCAATGTTGGTGTGATCCAGCTGGTAGGAGAAATTGATGACTTTCTTCGGGCCTGGCTGCCATTTGACGGTCGAATTGGCGCGCACCCATTGATTGTTGCTCTGGCTGTATTGAATCGTGTTGTCGACGCCCAGCGTGGATGACACCTGGCCACCCGCCATCAACAGTAGATCGGAGCGGCTGGTAGTAATGTTATCGGTAGCATTCAGGGCCACGCGCGGCTGGGTAAAGTACATGCGCTGGCCAATGCCCAGGCGCAGACGCTCCACGCCTGACTCCTCGATGAAACGGGAAATCAAGGCCGTGGTCAACTGGTTGGCGTCGCTGATACGGTCATGGCCGCTATAGCGGTTTTCCGTAAAGATCTGGGCGAAGTTGAAGTCCGAGGCGCCGCTGTCGAACAGAGGAAACTGGCTTTGGTCGTGATACGGCGTGCGCACATAAAACACCCGCGGTTCCAAGGTTTGCGTCATTGGATTGCCAAAGAATTTGGCGTCGCGTTCGAAGATCAGGCCGGCATCCAGCGAAAAAGTCGGCAGAACCCGGCTGAAATCATTGCCCAGGGATGTCGGGCCTGCTACGCCCGGCGGTAACGCCGTGACGGGCGAGGTCGGAGGATTCGCTACGCCGAATTTGTTTGGAGTAATACTATAGGCCGTCGCATCCAGTTGGATCTTCGGTGTAATGAAATAACCGGGACGGATAATCGGATAGGAAAGCTGCGGATTAATGTAGACCCGCTCACCACCCAGAGGCATCAAGGTGCTGCTGGTGTAAGCCATGCCGCTGGTACCTTGCGGGAAATCGTACTGGCTGTTCCAGAAACGCGTGTATTGCGCATTCACGTTCCAGTCAAAACCAAAAATATCCTGCTTGCCGGCGGTTAACGTAACTTGCGGCATACGGTCATACGGACGGCTGAGGGTAGGCTGTCCGGCGGCATTGAAGTCCTGCAGGATCTGATAGCGCGAAGCCAGCGCCGCCACGCTCCAGAACGAGCCGCTGTAGTTCAAATCGAATTCGCGATTCAAGGTGCGCAAGGAGCTCTGGGTAATCGAACGCGAAAAATCGTCGGGATAATTATTATCCGAGGCAAAGTTCACGTTCCAGCCCATTGTCAGGCCTGGATACAGCGTCTGCGTATGAATCGACTGCACCGCATAGCGGTCGCTCTTGTAAAGCTTGTCATCGGGCAAATACTCAACCTTGGTCTGGCCGCTATAACCCACACCCATGTAGCGCGCATCCGCCCCCATCTGCAAGCCGCGCTGGCTGATGATGTTGGGATAGATCGTCAAATCGCGATTGGGTGCAATATTGAAGTAATACGGCAGGTTGAATTCCAGGCCGCCGTTGTTGGTGGTGCCGATAATAGGCGGCAGCACGCCTGACTGGCGGTCGTTCGACAAAGGAAAGGACATGCTCGGCGAACCAAGGATGGGCACGCTCTTGAAATACAGGATGCCGTTGTGGGCAACTCCTTCGCCCAAGCCGCTGTCGACATCCAGCGTACTGGACTTGATATACCAGTCCGGCTTGGTGCCCGGGCAGGTCGTATAGTTGCCCTTGACGATTTCCGACCTGTCCTCATCCAGGAAATTGATGCGTTCCGCGCTGCCGTGGCCGTCGTTGGCCTGGAACCAGTAGGTCGGATTGGTCAGATAGCCTTGCCCGGAATCCATGTTCAGCTTCAGGTCGTCTCCGGTGTAGCGGTCGCCGTAGCGGTTCATCTTTACGCAGCCGTGGGCTTCCGCCTCATTCTCGACAATCCGGTAAATCCCGGTCTTGGATTTGACATTGGTGCCGCCGCGGGTGATGTCGACATCGTTATCCAGGTTCAGCAAACGGTCCGGGCGCCCCGTCATCTGCTCCGCCTCAACCGTGGTCGGCGCATCGGCATCGTTGACGCGCGGCACCTTGGCTTTCGGCGGGCTGGCCTGCGGGTTGGTCTGTGAATCGGGGGCAACTGGCGCCGTCACCTCGACCGACTGCGCCCAAGCCCACATCGGCATGGAAACCGCCGCAATGACCGAAGCCACCAGGATGGTCATGCGCCGCAAAGCCGGCAATTGGGACGCAGCCGGACCGGACCGGACTGGACCTGAACGTGGCTGGGGATACTTAGGAAGCGCTGAGGAGGACCGGGTCATGAAATGAATTTGGCAAACACCATAGCAGGCGATTTTTTGAAATTAATCCCTTATTATATGGGAACTCACCATCAACAGCCGTTTTACTGGATTGCTTAATGTCTTTATCACAGTCTGCCCCTGCTTTACCCGATCTGCGCCAGACTCAAATTGTCGAATGGCTAACTACGCTCAGCCACATTCCCACCTTGCCCGCGACCTTGCGCCCAGCCTCTGCCGACGCCAGCTTCCGCCGCTATTTCCGCATCGATACGGCTGCCGGCGGCACCCTGATCGTCATGGATGCGCCGCCGCCGCAGGAGGACGTGCGGCCCTTTATCGAGATTGGCGCGCTGTTTGCCGGCATCGGCCTGTCGGTGCCGGCGGTGCTGGCGCAGGACGTCGAACGCGGCTTCCTGCTGCTGTCCGATCTTGGCAGCACCACCTACCTGCAGCAGCTCAACAACGATAGCAGCATTGAAAATGCGCACAAGCTGTACATGGACGCCATCGACGCCTTGGTATTGCTGCAAACCAAGAGTCAGCCGGATGTGTTGCCGGAATACGACCGCGCCTTCCTGTTGCGAGAATTGCAAATATTTCCAGAGTGGTATATCGGCAAGCACCTGAAAGCCACCCTCAGCGACCAGCAAAGCGCCGATCTCGACAAGGTGTTCGACGCCATCCTCGCCAACAACCTGGCGCAACCGCAGGTATTCATCCATCGCGACTACCATTCGCGCAACCTGATGGTGCTGGCCGACGGCAATCCCGGCGTGCTGGATTTCCAGGGCGCGCTATACGGCCCGATCAGCTACGACATCGTCTCGCTGCTGCGCGATGTCTACATCCAGTGGGATGAAGCCCAGGTGCTCGACTGGCTGATCCGCTACTGGGAACGGGCCAAGCGCGCCGGCCTGCCGGTGGCGCCGGACATCGACAGCTTCTACCGCGATTTCGAATACATGGGCCTGCAGCGCCACCTGAAAGTCCTCGGCCTGTTCGCGCGCCTGTATCACCGCGACGGCAAGGAAGCCTACCTCAAGGATATCCCGCTGGTCATGGATTACGTCCGCAAGACGGCCCTGCGCTACCGCGAACTGATACCGCTGGTGCGCATGCTGGACAAGCTGGAAGACAAGACGGTGCAAGTTGGCTACACATTCTAAAAGCAGCACAAACAAAACACCCATGAAAGCAATGATATTTGCAGCCGGTCGCGGCGAGCGCATGCGTCCGCTGACCGACACCATTCCCAAGCCCTTGCTCACTGTCCGCGGCCGACCGCTGATCGTCTGGCATATCCTCAACCTGGTGCGCGCCGGCATCAGCGACATCGTCATCAACCACGCCCATCTGGGAAACCTGATTGAAGAGACGCTGGGCGACGGCAGCAAATACGGCGCCGCCATCCGCTATTCGGCGGAAAGCGTGGCGCTGGAAACCGCCGGCGGCATCGCTAATGCCCGCCATCTGCTGGGCGAAGATCCGTTCGTGGCGATTGCCGGCGATGTCTACTGCCCGCATTTCGATTTCGAACAGGTCAAGCATACGCTGGAAGACAAGGACCTGTGGGGCCAGCCCTACCCGCTCGACAAGCGCGACATGGCCTGGCTGTACCTGGTGAAGAATCCGCCGCACCATCCGCAAGGCGACTTCGGCCTGCACAGCTTTTCAGTCAGCAACGAGGGCGAAGCCGGCCATACCTATACCTACTCGGGCATCGGCGTTTACCGCCCCGAGATGTTCGATGCCGTCAGCCCCGGCCAGCCGGAAAAGCTGGTCACCCTGATGCGCGAATACGCAGCGCGCGGCCAGCTCGGCGGCGAGGTGTACCGCGGCGCCTGGACCGACGTCGGCACCATCGAACGCCTGGATCAACTCAACGCGCCGCTTTGAAGCGACACACGACAAACTGTTACGAAAGACCGCCAGCATGACTCCTTACAGCACACGCCGCAGCAAACTGATCGCGCAAATGCAGGCCATGGGTGGCGGCGTCGCCATCATCTCGACGGCGCCGGAAGCGGCGCGCAACGCCGATTCCGATTTCCCCTATCGCCACGACAGCAGCTTCTACTATCTGTCCGGCTTTACCGAACCGGACGCCGTGATCGTGCTGGTCGCCAGCAAGGATCCCAAGGCGATTTTGTTCTGCCGCGAGAAAAACCTGGAACGGGAAATCTGGGACGGCTTCCGTTTCGGCCCGGCTGCCGCCCGTGAACAATTGGGTTTCGACGCCGCCTTTGCGATCGACGAGATCGACAGCGAAATGCCGAAACTGCTGGCCGACGCGCCGGCGATTTTTTACACCTTGGGCAAGCAGGCCAACCGCGACAGCCAGCTGCAAGGCTGGCTAGGCAAGCTGGCCGGCCAGGCCCGCGTCGGCATCAGCGCGCCGGCCACCATCCATGGCCTGGATCCGCTGCTGGCCGAAATGCGGCTGTTCAAGGATGCCTCGGAACACGCCATCATGCAGCGCTCCGGCCAGATTGCCGCCGGCGCCCATCGCCGCGCCATGCGCATGGCGCGGCCCGGTCTGCGCGAATACCATCTGGAAGCGGAAATCCTGCATGAATTCCGCAGCAACGGCGCCGAATCGCCGGCTTATACATCGATCGTCGCTGCCGGCGCCAATGCCTGCGTGCTGCACTACCGCGCCGGCAATACCGAACTGAAAGACGGCGACCTGGTGCTGATCGACGCCGGCTGCGAATTCGAAAGCTACGCCTCCGACATTACCCGCACCTTCCCTGCCAACGGTATCTTCTCGGGTCCGCAAAAGGCCTTGTACGAAATCGTGCTGGCGGCGCAGCACGCGGCGATTGCCGCCACCCGTCCCGGGCAGCGTTTCATCGCCGGCCACAACGCTGCCCTGCGCGTGCTGGCGCAAGGCATGCTCGATACCGGCCTGCTGCTCAAGGACAAGGTCGGCAGCCTCGACGACGTCATCGCCAACGGCGACTACCGCCAGTTCTACATGCACAGCACCGGCCACTGGATCGGCCTCGACGTGCATGACGCCGGCGCCTACCGCGAACCGGGCGAAGCCGCGCCGGAAGGTGAACAGAAGCCATGGCGCAAGCTGCAGCCGGGCATGGTCACCACGGTCGAACCCGGTATCTACGTGCGGCCGGCGGAAGGCGTGCCTGAGCAGTTCTGGCATATCGGCATCCGCATCGAAGACGATATCCTGGTGACTGCCGACGGCAATATCAACCTGACGCGCGATGTGCCGACCGCGGTGGCCGAGATCGAAGCCCTGATGCGCAAGTGACGCCACGCCTGCCAGCACACTGCAATGCGCTGCAGGCGCTGTTATCATGACGGCTATGACTAATGCCACCATCGCTGCCACACCCACCATCGTCGTCTTCGATCTCGGCGGCGTCCTATTCGACTGGAACCCGGACTACCTGTTTCGCAAGCTGATCGCCGATGAAACGGAGCGCAAGTGGTTCCTCGCGAATGTCTGCAACGGCGCATGGAATATCCAGCAGGACGGCGGCCGCTCGCTGGCTGAAGCCACCGCCAGCCTGAGCGCGCTGCATCCGCAACATGCACCGCTGATTGCCGCCTTTTATGCCCGCTGGACGGAAATGCTGGGCGGCACGCTAGCGCCCGGCGTGGCGATTTTCGAGGCGCTGGAAGCCGGCGGCGTGCCCTTGTACGCCTTGACCAACTGGTCGGCCGAAACCTTTCCTTACGCCCGCAGCAACGCCCCCTACCAGCCGGTCTTGCAGCGCTTCAAGGACATTCTCGTGTCGGGTGAAGAAAAACTGATCAAGCCGGATCCGCGCATCTATCAGCGCATGCTGGAACGCATACGTACGCACCATCCCGGCGCTCAGCCGGAACATCTGATCTTCATCGACGACGTCGAACGCAACGTGCTGGCCGCACGCGCACTCGGCTGGCGCGCCATCCATCACAGCGACCCGGCGGCAACTGCCGCGCAATTGCGTGACTGGGGTTTGCCGCTATGAACGACAACAGCAAACCGTCAAGCGAGACCGATGCCGACATCGCCATCTGCGGCGCCGGCCCGGTCGGCCTGAGCCTGGCCGCGCTGCTGGTAAAGCGCGGGATCCCGGCGGCGCGCATCGCCCTGATCGACGCCAAGACAGTCGCATCGGCACGGCAGGATCCGCGCTCTCTGGCGCTGTCTTATGGCAGCAGCCAGATCCTGCAGGACATCGGCGCCTGGCCGCTGGCCGCCACCGCCATCCATCAGATCCACGTCTCGCGCCGCGGCCACTTCGGCCGTACCCTGATTCAGCGCGACGAGTTCCAGCTGCCCGCACTGGGTTATGTCACGCGCTACGGCACACTGGTGACAGCGCTGGCCGCGCTGCCCGGCCTGCGCGACGTGCAGCTGCTGCGACCGCTGCAGGTGACTGCCAGCAGCGAACAGGAAGATAACGTCGAACTGCAGTTGTCAGACGGCCGCACCCTGCGCACGACATTACTGGTGCAGGCCGAAGGCGGCCTGTTCGGCGCGCAAAGCGACAAAGCGCTGCAGCGCGACTATCGGCAGGTCGGCATCGTCGCTCATGTTCAGGCCAGCGCGCCGATTGCGCAGCGCGCCTTTGAACGCTTCACCGACCAGGGGCCGCTGGCGCTGCTGCCGCAGGACGATGGCCACGGCAACAACTATGCCTTGGTCTGGTGCGTGCGCCCCGCTACCGCCAAAGATTTGCTGGCGTTGGACGATGCCGCTTTCCTGGAGGCGCTGATGCAGGCCTTTGGCGGCCGCCTGGGACGCTTCACCAAGACGACGGCGCGCAACAGCTTCCCGCTCGGCCTGAATGCCCGCCCCGCTGCCTCGGCCAGGACGGTAGCGATCGGCAACGCCGCGCAGACCTTGCACCCGGTGGCTGGCCAGGGCCTCAACCTGGGACTGCGCGACGCCACGGTGCTGGCGCGCATGCTGGCGGCCGAGCTGTCGTCGGCAACGCTGCTACAGTTCGCCGCCGCCCGGCAAGCCGACCGCAGCGTCACGATCCACCTGACCGACGTCATGGCGCGGATTTTTGCCAGCGCGCCTGATGGCGCCCTGTCCCAAACCCTGCTCGGCCTGTCGTTGGGACTGGTCGACGTGATCAAACCGGCGCGGCGCATGCTGGCGCAGCAAATGATGTTCGGCCGCCGCTGATCACTGCTTGCAATTTCATCGTTCAACATAAAAAAAGCCGCGCCGGTGTTATCCGGCGCGGCTTTTTAGCTAGAGCGGCAGGGCTTACTCGACCGCCTTCACCATATCTTCAATCACCTTCTTGGCATCGCCGAACACCATCATGGTCTTGTCCATGTAGAACAGCTCATTGTCGAGCCCGGCGTAACCGGCGGCCATCGAGCGCTTGTTGACGATCACGGTCTTGGCTTTATAGACTTCCAGGATAGGCATGCCGGCGATCGAGGACTTCGGATCCTTGGCGGCCGGATTGACGACGTCGTTGGCGCCCAGCACCAGCACCACGTCGGCCTGGGCAAATTCACCGTTGATGTCTTCCATCTCGAACACCTGGTCGTACGGCACTTCGGCTTCCGCCAGCAGCACGTTCATGTGGCCGGGCATGCGCCCTGCCACCGGGTGGATCGCATACTTGACGATCACGCCCTTGTGCGTCAGCTTCTCGGTCAGCTCTTTCAAAGCGTGCTGGGCGCGCGCCACCGCCAGGCCGTAACCCGGCACGATGATAACGGTCTCGGCATTGCCCATCAGGAAAGCGGCGTCGTCGGCAGAGCCGGATTTCACCGGCCGCTGCTGTTGCGCCGCCCCGCCGGTGGCCGCCGCGGCATCGCCGCCGAAACCGCCCAGGATGACGTTGAAGAAGGAGCGGTTCATCGCCTTGCACATGATGTAGGACAGGATCGCACCGCTGGAGCCGACCAGCGAACCGGCAATGATCAGCATCGAATTGTTCAGCGAAAAGCCGATGCCGGCAGCCGCCCAGCCCGAGTAGCTGTTGAGCATCGACACCACCACCGGCATGTCGGCGCCGCCGATCGGGATGATGATCAGCACGCCGAGGATGAAGGCGATCAGCGCCATCAGGATGAACGGCAGCCAGGCTTGCGTCAGCACGAAAATGATGCCGAGGCCGACCATCGCCACCGCCAGCAGCAGGTTGATGAAATGCTGGCCGCGGAAACTCACCGGCGCGCCCTGGAACAGGCGGAATTTATACTTGCCCGACAGCTTGCCGAAGGCGATCACCGAACCCGAGAAGGTGATCGCGCCGACGAAGGTGCCGATGAACAGTTCGATGCGGTTGCCAACCGGCAGCGCCTCGCCGTGCGCCGCAATGCCGAAAGCCCAAGGCTCCGACACCGCCGCCACCGCGATACAGACCGCCGCCAGGCCGATCAGCGAGTGCATCGCCGCCACCAGCTCAGGCATCTTGGTCATCTCGACGCGCTTGGCCAGCATCGCACCGATGCCGCCGCCGACGATCACGCCGCCTGCCACCAGCCAGAACCCCAGGCCGGCGCCCTGCGACTCCGCCTTCAGCTTGACGATCAGCGCAATCGTGGTCACCACAGCGATGCCCATGCCGGCCATGCCGAAGGCATTGCCGCGCCGCGCCGAAGAAGGATGCGACAAACCCTTGAGCGCCTGGATGAAGCAGACCGAGGCGATCAGGTACAACAAGGTCACCAGGTTCATGCTCATTGTGCTGCTCCCTCTTTCGCCGCAGGCTTGGCCTTCGGTTCTTTTTTCTTGAACATTTCCAGCATGCGCTGGGTCACCAGGAAGCCGCCGAACACATTGACTGCCGCCAGCGCCACCGCCAGCGTGCCGGCGATCTGGCCGACGATGCCCTCGGTCAGGCCGGCCGCCAGCATGGCGCCGATGATGATGATGGCGGAGATGGCGTTGGTGACCGCCATCAGCGGCGTATGCAAGGCCGGCGTAACGGTCCAGACCACGTGGTAGCCGACGTAGATCGCCAGTACGAAGATGATCAGGTTAGTGATGGTGTGCGTGACTTCCATGGTTTCCCCTTGATAGAAGGACTGCGCTGCTGACTGGCGCAACTGAACTGCGAGCCGGCCTAGATCTTCTTCAGGCCGGTAATCTTGTTGTTGTCGTCGACAAACACCACTTTCGGCACATAGCTGCGCGCTTCTTCGTCGGAAAGTGGAGCATAGGTACAGATGATCAGCAGATCGCCCAGGTGGGCGCAGCGAGCGGCGGCGCCGTTCAGCGAAATCTCGCCGCTGCCGCGCTTGCCGCGGATGGCGTAGGTCGAAAAGCGCTGGCCGTTGTTGACGTTGTACAGTTCGATCTTTTCAAATTCGCGGATGTCGGCGGCTTCCAGCAGATCTTCATCGATCCCGCAAGAACCTTCGTAGTGCAGGTCGGCTTGGGTAACGGTGGCGCGATGAATCTTTGCGCGCAGCATGATGCGTTGCATAGTTATTTCTCCAGTTTACAAGACCGCCGGCCGCAGCCGGGGACCTTTTTACAGCTATTGATTAAAACGGTAGTACGTTCAAACGAGATTGTTCAAGATACTTGCCTGCTTGCCTTACTTGCGCAGTACCTCGCCGGCACTGCACAGCAAAGTGGCCGCCACTATATCGTCTTCACGATTAATCACAAGGCCGCCTTCAGCATTGATGATCAATTTGAGGAAATCCAGCAGATTGCGCGCATACAGAGCCGAAGCATCGGCCGCCACCAGCGCCGCCAGGTTGCCTTCGCCGATGATGTGCACACCGTGCCTGATGACGGTCTTGCCGCTTTCCGACAAAGGACAGTTGCCGCCCTGGTCGACCGCCATGTCGAGGATCACCGAGCCCGGCTTCATCGCCTTGACTGTCTCTTCACTGATTAATACAGGCGCCTTGCGGCCCGGGATCAGGGCCGTGGTGATGATGATGTCTGCCTGCTTGGCGCGCTCGTGCACCAGTTCTGCCTGGCGCCGCATCCAGTCGGCCGGCATCGGCCGCGCATAGCCGCCGACGCCCTGGGCGATTTCCTTTTCTTCATCGGTGATGAAGGGTACGTCGAGGAATTTGGCGCCGAGCGACTCGATCTGCTCTTTTACAGCGGGCCGGACATCGGAAGCTTCGATCACCGCACCCAGCCGCTTGGCGGTGGCGATCGCCTGCAATCCGGCGACGCCGGCGCCCATGATCAGCATGCGCGCCGCCTTGACGGTGCCGGCAGCGGTCATCAGCATCGGCATGAAGCGCTGGTAGGTATTGGCCGCCATCAGCACCGCCTTGTAGCCGGCGATGTTGGCTTGCGATGACAGCACGTCCATCGACTGCGCGCGCGAAGTACGCGGCGCGGCTTCCAATGAAAACGCCGTCAGGCCATGGCTTGCCATAACAGCAATATTGTCGGCATCAAAAGGGTTCAGCATGCCGACCACCACCGTACCGCTTTTCAGCAAGGGCAGTTCGTCGGCGCTGGGAGCACGTACTTTCAGCACGGTTTCCATGCCGAAGGCGGCGGCGGCGTCCACCACTTCAGCGCCGGCGGCGGCGTAAGCCTCATCCGTGATGCTGGAAGAAATGCCTGCGCCGGACTGCACCTGGACCTGGTGTTTGGCCGCTACCAGCTTCTTGACCGTCTCTGGAGTCGCGGCTACCCGGGTTTCACCCGGCCGCGTCTCGGCGGGGATGCCGATTTTCATGTACTTCTCCCACTATGTTAAGAATTCTGTCGATTTGTCGAGGATTTGGCCTGGCAATCCCCGCAAACAGGGCGGCGACAGAGCAATCTGCCGCGCCTTCACGGCGCAGGCGCTGTCCCGCGATTAGCTGCATGGAATATTACACGGAAAAATTGCGGCCAAACAACCTGAGTCTTGATGTAGGTTATTTATCCTAAAATTAGCTGCATTGTTGCAACTATGGCTAGTGTCGTGTCCTGCCTCATCTGTCGGTATATCGCGCCGGCCTTGCCCCGTAGCGCTAGGCGTGCCGAGGAGACATAGCGGGGCTATGGCGACGAGGCGCAACGACGCGATACGGGTCAAGGACCAGCGAGATGCCGACAGATGAGGCAGGACACGACACTAGGCGCCCCGGCTAGAATCCGGTTCGCCGGCAGCATCTGGCTATCTATCGCACTCCTGACGTACTTTTCATCGAAAAGCGGCAGGCAAGTTAAAATATCGGATTAACCGAGGAATTTATGACTGACGTTTGGAAACCCTCCGTCACGGTCGCCGCGATCATAGAGCGCGACGGCCGCTTCTTGCTGATAGAAGAAGCCACCAGTGACGGCATCCGCATCAACCAGCCAGCCGGCCATCTCGATCCCAACGAGTCGCTGCTGCAGGCGGTCGCGCGCGAAACGCTGGAAGAAACGGCACACGAATTCACCCCGACCGCGCTGGTCGGCATGTACATGGCGCGTTATGTGTCGGCACGCACCGGCAAAGCGGTCACTTACTTACGTTTCGCTTTCTGCGGCGACCTGGGAGCCCGGCATGACCAGCCGCTGGATCATGGCATCCTGCGCACCCTGTGGCTTTCGCGCGACGAAATGGCCGCCTGCAGCGAGCGCCACCGCAGTCCGCAAGTGCTGCAATGCGTGGACGACTACCTGCGCGGCCAGCGCGCGCCCCTGTCCATGCTGAATACCCATCCCAGCGCCTATGGAGTAGAACATGAGCTCTCCTAAGAAGCGGGTGGTGATCGGCATGTCCGGCGGCGTCGATTCCTCGGTCTCGGCCTGGCTGCTGAAACAGCAAGGCTATGAAGTGATCGGCCTGTTCATGAAGAACTGGGAAGACGACGACGATTCCGAATACTGCTCGACCCGCCAGGACTGGATCGATGCGGTCAGCGTGGCCGATGTCATCGGCGTCGATATCGAAGCGGTGAATTTTGCCGCCGAATACAAGGACCGGGTATTCGCCGAATTCCTGCGCGAATACCAGGCCGGCCGCACGCCGAATCCGGATGTCCTGTGCAACGCCGAAATCAAGTTCAAGGCCTTCCTCGACCACGCCATGAAACTCGGCGCCGACCTGATCGCTACCGGCCACTACGCCCGTGTGCGGCAAGCCGATTCCGGCCGCTTCGAGCTGCTCAAAGCGGTCGACGCCAGCAAGGACCAAAGCTATTTCCTGCACCGGCTGAACCAGTCGCAGCTGTCGCGCACCCTGTTTCCGCTGGGCGAAATCCAGAAGACCGAAGTGCGCAAGATCGCCGAACAGATCCAGCTGCCGAACGCCAAGAAGAAGGATTCCACCGGCATCTGCTTCATCGGCGAACGGCCGTTCCGCGAATTCCTGAACCGTTACCTGTCCTACCAGCCGGGGCCGATGAAAACGCCGGATGGCGATGTAGTGGGCGAGCACGTCGGCCTCAGCTTTTACACGCTGGGGCAGCGCAAGGGTATCGGCCTGGGCGGCATGAAATCGCACAAGAACGCCGGCGGCGACAGCGACCCCTGGTATGTGGCGCGCAAGGATGTGGAGAACAACACTTTGTACATCGTGCAGGGCCACGATCATCCGTGGCTGCTGTCGTCGACGCTGCAGGCCGGCCAGCTCAGCTGGGTCGCCGGCGAAGCGCCGCAAAATGCGCATCTGTCAGCCAAGACGCGTTACCGCCAGGCCGACATGGCTTGTGCGTTTGACAGCCTGCGAGTCGATGCCGGCGAGAATTTCGCGCTGCGCTTCAGCGATCCGCAATGGGCGGTGACGCCTGGCCAGTCTGCCGTGCTGTACGACGGCGATGTCTGCCTTGGCGGCGGCATCATCGAGTCTTCCGGCCTATAAGGCTGAGCACCGTACCGGTTTTACGGCTTGCAGGCGTAAAACCGGGCACTTCCTGCCTGCCGCGCCATCCTGGCGGGGCCTCCGTCCAAAATCATCAGAAACTTTTGCCCAAACACACTTTGTCGTGCATTTGCAACAATAAGTTCCCCAATATTATTGTCAATTATGGAATAGTAAATTTCCAATAAGACTATTTATTGTTGATACTGAAGTCTCTAAACTGAGCTTCATCGATGGGCGCAACACACAAGCAACACTGCATCAGCAACGCAAGTGCGCCGCTCACCGAGGCAGGACCCGACGGGCAACATAGTTATCGCCTGTGCCGCCGAGCCCGGTGCCATCTATCAATCATTGGAGAAAAACATGAATGCCAAACAACTTATCGCTGGTCTCGCCGTTTTAGCCGCTGCCGGCAGCGCTTTTGCAGTTACCCCATACCCACCTGAAACCCCATTCGTCTCTACCAAATCGCGTGCCGACGTCCAGGCTGAAGTCGCGCAAGCGCAAAAAGACGGTACGCTGAACCAGGCGCGCAGCCAGTATCCGACGGTTGCCGCTGCCGGCAAGCCAGTCACCCGCGCTGAAGTTGTGAGCCAGATCAGCAACACCGAGCCATCGGTCTATAACGGCAACTAAGTCGCAACAGCAATTAGCAACTGATGCGACAGTAACTCCTCAGGTTTAAAGAGTTAAGCAAAACGCCAGCAATGCTGGCGTTTTGCTATTATCCGATCATAGTCCCATGGGCCACGTCATAGCGTCGTCAGCGATGCTATGCAGCATCAGTAGATCGCACTAACAGATCGCACTAAGATCATTACTCAGACCTCTTTCCTCGTTACATCATTCCGGGTCACCATGCGGTCAATTACTCCCTCCAAGCCTTACCTTCCAGCCAGCCTGCTGATGACCTGTTCGCTGGCTGTCGTATTAAGCGGCTGTGCCGATTTCTCTGGCATCGATCCGCAATCCAGGCTGGCGGACGGCAGTGCGCTGGCTGCCGGCAGCGCGCTCAGCAATGTCGGCAACGCCGCATGGCCGACCAGCGCCTGGTGGGAAAATTACCGCGATCCGCAACTCAATGCGCTGGTGCAGCAGGCCGTCGCCGACAGCCCCAGCCTGAAAATCGCCCAGGCCCGCATCCGCCAGGCGTCCTCGCTGGCCGGCGTGGCGCGCGCGGCGACGCTGCCGAAGGTCGGCGCCGAGGCCAGCAGCACGCGCGGCCTGTATTCCGAGCAATACATCTTCCCGCCGCCGCTGGGCGGCAGCTGGAACTGGGACAATGAAATCACCGTCAAGGCCAGCTACGACCTCGACCTCTGGGACAAGGACCGCAGCGCGCTGGAATCCGCCCTGGATACAGTCCACGTCAGCGCCGCCGAAGCGCGCAGCGCCCAGCTCAACCTGGAAACGGCGGTAGTGCGCGGCTACCTGCAGCTGGCGACCCAGTTCGCGCTGCGCGACGTCGCCAGCGCGACGCTGGTGCAACAGACCTCGATCGCCAATATCGCCCAACGCAAGCTGAACGCCGGCCTCGGCACCCGCCTGGAAGTCAGCCAGGCTGAAACCGCCTTGCCGGATGCCCGTTCCAATATAGAAAAAATCGACGAAAACATCGCCCTGCTGCGCAACCAGATTGCCGCCCTGAGCGGCAAGGGTCCCGGCAGCGGCGAGACCATCCAGCGGCCAGTCCTGGCCACCGCCCTGATTGCCCCTGCGGACGGCAGCGACAGCAGCGCACAACTGCCGATCGCCCTGCCTGACAACGTTCCGGCGCACCTGGTCGGGCGCCGCCCGGATGTGATCGCACAACGCTGGCGGGTCGAAGCGATGAGCAAGAATATCGACGTCGCCAAGGCCGCCTTCTATCCCGATATCAATATCTCCGCCTTCATCGGCTTGCAGGCGCTCGGCTTCACCAACTTCCTGAGCGCCTCGTCCGGCGTGCGCGGCGCCGGGCCTGCCATTTCGCTGCCGATTTTTGACGGCGGCCGCCTGCGCGCCAATCTCGGCGCCCAGACCGCCGCCCTCGACGGCGCCATCGAGAGCTATAACAGCACGCTGGTGCAAGCCCTGCAAAGCGTGGCCGACCAGATCATCAAGCTGAAATCGGAACAGCAGCAACGCGGCCAGTCGGAACAGGCGCTGGCGCTCTCGAAGAAATCCTACGACCTGGCCAAGCGCGGCTACCAGGCCGGCCTGACCGCCAACATCAACGTCATCCAGACCCAGCTGGTGCTGCTGCAGCAACAGTTGCGGGTGGCGCAGATCCGCGCCGGCTACCTGGATAGCTGGGCCCAGCTGATGCAGGCGCTGGGCGGAGGCCTCGGCGACGACCTGCCGCAGCCCGCCACCGGCGACGACGCCATTGCCGCCGGCAACGCCGGCAAATAAGCGGCCACCGTCATGAGCGAAACCGCAAGCAGCCGCCAGTCCTGGCTACATCACCTGGCGCAGGCCGGCGTCATCTGGGTGGAAAACCACGGCCAGGACCTGCTGCATGTCAGCAAGATTCTGCTGGCGACCTTGCTGGCGCTCGGGCTATCGCTGGTATTCGACCTCGCCAAGCCCGGCACCGCCATGGTCACCGTCATCATCGTGCTGCAGCCGCGCAGCGGCCTGGTGCTGGCGAAAGGCTTTTACCGCTTCATCGGCACCTCGGTAGGGGTGGTCGTGTCGATCATCCTGGCCGCTTCGTTTACCCAGCAACCGGTCCTGTTCCTGGCGGCCGGCGCCTGCTGGCTGGCGTTCTGCACCGCCGGCTCCACCATCTTCCGCAACTTCCAGTCCTACGCCTTCGTGCTGGCCGGCTACACCCTGGTCATCGTCGGCTTGCCGGCAGCTCTGCAGCCGGCCCAGGCTTTCGACATCGCCATGACGCGCCTGAGCGAAGTAATGCTGGGCCTGCTGTGCGCCGGCGTGGTCAGCGACGTGCTGTTTCCCCAGCATTTGTCGGAGGTCTTGCTGCTGACAGTGCGCAAACGCTTTGCCGATTTCAAGAAATTCATTGCGCTGGACGACAGCGCCGCAGTTTCGCGGCCGGCGCGCGAACGCATGGTGCTGCGCTTCATCGGCGAAGTGATTTCGCTGGAAGCGCTGCGCACCTCGTCGGTATTTGAAAGCGCCGCCGGCCATTTGCAAAGCCTGCAGCTACGCCAGCTGAACAATGCCTTCATGACCGCATCCACTACCTTCCACTCGCTCGACCAGCTGTTCGGCCGCCTGCAGGCCGGCGGCAAGCGCAGCACGCTGGATGCCTTGATGATGGAATACCGGGCGATTGCGCGCGCCCTCTCCAGCACGGACCGGACGCAGTTGAAGCAGGTCCGCAACGGCATTCCCGAGCGCCTGGCCGCCCTGCGCCGCGGCCTCGCCGCCAGCAGCCTCGACAGCGACGGCAGCCACCTGCTGGATTTCGATTCCGCCACCGAACTGCTGGCCAGGTTCGCCGATGAACTGGTGATCTACGCCAGAATCCATGCGGTCGTGATCCAGGCCGAGATGCATATGGCGGACGACGTCCAGCTGCCCGCGCATTATGTCGCGCGCACCGATCCGACCCTGATCGTCACCTCGGCGCTGCGGGCGGCCATCGGCTTCATCCTTTCTGCCTGGTTCTGGATACAGACCGGCTGGGTTTCCGGCACCGATGCGGTGGTGATGGCGACCGTGGTGAGCGCCCTGTTTGCGGCAGCTCCCTCGCCCATCAAAGTGGTGCGCCAGTTCATGATCGGCGGTGCACTGGGCGGTTTTTTCGGCTTCCTGTCGGCCTATTATCTGCAATCGCAGGCCGAGAATTTCACCATGCTGTGCATCGCGCTGGCCCCCTTCATCCTGATCGGCGCCTGGCTCACCACCACCAGGAAATACTCAGGCATCGGCACCGGCATCCTGCTGTTTTTCTTTTCCTATGCCAGCATCGGCAGCAACTACCAGTTCGACATGCTGGAACTGCTCAACGGCATGGCCGGCGGCCTGTTCGGTGTCGCCATCGCTTCCGCGATGTACCAGATCATCGATCCTTCCGACAGCCGCTGGATCAAGCGCCGCCTGGCGCGCGCCCTGCGCAACCAGGTAGTGGAAGCCTGCGGCCGGCCGCTGCCGGGACTGGCCGGGCGCTTTGAAAGCGGCACCCGCGATCTGCTGTCGCGTTTTGCCATCACCCATTCGCTGGATGACGAAGACGACCGCGCCATCATGACATGGCTCTTGTCGGTGCTGGAAATCGGCCGTGCCGTGATCCAGCTGCGGCAAGAGACCTTGAGCATAGTCGAGCCGCAAGTGCACGCCAGGATCGACGACGCCATACGCAGCATCGCACGCCTGTTTGCGCGTCCCAGCCAGGGCCGCCTGCGGCTGGCGCTGGATGGCGTGCTGGCGGCAATCGCCGTGTGCGGCGACATGCCGGCGGTGCTGGCCAACCTGCACCTGATGCGCGGCGCCATGCTGGAGCGCGTCACCGTGCTGACGCCGGCCGCAACCACGGCGCCGCCGTCGCCCCTCAATCCAACCACTAACACCGGGAAGTGACCATGCCGCGCGAAATCGCTCTCTTCGATGCCCTCATCCCGACCTTGCTGCTGGTCTTCATCGCCTGCCTGTTCCTGCAGATGGCGGTCGACTGGCTGTTTACCCGGCTCGGGCTGTACCGCTACGTCTGGCACCCGAGCCTGTTCCGCATCGCCCTGTTCTTTTGCATTTTCGGCGGCGCCGGATTGCTGCTTCACGTTGTGTAGCACGTCGTGTAATACGTTGTTCAATTTGCTGTAAAAAATTTGTTCTAAGGTCGCCATGAAATCATCCACCATCTTGAAAACCCTGCTGCAGGTCATCATTACCCTGCTAGTGGTCCTGGCCGCCGTGCTGCTGGCGCGCGCGCTGTGGGAGCGCTACATGAATACGCCCTGGACCCGCGACGGCCGGGTGCGGGCCGATGTCATCAGCGTCGCCGCCGACGTCTCCGGCATCGTGGTGGCAGTACCGGTGGCCGACAACGGTTATGTGCACAAAGGCGACCTGCTGATGAAAATCGATCCGGCGCGCTATACGCTGGCGCTGGCGCAGGCCGAAGCGCTGGTGACCGAACGCCGCGTCGGCCTCACCACCAAGCAGCGCGACGCCGAACGCCGCGCCAAGCTGGACGGCGACGTCATCTCCAATGAAAACCGGGAAAACTCCAGCGCCGACGCCTCCGCCGCCCAGGCCTCGTACCAGGCCGCGCTGGCTGCGCGCGACAGCGCCAAACTGAATCTGGAACGCACCGAAGTGCGCGCCACGGTGGATGGCTGGATCACCAACCTGAACGTGCATGCCGGCGATTTCGCCCAGGCCGGCGCACCGAAGCTGGCGGTGATCGACGCCAATTCTTTCTGGGTCTACGGCTATTTTGAAGAAAACAAGCTGCCTCTGATGAAAGTCGGCGACGCTGTCGACATGCGCCTGCTCGGCAGCGAACAGATCATCAACGGCCATGTCGACAGCATCTCGCGCGGCATCACCGACCGCGACAACGCTCTCGGCACTTACGGCCTGGCCAATGTCAACCCGAGCTTCAACTGGGTGCGGCTGGCGCAGCGGGTGCCGGTGCGCATCCACATCGACAAGGTGCCGGAAGACATCACGCTGGCGGCCGGCATGACTTGCACCGTCATCGTCAAGCCGGGGCAGCGCCCGGTAGCGGCTGCGAAATAAAAAAGCCCGGGTCTGAACTGACCCGGGCTTTTTTTCAATCCAATTTCATATCGTTCCTGATCCAGTCCAGCACCGATGCGTGCTGCGGCTGCCATCCCAGTTCCCGGCGCGCCTTGGCCGCCGACACCCGGCTGTTCGAACCGAAAGAATAGACCGCGTGGCCAAAGCCCCAGGCATCGATGGCATCCTGCACCGGCCAGGATTGCGCCGGCCCCAACCCCAAGCGTTCGGCAATGGCGCCGACGATCTCGGCATATGAGGCCTG
>Ga0210409_10002117_pt1 | contig 24149 bp, 16 predicted proteins | sample IncBWH17MmetaG_FD_161649 | JGI IMG/M metagenome (GOLD analysis project Ga0210409, IMG submission 161649) | Forest soil microbial communities from Barre Woods Harvard Forest LTER site, Petersham, Massachusetts, United States - Inc-BW-H-17-M | ecosystem: Environmental > Terrestrial > Soil >...
GTGTTCGCCACAGGCCAGATTTGGTTGCCGGAGGACAATTCACCAGTGTCGCCGACCTGGCCACCCATCTCAGCATAGAAGGGTGAGGTATCCAGGATCACGGCGGTCTTCTGCTTTATCGCAACAATTTCGAGGACTTTGGCTTGAGCTTCTAATTCATCGTAACCGATAAAGGCGGTCTTGGAGGTTGTTTCGACCTGCGAAAGTTCGATAACCTCCTTCTTTTGAGCGGCGCGCGCGCGGGCCTTTTGCTCGTCCATGAGTTTGTCAAAGCCGGCCACATCGACGGTCAACCCGCGTTCGCGAGCCATCAACTGGGTGAGATCGAGGGGGAATCCGTAGGTGTCGTAAAGCTTGAAAGCAAAGGCGCCCGTGAGCTGGCCGCTCCGCATGCATTCGCTTTCTTCGCGGAACAGCTCGATGCCCCGGTCGAGAGTCTTGTTAAAGGCTTCCTCCTCGCGCTGGATCACTTCTTCGACGTGTTGCTGACTGGCCCGGATTTCCGGAAACACGTGGCTCATGGTATGGGCGAGGACATCGACCAATTTATAGAAGAAAGGCTCGTGGAAGCCCAGGGAACGACCATATCTGACGGCACGGCGCAGAATGCGGCGCAGAACGTAGTTACGGTCGGTGTTCCCGGGCTGGATACCATCGGCAATCGCGAAGCTGAGGGTGCGGATATGATCCCCAATGACACGGAAAGCGACATCAACCTTTTCCTGGTCGGTTTTGCCCGTGGTGCCGGACGCCGGCAACGTCGAGCCGTATCTCTTCCCGCTCAGCTTTTCGATCCGGTCGAAGATTGGGCGGAATACATCCGTTTCGTAGTTGGAAATGACGCGACTGAAATCTGTAAATTTTCGGGTGTTTTGAATGATGCTGGTAACGCGTTCGAAACCCATGCCCGTATCGACGTGCCGGGCGGGCAAGGGGGAGAAAGAGCCATCGGGATTGGCGTTGAACTGAATGAACACCAGGTTCCAGATTTCGATGCACTCAGCTGTCCCCTGGTTGACCAACCGGCCCTTGGTATCACCTTGCGGCGTGAGATCCACGTGAATTTCACTGCACGGACCGCACGGGCCGGTGTCGCCCATCATCCAGAAGTTGTCCTTTTTATTCCCATGGACAATATGGACCTTGGGGTCCAAGCCGGCGCCGCGAAATAGCTCAGCCCAGATGTCCGCGGCCTCGTGGTCGAACTCGCTCGGATCACCATGAGCCTTGTCCGGCGAATAAACGGTCGCGTAGAGGCGGTTTTTAGGGAATTTCCAGACCTCGGTGACCAATTCCCAGGCCCAGGTGATTGCTTCTTTTTTGAAGTAATCGCCGAAGGACCAGTTTCCCAGCATTTCGAAAAAGGTATGGTGGTAGGTATCCAGGCCGACATCTTCCAGGTCATTGTGTTTGCCACCCGCGCGGATGCACTTTTGGGTGTCGGCGGCGCGGGTATCGCTTGCGGGGATAGCCCCAGCCCATTTCGAGACGTCTGGATTGCGCTGCCCAAGGAAAATCGGGACAAACTGGTTCATTCCGGCATTCGTGAACAGCAGGTTGGGGGAGTCCGGCAGGAGGCTGGCAGAAGGCACGATGGTATGAGCCTTCGATTTGAAGAAATCCAGAAAAGACTGCCGTATTTCCGCGCTGGTCATAAGCACAAGACCGATAAACTTAGGCGAAGGATCCGGTCAAGACCAGACGAAGTTTTCTGTACGGAGGGGTCTATCAATTGGATAGACTACGCAGCGAGACCCCTCACCCCTGCCCTCTCCCCTTCTGAAGGGGAGAGGGGGGATCATCGTCAGCTTCCGGTGTAGGCCATGTTGCGGACTAACCTTTGAGCTGCAAAAAAACAGCGAGGCCGGGCGCCGAGAACCCTCGGTGGCGCCCGGACCTCGGCCCCGCGCCTCGGAGGAAGGCGCGGGAAAATCGGCATGTTTGAGGCTAGGATTTTGCGGCTAGTTTTGGCTCATAAACCGGGGATTCAGTTCCCTGGGGCTTGGTTTCATCGAGCATCGAAGCTTTCGCTTTCGCGAAAATGTCCTTGCGGAAAACATTCTTCAGGACCGGTGTGCGGCCGGGGTTTTTGGCGCGGAAGACATCGTGTTGGAGCAGTTCATAGAGCCGATCCATGATCCAGCGGGCTTTATCGTCGCTGGGCTCGTTCGCGTTGTAACGGTGGAACACCGGGTGGGCCTGCAGGCTCTGGCTATGCGGAGCAGCGTCAGTCACTTGCACCAATCCGGCCCGAACACAGTCGGCGGGAGCGTTTACATATTGGCGGTGTGAAAGCATTTCGCTAAGCAAGGCGCCGCTATCAGGCAGATCGCAAAACGCACAAGCTTCCAAAAGAGCCGCGATCATGCGCTCGTGTTCTTCCGCACGGCCGGCAGCGAAGCTCTGGCGAACCATGAGGACCCGCTCCGGGTGCAAAGGCGCCAGTTGAGCGCTCGTGGCCAGGCACATGCCGAGGCCGGCCTGGACGGCCATCGAGGTCCAAGGCTCACCCACGCAGTAGCCATCAATGTACCCCAGCTTGAGTGTAGGGAACATCTGCGCTGGCGGAACTGCAACGATGCGGATTTCCAGATCGGGATCGATGCCCGCCGCAGCCAGCCAACGGCGCAGGAGGATTTCCTGCGAAGAGAGCGAGAATACCACCCCGAAGGTGAAGGTTCTCTTCCCCCAATTTTGGTAAATCCGCTCCCGCAGGCTGCGGGCATCGCGCACGCCCTGTTCCCACAGGCGGCGAGAGATTGTAATGGCATTTCCCTGCAGGCTCAGGACCAAGCCACTGACGCACGCGCAAGGGTCGGACTCGATCCCCAGGTTCGCCAGGAACGGCAGCGTGGCCGGGGCATGGGCCGCGTCCAACTCGCCATAAATGACCTTGTCCCGCACATTGGCCCAACTCGTCTCCCGCTGGAGTTGGACTTCCAGGCCATATTTTTCAAACAAACCCGCTTCATACGCGTAAACCAGCGGAGCGCAATCGCTCACGGCGAGGAATCCGATCTGCAGGGGGTCTCTCCTTCTCAAGATTTGCAATCTTACACGACTCATAAGAATCCGTCATTACGGCTCCGGTCGCCGCCTCCGTTCATGATTTGTCCGGCGGCAGGCGCTTGTTGGAGGATTTCGCCTTCGTGCTGGCTGAGGCGAAGTAACTGCGCACAACCAGGGTGAACCAGCCCATCCATGCCAACAGCTCGTCCATTCTCATCTTCCTGACCCAAAGCAAGGGGGAAGCCAGCGAGCGCAAAGGGGGCCTGGAAATCGCTGAAAATTTTTCATAGCCCAGATTAATAAGACTCAACTAAGAACAAGCACCTGATTGCCAGAGGTTTGTTGGTTTGGTTGACGATAAGTTTGATTTGAAACCGAGCCCGGACAAATCAATGCCGGGCCCGAATTGGCGCCGCTAACAGGGTTGCAACTGAGCAACTTTGAACAGTCTGGCTAAATGTCGAATTGTGCAGGAGCATCGGCATTGGATGTGACGCCCTTCACAGCGCTCGGAATTCGTTAGGGGGCCGTTTACCGGGCCTGCGCTCGCGCTGCTCACTCCAGCCCGGGCTGTAACATCTGGGGCTTTCAGCCCCTTGGCGGGCGTTGACAGTTACCCGGACGGCGTAGACGATGGATAGCGCGTTGATGAAGGCCAAAAAAGCGACATGAAGAACGGACAGGTTCCGGAGCCGGCAGCGGGCGTGACGAACCGGGGAGAACAGGTCTTCCGGGTGCGCGGGCTCACCAAGGTCTACGGAACAGGCGAAGCCGAAGTGCGGGCGCTCGCGGGAATAGACCTGGATTTGTATGGGGGAGAACTGGTGGTGTTGCTGGGTCCGTCGGGCAGCGGCAAAACAACTCTGTTGAACAATCTGGGGGGATTGGACGTTCCGACCGAGGGGGAGCTTTTCTACCGGGAGATGGACCTGACACGCGCAACTGACGCAGAGCTGACGCTCTATCGTCGGAATACAGTGGGTTTCGTTTTCCAGTTTTACAATTTGATTCCGAGCCTAACGGCGCGCGAAAACGTGGGCCTGATCACCGAAATTGCCCGTGAGCCGATGCCAGCGGAAGCAGCGCTGGAAATGGTGAACCTGGGCGCGCGGCTGGATCATTTTCCGGCGCAACTATCCGGGGGTGAACAACAACGGGTGGCCATCGCCCGGGCGATCGCTAAACGGCCGGAAGTTCTGCTGTGCGATGAACCGACTGGCGCGCTGGACGTAAGAACCGGGATCGTGGTTCTTGAGGCCATTCAGCGTGTGAACGAGGAATTGGGAACGCTCACGGTGGTGATCACTCACAATGCGGTGATGGCCGAGATGGCCGACCGCGTCGTGCAGCTGTCGGACGGACGGGTCCACGACGTGAGAATCAACAAAACGAGAGCCCCGGCCAGCAGTCTAAGCTGGTAATGCGTACCTTCGCGACTCTCTTTTAGCCAGCCGTTGGATTTCCGCACCATTGGAATGATCTCGCACCTGGATCGCAAACTCTGGCGTGACCTGCGCCGGATGAAAGGCCAGGCCATTGCGGTGGCACTGGTCATGGCCTGCGGTTTGGCAATGATGATCATGGCCCGCAGCTTGATTCACTCCCTGGAATCGACGCGCAAGGAGTACTACGAGGCCAATCGTTTTGCGGAGGTTTTTGTGCAGTTAAAGCGCGCGCCTAACGCGATTGCGGCTCGCATCGGGGAGCTGCCCGGCGTGGCGACAGCGCAATCGGGCATCTCGATCCAGGTCACTCTGGATATTACCGGACTGGACGAGCCGGCCAGCGGCACAGTGAGGTCGCTGCCGGATGTGGGCACCCCACAGCTGAACCGGTTGTTTCTTCGCGCCGGCCAGTGGCTGGCTCCGGGTGCCGTTGATCAAGTGCTAGTGGGCGAAGCCTTTGCCTCGGCCAACCACCTCGGACCCGGAGATAAAATCGCAATGCTTCTGAATGGAAAGCGCCAGGAACTGCGCATTGCCGGGATCGTGCTCTCGCCGGAGTTCATTTTCGAATCGCGTCCAGGCGCCGCCCTGCCGGACAATCGGACCTACGGGTTCTTCTGGATGCCCTATAAGGAACTGGCGCGCGCTTTCGATTTGGACGGCGCCTTTAATTACCTAACGCTGACGCTGTCGCCGGGTGCTTCGGAACGACCGGTAATCGCCGAGATTGACCGCGTGTTGACGCCCTATGGCGGGCGCGGCGCATTTGGGCGCGCCGATCACCCGTCGCACATCCGGGTTTCGGACGAAATACGGGTTTTGCAGACAATTTCGATTGGCTTCCCGGTGGTATTCCTAAGCGTTGCCGCCTTTATGACCAACGCGGTGTTGTCGCGGCTGCTATCGTTGCAGCGCGAACAGATAGCGATTCTCAAAGCTTTCGGGTTCACGAATCAGCAGATTGTCATTCACTACCTGAAATTTGCGTTCGTGATGGTGGTGGCAGGCACCGTGCTGGGCGCATTCGGGGGAGTCTTCCTGGGCCACCGGCTCGTGGAGATGTATCACCGATTTTTCCGGTTCCCGGATTTGGCGTTTCGCCTGGACCGGACGGCTCTGCCGCTGGCGGTATTGGTCAGCGCGGCCGCGGCGACGGTGGGGGTCTTCAGCGCGGTGAGGCGAGCTGCGCGGTTGCCACCGGCGGAGGCGATGCGTCCGGAGCCACCGGCCGATTACCGGCCTGCGTTACTGGAACGCACCGGTATCGGCCGTGTACTCTCCCACACTTTCCGCATTGCGGTGCGCAATCTCGAGCGGCGGCCGATGCAAGCGCTCTTCACAGTGAGCGGCCTGGCCTTGGCGACGGGCATCTTAATTGTTCCCAATTGCTTCCGGGACGGGGTCTCGGAGATTTTGGATTTTCAGTGGGACATTGTTCAACGGCAAGACGTGGGTATCGGGCTGGTGGAGCCGGCGAGCGCTCAAGTCCTTCACCTCCTGGAGCACCTGCCTGGAGTGGTCACGGTGGAGCCGGCCCGGCAAGCGTTTGTGCGTATTAGCTTCGGCCATCAACGCCGGCAATTAGGCATCCTGGGTCTGCCGGAAAATGGCCTGCACAACCGGGTATTGGATGCGACATCCCACCAGATTCAGCTTCCGGCAGACGGGCTGGTGTTTTCGACCAAACTAGCGGAAGTGCTGGGAGCAAAAGTGGGCGATCAGCTGCTGGTCGAGGTGCTGGAAGGGAAGCGACCAGTCCGGACGGTCAGGCTGGCGGGGCTGGCGGAAGACTTTGCGGGCGTGGCGGCCTACATGGATTTGCAGGCGCTGAATCGGCTCATGGAGGAAGGTGACGTCATCACGGGGGCTAACTTTCGGGTTGATGAAATCCACCGCGTGGAATTCTTGCGAGCACTGAAGAAAATCCCACGGGTAAGCTGGGTGGCGATTAAGGAGTCACTGCGCGAGAATTTTCGCCAAACGACAGCCGCCAGCATTGGCCTGATCCAAACGATTTATATGGCCTTTGCCATGGTGGTGGCGTTCGGGGTGGTGTACAACAACGCCCGGATCTCGCTGGCGGAGCGGGCGCGCGAGTTGGCGACCCTCCGGGTCATTGGGTTTTCTCGCCGAGAAGTCGGAACGGTTTTGATCACCGAGTTGGTCATCCTGGCGATGATGGCAGTGCCTTTGGGCCTGCTGGTGGGGACCGGGTTCGCCACGGCGATCTTGCGGGCCGTCAATACTGAAACAGTGCGGGTGCCCTTGGTGCTCACCACGAGCAATTATGCCTTTGCAGTCTCGGTGGTCACTCTGGCTTCGGTTATTTCGGCTTTAGTCGTGCTGCGCAAACTCAATCAGCTTAACCTGGTCGGGGCGCTCAAAGCGCCCGAATAGAAAATCGATTGCGAGCCAGCGTCCGAAACTGTATGAGCTCCAGCCCCATTGAAAAGTCAGCCTCCGCCAGGGGACGCCGCCATGACCGGCAGACTCGGCGGTGGGTACCCTACTTTGGGGCGGCGGTTTTGCTGGGTTTGATCGTGGCCGGCTTATGGCCCAAGCAGGTGCCGGTGGAAACGGCTGTGGCGGGGCGTGGACGCTTGCGGGTGAGTGTCAACGAGGAGGGCAAGACCCGCATCAAGCAGCGCTACGTCATCGCCGCGCCGGTCACGGGCCAGCTCCGCCGCATCCCATTTAAAGCCGGGGTTGAGGTGAGGGCCAACGAGACGGTAGTGGCGGTGATCGACCCTCTGGCGCCGACTCTCCTCGATGCGCGCAGTCGTGCCACCGCCGAAGCCCGGCGTGATTCGGCGCTTGCGGACCTGCAGAAGATGCAGACCAACCATGCTTTCTGCGCGAGCGAGCTGGCCCGGCTCGAGAGGCTTTTTCGCGACAAGACCATCTCGATTCAGGAGCTGGAAAAGGTTCAAATGCGCGAGGCTTCCGCCGCGAAAGAGGAAGCGGCTGCTCAAAGCGCGCTGCGTCAAGCCGAGGCCGAATTGGCGGAGTTCACCTCAGGAATGGTCGACGGGAACACTGACTGCCCAGCACGGGAGATCAAGGCGCCTTGCGGCGGGCGTGTGCTGCGGGTTTTTGAGGAGAATGCGAGAGTCGTCACCGCGGGCACGCCGCTGGTTGAAATCGGAGACCCAACGGACCTCGAAGTCGTGGTCGAGGTCTTGTCCCGGGATGGTGCGGCCATTCCAGCGGGTGCCAAGGTTGAGTTCGACCAATGGGGCGGGGCCGAACCGCTCCGGGGCCAGGTCCGCCTGGTTGAACCGGCAGCCTTTACCAAGATCTCCGCCTTGGGAGTTGAAGAGCAGCGGGTCAATGTGATTGCCGACCTGGTGACCCCGCCAGAGCAGCGCCGGAACGTGGGCGACAGCTTTCGCGTCGAGGCAAAGATAATCATTTGGGAAGCCAAGGATGCTCTCAAGGTGCCCGCCGGAGCGCTATTTCGACAAGGCGATCAGTGGGCGACATTTGTGCTGGCGGGTGGGCGTGCGCAATTGCGAGTGCTAAAAGCGGGCCGCTCCAGCGGCACCGAAACGCAAATCCTCGAAGGTCTGCAACCTGGCGATAAAGTTATCCTATACCCAGGAAGTCGAGTGCACGACGGTCAAAGGGCTCGCCAGATCCAGATTTCGTCCTTTTGAAGCAACGGTTAAAAAGGCCAGAAAAACGTGCATTTTGGCACAAAAGATGCCCTCCAATCGTACCTGAAGCCTGTAACGAAGCTCTTAAGTAACGAAATCGACATCCTGAAGGCATGGCCAACCCGCCTTTTAATCTGTTCGACATTTTGCTGGTCATGGTTTTAGTGGGCGGCATCGTGCATGGACGCAAGCACGGCCTTTCACTGGAGGTGCTCAGCATGGCCAAATGGGTGGCCCTGGTGGTCGTCTGCGCGGGTTTGTACCGTCCGTTGGGGGGATTGGCAGCCGGAACGGGTTATTTCGACCTCCTTTCATGCTATCTATTCTCATATTTGGGACTAGCTCTGTGCATTTTCGTTGCCTCTTCGGTGCTGGAGCGGAGGCTAAAGCCGAAATTGGTCGGCAGCGACATTTTTGGACGCGGTGAATACTTTTTGGGCATGGGCTCCGGGATGCTGCGGTTTGCGTGCATTCTGTTAGTGGGCCTGGCGCTGCTGAACGCGCGCGATTTCAGTCCCCTCGAAGTGAAACAAATGGAGCGTTACCAGGAGGAGAATTTCGGCACCGACATATTCCCGGGTCTCCATAGCCTGCAGCAAGCGGTATTCGAACGATCTCTGACCGGTGGATGGATCAAGGCGGATCTGAGTTTCTTGCTGATCACGCCCACTCAGGCAGACCAGAGGCAGGCGAAGTAATCGCTTGCGGCCGGCTCCGAACGGGAGTGGGGGTGTTCGCGGACTTGAAAGATTTAGGGCCGACTTTGTATCCTGACTGGCATGAGGCAAAAGGTCAGCCTTGAAGCGCTGAGGCAGTTTATGAACGAGCTTGCCGCGGCGGCGCGCAGTCCGGGGAATGTGTACTTTACCGGCGGAGCCACGGCGTTACTCCTTGGGTTTCGGGAGCAGACCGTCGATATCGACATTAAACTGGATCCCGAGCCGCAGGGCGCGTTTGAAGCAATTGCGGCGCTGAAGGATAGCTTGAAGCTCAACGTAGAACTGGCTTCGCCAGACGATTTCATCCCCAGGACGCCGGACTGGCGCGAGCGAAGCCGGCATATTGCCACGATCGCCTCGGTGGGGTTTTTCCACTATGACTTCGTGTTACAAGCCTTGGCTAAATTAGAAAGGGGGCACGACCAGGATTTGGAGGATGTAACCAATTTTCTCAAAAATGGCTATGTCACCAAAGAGGAACTGCTTAATCGATTCCGTCAAATTGAACCCTTGCTGATCCGGTATCCAGCCATCGAGCCATCACAATTCAAACAAAAGCTGCACGATTTTTTGAAGGGCACAGCGAGATGAGCCAACAGGAGCACCATCATCTGATTCCCGGCCAAGAACTCGTCGAACAAGGCCTGGCAGATCTGCTGCAGAATCGAGATACGGATCTGGCATTTTTGGTTCTCATCGCGGCTCCGCGCCTCAGAAGGCTGGGCATTCTGATTCCACAGAGCTCCTTCCCCAAGCCTTATGAGCACCAGCTCTACGAGCGACTAAACAGAAGACTGGGGACTGGGGCTCACTCGTATTATAACAGCTTGATTAGACGTCTGGTCAGTTACGAGCGGGCGCTTGAGCGTGAGCAGAGCTACACAAAACTGTAATTGTAGGGTTTTCGCATCTCGCGGGACACGTATTTGTTGGCTTCCTTCGAATGATCGCCAATGAACTGTTCTGCGGCAGGGTCCCATTTGAGTGGCAGACCCGTGCGCAGTGCGATGGCGCCAAGATGCGAGATGGACGCGGAACGATGGCCCGCCTCGACATTGGCGATAGGGAGCTTGCGCGACCGGACGCAATCGAAGAAGTTGCCCATGTGGTCGTCGCTCTTGTAGAGCCGAAGCGCCCCTTCGGGCAGGGGAGTGTCAATCAGGGACTTGTCGCTGGCGCGGAGGTTGCCGCGATTGACCCAGATCCAGCCTTGGGTTCCCTCGAACCGCACGCCGTTGCGTTGGCCAGCCGGATCTTCAACTCCGCCGAAGATGTTGTCCGCGGTCGTGGTGCGCACATTGTGGATCACGCCGTTTGAATAAGTGAATTTCACGTCGTACTCGCTGATGGCCGTGTAGCCGCCCGGGATGGGTTGGGCGAGTGCTTTGCCCTCGGCGCTGACGGGCCCCAGCAGACCGATAGCCCACAGGGCGATGTCATTGTGATGGGCCCCCCAATCGGTCATGGTTCCCCCGGAATAATCGTACCAATAGCGGAAATACAAATGACAACGCTGCGGCATATAATCGGTTTTTGGCGCCTGGCCGAGCCAAAAATCCCAATTCAATTCCGGCGGCACCGGTTGCGGCTTAAAGGGGCCCTCGCGCAGGCCCGCGGGCAGCCATACCGTGACCTCCTTGAGTTTTCCGATCCGTTCGTTTCGCACCAGTTCACAGGCCAGGCGAAACCGCGCATCACTGCGTTGCTGCGTGCCGGTCTGCAGCACGTTTTTATATTTACGGACTGCCTTTACCAGGCGCTTGCCTTCATCGATAGTCAGCGTCAACGGTTTTTCTGCGTAAATATCTTTGCCGGCTTGCGTCGCGGCCAGGTTGACCAAGGTATGCCAATGGTCGGGCGTGCCGGTGATGATCACATGGACGTCCTCGCGTTCCATGACTTTCCGGAAGTCGTTGTACTTGGAGGGCATTTTGCCATCCTTGGCGAATTGTTCCGCAGCCTGGGTGACGTGCTTTTCGTCCACGTCGCACAGGGCAATGATGTCGCCAAAACGAGTCGCGTTTTTGGCATCCCCGCGGCCCTGGCCGCCGCAGCCGATCAATGCGATGCCAGGGCGATCATTAGGGCCCAGTGGCCGAGGGCGGTTCGTGGCGCCCAGCAGTTCGCGTTCGAGGAACCAAATAGGTATTCCGGTGGCGGCGGCAGTTGAGGCGCATGTTTTAAGGAATGATCGGCGGGAGATACTGAAGCGTTTAGAGGTCATAAGGGGCGGAGTTAAGCCTGGCAAGATACAATGTGTGAACGGAGTATAGGCGATTAACGCGGTAGCTCTTTGCCAGCACGCTATCCAGCTTATGCAAATGGTCTCTGGATGTGTAGCCAAAAACCTGGTGCAGCGTTTTTTGACTGCGAATAATGCGGTTTTAACCGCGAATGGACGCGAATAAACGCGAATGATTTAAGAACAAAAGAAAAGAGGCGCCGAGTCGAACTCGGCGCCTCGAGTGATTTCCAATCTCTGTCGATTGATCAGTTGGAAGCAGTGGTGCTGCCCGTATCGGATTGCTTGGTGCTGTCGGTTGCATCAGCGGCGGTGACAGTGAAGCTGCCGGAGGTACCGAAGGTCACGCTGAACGTCTTGGTTCCAGCCACCAGGGCGGCATCGGCTGGTAAAAAGGCTCCAGCGTCGCTACTCGTGATGGTGATCATGTCATTAGCTGCCAGGGGAATCAGGTGCCAAGTACTATCGACGGCATTGACCGTGACGTTGAAAGGAACCCCAATTGTCTGGGGATCGGGAGTGCCGGTCTTGCCCGAAGCCGTCCCGGGAGCCGCGGTCTCGCCCGGCATCAAAACTTGCAACCTGCTAAACTGCCTCTTAATGAGCCGGAAAAATCCCTGCCCTGAGCCGGGCCGATCCGGTGGCGAGATCAACACTCTCCGGCCATTGGACATCAGGAGCGTGGCCAGGCCGTTTTCTTTCCAACCGCTGCCGGCCACCACCAAATTGGTTTGCAACGCGAAGCCGGCATCAGGAAGTGTCCAATTAAGCCAGATGCTGTTCTGCGGGACAACCTGGACACCGGCAGCGCCATTATTGGCCGCAAGTTCCCAGACATTGGTGTCGAGCGCGGACTGGGCAAGGAAGTTTTCGTCGATCAAAGTCCCGGCACCCTGGATTTTCACATGGGAAACCTGAGCGGACAGTCCGATATTGCCCACATCCTGAGGTTTGGCGCCGATGTAGTAATAGAGAGGCAGGGCGGCGCCACTCTGGTCCTTGTAGCCGGCGAGTTTGTCGGCCGAGAATTCGAAGTTAGTCGTAATCCCGCTCGGGCTGGTTATGGTCACGCTGGTGTCGTTGAGGAAGCTTAACGTCCAGGTGCCCAAGGGACCATTGGTGTCGCTGAGGATTGCAAGCGGGGACGAATAATAGGTGCCGTTGCCATCGGGTATGGAATTCGTCTTCCAGCGGAAGGTGTAGGCGGCGGAGCCGTCCGCTTTGTTCTGGAGTTCCATGAATATACAATTTGTCTGGTCCCAATCAGGAGCGCTGCCCGTGCCGATTGTTCCCGTTCCCATGGCGGGATCATAGGGCAAGGGGATTAGATAGCTGTGGATTTCGAAATTCGGATGGTCGGGGCCGGGGTAGGAGCTGACCGTAAAGGAATAGCTGACCGGAGTATTGCCTTTGCCAACCCACGAATATTCCGGATTAAGCGTTCGGATGTTCTGGCGATCGTATTGGCCGGCGCCCGCCGCGGTGAAATTCAAACCAGCGGAGGCTTGCTGCAGGGCCATGGTCGGAGGCGGGGTCGGTGGGGCATTAGTGGGCACCGGTTCCAGCCAAATGTTATCGACGTTAAAGGTAAACGTATTGGTAAAGGCGCCGCTGGACCACATTTGGATGTAGAACCCATTGACTTTTTCCAGGTTGGCCAAAGTTGGGTTGATGGGCATCACGACGTGAGTCCAGTTTGTGGCGCTCAGCGGGAGCGTATAGGTGCCAACGCCAATGGTGCCCCATCCGTCGGTGGTTAACCCAAGTTGCAGCGGGCCATAGTTGTCATTCACCGTCGGAGCTGTACTGGGGTCGACCTTGATGTCCAGAGAGAGGTTCGTGTAAGTGCCAACGCAGTTAATGACGACTCCTCCATCCCAGCCCCAGCGGTTGGCCAAGGTACCGAAGGTCATGAATTGCTCACCATTGGCGCCGGTGAATGGGACCTCGTATCTGAGGGAACCGGAATTCGGGTTGTTGGCGGCGTCGAGCGAGTAATCAAAACCCAGGGGAAAGCCCTGAAGACCCCAACCATTCCAGATGACCCAGGAACCGATTCCGGTATCGAACGTTTGGGGATTTTGGGCCACGACTTGGCCAGGACTTGAGCTGGTGGCCAGTGCCAGGCAAAGCCCGGCCAGCCCTCCAGCGAGCCATTTTCTAATTTCAAACTGCGGTTTCATATATTTGTTATTTCAAGGGTTTGCAGTGCGGTTTGGGAAAGGCCGACACGCCCTGTTCGTGCTGAAGGGAGATTTCTGCCCCGCTCCAAACCGATCGAATTTCATGACAACAACGGTCCACTTGATGAAAGATTAGCACCGCTGCTTGTGATGACACGTCATTAAAATGCATGACACGATCGGTGACAGTTTGGACATTATTCCAGTCACTTGTCGATGCGCTTTGTAAATGACATTTAATTACTACATCTAATTTAGATCATAAATGGCTTCCTGCTTGACATGGCGTTTTTCTCCGGCTCCGATCGTTGCCAGATGAGAAACCAGCCAATCACACGGCCGTGTTGGACCGGTTTTCCTATCCACCTCCGGGACGCCTGTCGGCGAAGCTCGCGCGGCGGGGCGGCAAGGGGCAAGCTTCTGGCGCTGTGCGCGCGAGGTGTCGGCGCCTCCATCGTGGCCCTGTTTTCAATTTCGTGGGAGAGCTTCGCTGACGACACCGTCAATCCTGCTCCTGCTCCTGTTGTGCAGTCCGAGTCCACGAATTCGGAGGCATTGCTTCAGGCGGTTTTGCTAGTCCAGGCGCAACTCCAGTCAAACCAATGGGCAATCGAGCAGAACGAAAGGCAAATCACAGCGGCGGCGGTTCAGAATGCGGAAGCATTGTCGAACGGGTTGCGGCGAATCGAGAGCAATTTTTCGGCGCAGGCGGAGGATTTTTCCACCCGAAGTGCCCGGGATTTGGAGGCGATGCAAAGCTCGAACCGCTCGATGTTGACCGTGGCGGGCATCATCGGGGCGATTGCGTTTTTAGGCATGCTGGTCAGCGGATATTTTCAATGGCGCACGGGCAAGGTTTGGGGCGAGATTTCAATGCTGTTGCCCACGACACACGAGGCCTTGCGCGGCCCGCCCGCAAGGCTGGGGATCGGCGGCAACCCATTGGTCACTTCCAGTTCAATCGAAGATGCCAATATGCGTTTGCTCGGAGCCATCGAACAGCTCGAGAAACGGATTCAGCGATTAGAACAGAGTTCGGGGCCAGCCTTGAGGATCCATGCACCTGGCACTTCCTCGGCAGAGCACGGGGGTCCGGCTGCAGCGTCCATGGGCGGCACCGCCATCCATTCAGAACCCTCCGCGACCGGCCCAGGTGCGCAGATCGCGGCGCTGCTGGGTCAGGGACAGTCGAGGTTGAAAGACAATGAACCGGAGGCCGCCCTCAAGTGCTTTGATCAGGCCTTGTCGCTGAGCCCAAACAACCCCGAGGCGCTGGTCAAGAAGGGGGTAACCCTCGAGAAGCTCAAAAGGCTCTCCGAAGCTTTCGAATGTTATGACCAGGCCATCGCGGCGAATGCCACCATGACCTCCGCCTATCTCCGCAAGGGAAGCTTGTACAACCGGGTCGAGCGTTTCAAGGAGGCCTTGGAATGCTACGAACGCGCCTTGCAGGCACAGGAAGCCGGCGGTGATTGAGCAGGCTTGGACCAATCTCACCGGTTTCGGATAAGATAGGATCGAGTATTTCTTTGCGATCCATGCGTTCTTTTGCGGCTACTGGTCGGATCAGAGTTCTCTCCAGGCGGTCGCGACGAAAGCGCGGCTGGGGCCGACGGAGAGCAAATCCTGGTCAAAGTGGAAATCGTAATGACCGTTCATGGTGATGGTTTTGCTGATGCTCGCGCCAATGAGTCCGTTGTTATTGCCTCCCCCGTTCAAGGTGAGGTCTGCCTTGGGAGCATACATGACGCCGACGAAACTTGAGTTGCCGCCATAGGTAACGCTGGTGACGCCCGGCAAGCCATAATACCAAAAGTTTCGGGCGCGCCCGCTATCGACGGTAGTGTTGCCGCTCATGCTGGCGCTGCCAGCCACTTGATACACGGTCAAAGTGCCGGAAACGCCGTTGGTGGAATGGATGTGAATGTTGGCTGGGCTAAAAGTAGTGGTGTCGACCCTTAGCCTGACGGTGGCTCCCGGTTCAACATGGATGTCCTTCGAATCGCCTACGTAATAATCGCCACTCACTGCAAAATCGTAAGCCGTGGTGCCTCCGATTGTCGTCGTTATCCCTAGAATCGTGGTGGTGATTCCTCCGATGATCGTGGTTGGCGCCGGGAGCCAGGAGGTCGTTGGCAACACGACGTCGGGAAAGGAACCGTTGAAGTCAGAATGGATTTGACCCGACACCTGACCCGAGGAAACCGCCGAGGTGGCGGTTGGCCCGAGGTACAGGCTGCCAGAGATGGTGTGGTTTCCAAGGTCGACCGGCCCATAAACGCTGGCCACGTTCCCGTTGGTGCTGGTCTTCGCGGGGTCATATTGGCCGTTGGTGCTTAGAGCCGGTTGGCTGGAATCAAAGCTGTCAGAAGCCAAACCACTGCCATTCATCTGGATAGAGTCGACCGCTCCAAAGGCAAACGTAATCAACGGCTGGTTGGTCCCGGTGACTTTCGCCATCCTGGAAATGTAGCTGCTGGAGCTGAGCGGCGCGGGAACAAAGCCGGTCGAATAGATAAAAGGAGTATTTGAGGCCATGGGCGCTGCATTGTAAATATTGACCACAAAATAGCTGCCGTCGGCAAAGGTTCTTTGTTTGGAATAAACTTGCTTCCCAGAGATGGTACCCAGGGTCCAACCGTTGGCGCTGGGGTTGTTCAGGTCATCCTGGAGATGCGTCATCGCCTCCTCAATGCCAGCTTCCAGGACTGGTACCGCGGCGTTCCAGCCCTGTGACCGGAGGGTTACTCTGTAGCGGCTGGCGATGAGTCCCAGATAACTTGCCAAAACCGTTCCGATGGTCATAGTCATGACCAAGGTAAGTATCAGCGTGTTTCCACTACGCCGGTTGTCCGAGAACAATTTCATTTACGCCTGCCGCTGCATTTCTCCGCGCACTGTGAATAGTGCCTTTTGAACCTAGCGCTCGAATAAGCCACTGCCATGCCAAAGCACCGAAACTCCGTAATGATGCGGCGAGGGAGATCCGTACTTTTTCGGAACAAAACCTGAAAATGTCGGTGCCCGACTCAGATCGACCCTCGCGCCTGCCTAGAATTTAGGGTTCTGTGTCCAAATTCGGGGCAGCGCATACGCATAGAGGCACTTCAAATTGGATTTGAAACCAGGTGTGCGATATCCATAAAATAGGCCGAATTTGAAGCCGAATCTCCGATCAAGCTTTCGCTGGGCTGGAAGGATGGTGTTCGCAGCTTCTATCCGAACGGCCCTATTCCAGATTGGGTTTTTGGCATCATCCTGGGGCACCTTTTCGGTCGTGGCCGCCCCAGCCTCGGACGGCTCTATTACGACACCGGAAGCAAAGGCTCAGATCCTCACGAATGTGGTACAGATACTGGCCTTATCTGCCGAAGAGGCGAAGGCCAGGCCAAGTGTCCAAATCCGGGGAATAGTAACTTATTACGAGCAGGGGATGGCTTTGTTCGTGCAAGATGAAACGGGAGGAGTTTTTGTTTACCATACCGGCGGCCCGCTGAACTTGAAGCCCGGCGAGTATGTCGAGGTCGGCGGTTTGGCCAATCGCGGCCGATATAGCCCCATTATTGATTCCCCGCGCATCCATAAGATCGACTCCGGGCCTGTGATCGCTCCACGATCCGTCTCGTTGGCGGAGGTCTATTTGGGGGGTCTGGATGCGCAGTGGGTAAGGCTAACAGGAGTGGTGCGGGAGCAAAAAATCATTGGGGGCGGTTTGCGCCTGGAATTAGCCGTTCCGCCTCAGCGGATTAATGTTTGGATCCCCAATTGCGAAGGCACCGATCCGCTGCAAATGGAAGGCAGCTTGGTGACCGTCCGCGGTGTAGTAGGAACGCTGAACACGGATCAGGGACAACTGGCTGGGTTCCAAATATTCGCGAACTCGACAGCAGATTTGGCGATTAGTCGCGTCCCACCGGCCGACCCCTTCTCGAGTCCATCCGTTCTGGTTCAAGACCTAAGGACTCCGGCTCTAAGAATGGATGGCATAGGCCATGTTCGCGTCCGGGGCATCGTGACGCTTCACTGGCCCGAACGCGAACTGTTTGTTCAAGATGCCACCGGAGGGCTTAGAATCCAAAGCAAAGGGGCAATTACTGAACTGGCGCCAGGGACGGAAGTGGAAGCTGCGGGGTTTCTGGGGCCCATCCTCGAGGAACCGCTTCTCGAAGACGCGGTTATTCGAAGACTTGGGACCAATCACGCACCCCAGCCCGTGTCGATTTTGGCCGAAGACCTTTTCCACGGTCGTCACAACTACGAGTTGGTCGAACTGGAAGCGACTTTTCTCGACTGGGTTGACCACATGCCAAACCGCCCCGCGCTGGGGTTAGAATCTCAAGAGCATTTCCTCACTGCGCTGATGGATTGGCCTGGTCGTCAGCGGGCGCTGCCGTCGCTTCAATCTGGCTGTCTGCTGCGAGTCAGAGGCGTGTGCTGCACTGGCCGGGCATTGGCGGGAGCCGAGCCGGCCCCAAGCTTGCTGCTGCGCTCGCCCGAAGATATCAAAATCATCGCGGCAGCACCGGCATCGGCCCATCGAGTGGGTCTGCAAGTCTCAACGGCGGCAGCCGTGCTCGCGGGGCTCGGGTTGATGGCGGCGTTATGGCACACGCGCAAGCAACGGGGCCGGACCGAACACATCCTCCAGGTTCAAGCGACGCTTCAAGCTGAAATGCTACAAGGAGAACAACAGCTGCGGCGGTCGATGGAAGAGCGCGACCGCATCGGGCGCGACCTCCACGACGACATTATCCAGTCCATTTATGCCGTCGGTCTGAACCTGGAGGATTGCCGGCGAGTCATCCGCCAATCTCCCCAGCAAGCGGAAGCGCGGGTGGTTTCGGCCATCGGCACGCTGAATAATACCATTCGCAACGTGCGCGGTTTTCTTGCCGGTCTTGAACCCAAGGTACTGAACGGTCGTGAGTTCAAGACGGCGCTCAAGTCGCTGGCGCTGACAAGCGGGGAGGGTCCGACGGCGTTTCACATCGAAGTGGACCCTTCCGCGGCGAATAGCCTGACATCTGTCCAGGCAACCCAACTGCTCCATATTGCCAAGGAAGCCATGAGCAACAGCCTTCGGCATGCTCAAGCCTCCAGCGTCACGGTTTCCCTTCATCCCGTGAGCATAGGCGTGCGGCTTGAGGTCCGCGACAATGGCCGGGGTTTTGAACTGGAAGCCGTTAGCGGGATGGGACACGGGTTGCGCAATATGCGTTCGCGGGCGCGGGAAATCGGGGCCGATCTGCAAATTCTCTCGGCACTCGGCCAGGGATGCGGTATTCTGGTCTCTGTTCCTCAGAGGAACTCAAATGAATCTGACTGAAACAAAGCCGCTCAGGTTGTTGCTGGTGGATGATCACGAGGTCACGCGCCTGGGTCTGCGGACCTTGCTGGAGGCGTGCCCGTCGTTTGAGATTGCCGGAGAAGCTGGTTCTGTGGCCGAGGCCCTGGAGACCACTGTCCGGCTCAAGCCGGATCTGGTCCTGCTGGACGTTCGGCTTGCCGACGGCAGTGGAATCGAAGTTTGTCGCCGGCTGCAGCGGATGGATCTGGATGTGAAGGTGCTAATGCTGACGTCTTTCGCGGACGACAACATCGTTTTGGACGCGATCGCAGCCGGAGCAGATGGGTATCTGCTCAAGGAGATTCATGGGGAAAGACTGATCCAGGCGATTCAAGACGTGGCGGCCGGGCGTTCTATTCTGGACCCGGCGGTGACGCGCCGCGTGATGAGTCGTGTTTCCAACCCAGCTTCGCTGAGCTCGAAGAGCAAACTCGATATGTTGTCAGCGCAGGAACGCAAGGTCGTGGCGCTGGTGTCGGAGGGTAAGACCAATAAAGAAATCGGGCACGAACTGGGCCTGAGCGACAAAACCGTCAAAAACTATCTGAGCAACGCCATGGAGAAACTAAACCTCTCCCGTCGCGCGCAGGCGGCGGCTTTTTTCGTCGACCAGACGCGGCAAGCCGGTCATCCCTGAATTCGCTCAATTGTACCGGCCGAAGAATGAGGTCTCGCGCGGAGCGGCAAGGCCGGTGACCTTGCTGAGCGTGTCGACCAACTCGGCCACCCTGGGAGGCTTGCTCAACACAGCATCCACCCTGGGCACGCTCTCGCCTTTGTCCTCAAGCATTGTGCCCCACCCCGTGAGCATAATCACGGGAGTGCCCGGACACTCTGCCTTAATCTTCTCGGCGACTTGTCGGCCATCGACAACGGGCATGCCCAGGTCGGTGATGACAACGTCAAAGGGTCGCCCGGCCAATCTAGCCTGGTGAAAGGCTTGCAGGCCCTTCTCTCCGCCGTCGGCTGTTTCCACCACATGATGGTAGAACTCCAGGATTTCTTTGAGCAGTTCACGCAGCAACGGTTCGTCGTCGATGCACAGCAAGCGCAACGATCCGGTGCTCCTAGTGGGGGCCGGGAAAGGGTCCTTCGCCGCTTTTGGTATCTGACGGACGGGGAAAATCAGGCGGACGGTCGTGCCCTTGTCGACTTCGCTATGGATTTCGATGTGGCCTTCGTGCCGCTCCATCGCCCCATACACCATCGCCAGGCCCAAACCGGAACCACCGCGCTGGCGCTTGGTTGAGAAGAACGGTTCCAGGCATCGCTGCCGGGTCGCTTCGTCCATTCCGACCCCGTTATCGCTGAACTCCAGAATGATATGGGTGCCATCGTTTTTTTCTTGTCCCGGCAGTCCGGGGAGGCTGACGGACCGGCCCGAAATAATAATCTGTCCGCCCTGCGGCATGGCGTCCACGCTGTTTAAGACGATGTTGGTCAAGGCTTCCCGGAGCTCCGATTCGTTGCAGTAGAGCTGCGGCAGCGGACTCTCGAAATTGGTTTTAACCTGGACGACGAGGCCTTTGCCCTGAGCAATGTCCCGCCAACACGGGCTGGTCAAATCGATTACCTGCTGCACCAAATCGTCCACCGCGACCAAGCGCAATTGGTCGCTGTGCTCGCGTCGGCGGTAGAATTCGCTCATCCGGGTGACAATCTGCGCGATGTCCTCAGCCGAAGTGCGGATGTGGGTGAGATTCTTGCGGCCGTTATCAGTCAGGGCGGGCTCCTTCTTGAGGAGCATTTCGGAAAAGGCCAGGATGGGAGACAGCGCGTTATTAATGTCATGGGCGATGCCGCTGGCCATCTGCCCAAGGGCGCGCAAGCGTTCCTGCTGAACGACCGACTGCTGGGTTTGGCGCAACTCCTCGTAAGCGGTTTGCAATTCCTGACGTGAATTGGCCTGGGTGAACAGGCTGCGGCATTGTTCCTCAGTCGAAAGGATTTTTAGCTGGAGCTCGCGCTTCTCTGAATTAATGGATTGGACCTGGTGGAGAACCTGTTCGTTGATGTGACGTGCCTCTTCCAACACCAGGACGATCATGCTGACCGCGATGAACAGTTGCAGAACGGCGGAGAAGAGGAATCCCGCGTTAAAGAGCGTGGAAAACCTTTGCGAGAAAGGGTAGGTCATCAAATAGACGCCCCAAAGGAAGAATCCCAGGAAGAGCATTCCCACAGCCACGAACTGCCGGTCTCGCCGCAAGCGATAGAAACTCAGGCCGCAAAACATGCTGGCCAAGCCAATCAAGATGAACACGGGGATTTGAATGTAAAAAGGATCCTGAGTCAGAATCCGCCCCGCGTAACTCCAGCTTAACAAGAAGGCGATGAACAAGCCGAACAGACTTTGCGGAGTGCGTAGTTCCAGGAATGCCAGGCTGCCCCAAAGCAAGAATACGGCTGAAATTGAAACGCACCATTGCCGAAGGATAAGGACGAATGACTGAGGGCTCGCCCCGGGCGCCGTTACCCCGATGGTCAGCCACAAGGCATAAAAGAGCCACGCGGCCGTCCAGATGGTAAAATAGTGGCGTTTGGTATAACGATTGAGGTAATAAAACAGACCGACCAGGACCCAGACGCTCAGCAGTGAAACAATCAATGCCACCCGCAGATATTCACGGGGGAATATGATGTCGAACCCCTTAATCTCGTTCATAGACAGTCGTTAAGCGGCGTTGGGCCGTGGCGCTTCTGATATATTTGCTTGCTGGTCAGGTTGTTGCATTGTGGAATATGCTACAACCGAACTGAAAGCATGGCCGTTTTCGCTCACATTAACGATAGAAGCAAACGGCATTCCTTCTTGACTGGGGATTAACCCGGGGCAGGCCTGAAATTGGTCCCGGGGAATCCCCGGGGGGGAGGCCGGACCAGATTTCAGGGCTGGGACAGTGACAAGAACCAGGGGGTTGAACTCAAGCCGCCCCAACCCACCGGGTTATGGTTCTTAAGGAAGATTTGCCTAAGCTTAGCATCATAGGGCGCGAGCGCTGTCCACAACACGCCGGGAGAACTGCTCCAGCGCGGGTCCGGCTGGCCACCGTCGATGCGTTGAAACCTGGCTCCCGATAGCTGCTGATTCCACATGAAGTCGCGATTGGTTACGATGAGGCGGTCGATATCGGCTTTTTTGAAAGAAAGGCCATGTTCAAACGCTGAGACTATGCCTTCGACATCAATCCCGTAATAGCCTCCATTGGGATGCACTCCGACCCAATGCTTGGGCGAGCCATCGGCTTTATAGTCCCATGGGCCGGCCGGTTCCCAGTAATTCCAGACATAGTATTTTCCGTCTTCGCGAAGCTTCACGCGTGATTTCATGAGGCTAAACCATTTGGCGGCATGATCCCGATAAACGGCTTTCTGTGTCACGTCGTGCATGGCAAGCAACCAGCGGGCGATATGGTTCTGCTTGTTGTCCGGGTTAGAGAACCCCGTGGTCTTTCTTAGTTTATAGCCTTCGGACCATTTGCCCGTTTGGAGCTCGACGCCGTAAGCAGGGACAACCCAGAGCCCTCCGTTCTCGACGTCGCGCCAGCAATCGCGCGAGTCCCATTTTTGAAAAACCTGCTCGGCGAAGTTTATATAGTTTTGGGCCTTCTCGCCCCAGGTGGCCTGCAGCGCCGGCGTTTGGCGTATTCGCGCCGCGGCCAGGACGACCGGGCGCAGCAGCATCGCTTCTCCAAGCAGACTGTCGGCGGTGTATTCCTTCGAGTCGCCGCCGCCTCCGTCACCCTTGGGCCAACCGGGATAACCATCAGGCTCCTTGACCACCCGGCTCAGGCATGAATCCGTCCAATCGATCAGCCGTTCCAGCCATTGCCGGTCGCGCGTCGCGAGGAATCCATAGTAGAATGCGTTGAGGAAGGGGCTCACCAACCAACCGAGTTCTTCGCCGGTTTCTTTGTCGCAGTAGCGATTGCGGCACTCGGCGATAATGCTCTTTTCCCACCGGGCAAGCCAATCACTGCGCAAGGCCGCATTCATGTCCTCATCCACATGTCCACCGCTCTGGGGTTGCGCTTCCGCTCCCAAAAGCGTGTTCAGGGGTTGGCACATTAAGGGGGTGGAGGCGAGTCCGATTTGCCTGAGAAAGGTCCGCCGTTTCATTGTTTGACTCAGAATACTGCCCGGACGTGGGCGATGGACAGCCCAAAGGTTCAAAGGGGCTATGGGTGAGCACATCGCCAGCCGGACGCACACCGACTATCGGAGGGACGAGCTTCCTGCGAGTCCCCATTTTCCACTTTTCCCGCAGTTGGAATTGATCAGGGACTCGCAGGAGCTAGTCCTTCCGAAGGATCCTTTTCCTATCCGCGTCATCCGCGTCATCCGCGGTTTAAAACTCGGGTGCCAAATCTCTTCGCAAGCCGCTATCAGAATGCGCAAAAATTCCTTGAAACCTTTACAGATTCGTAGCTTACTAACTTAAAATCCTGTCTCGGGTTGACTTTTTGAACGGGAAGAACCGCGACCGGAATCGTGCCGCAAGGGAAAACATACGCATGGTATTTACTAAAATACTCAAACGTTTGAGCATCTGGGCGTCCTACGTTGCCATGGTGGTTGCTGGTTTTGTTTGTTTTTTGTTTTTCCGTTTTCCCTTCAATTTCACCTGTGTGCGCGGACGCAAGAACATCCCGCCACGAGGGGAACGGGTGCTGTTCGTTTCGAACCATACCACGATGTACGATTCGTTCCTCATCGGGGTGGCGGCGTACTTCCCCAAAAATATTTTTTACCCTTCGTTGCCGTTCATCAACTTTGCCGCGCGGGAGAATTTCTTTCGAACCTGGTTCTCGAAAGCTTTGTTTTCGCTGCTGCGGACCATCCCGGTGGAACGGCGTAATCATCCCTGGCTGATGCGCAAATATGTCGACTTATTGCAACGCAACAACCTGCTCATCTTTTACCAGGGGACCCGCAGCGAGGACCTTTCCGTGATCAAAAACGGCCCGGCATTCGCCATCGCGCACGCGCCCTGCCCGATCACCGTCATCCCGGTTTATCATCATGGGCTCGAGCGGATTTTCAGCAAAGGCGGACCGAAGACCATGGGGTTGTGGCGCTGGCTGCCGCGCAGCATTTTGCGCCGTCCCATTGTCGTGTTCGGCCAGCCGATTGATTTCTCCGAATGCTCTCGTATCCCGGCCACCCGCCAGCGCATCGCTGCCATCAACCAGCGGATTGTGTCCAGCATCGTTTTCCTGCAGGCGCTCGCGCTTGCCTCGCCGTCTCAGCAGTGATCACTGCCACAGGCACGCAGATCGCCTTTATGTACATTGAAGCTGTTGGACGGCAAATAGCGGTGTGTTCGTTCGATGGCGCCGCACGCCTCATCGCTTCTGACAAACGTTACTGGAACGTCGTATCGATCGGTGGTCCTCGAGAGCAGAAAGCTGAGCTCCGATTGGCAAAGTCGATTCACTACGCCTGCTTCGACGACACCGAGGAGAGTTGCTCGAGTGTCTTTTGCAGTCCCAGGGCCGCCGATATCGCTGGGATATTCGCTTTCATCCGCGGTTTGGGCTCTGGCTCT
>Ga0210409_10002119_pt1 | contig 24133 bp, 21 predicted proteins | sample IncBWH17MmetaG_FD_161649 | JGI IMG/M metagenome (GOLD analysis project Ga0210409, IMG submission 161649) | Forest soil microbial communities from Barre Woods Harvard Forest LTER site, Petersham, Massachusetts, United States - Inc-BW-H-17-M | ecosystem: Environmental > Terrestrial > Soil >...
CGGTAGCGGTGAACGTCGCCGGCGCAGGCGCCGGCTTTGACATCTCCGCGGCGGGCAACCAGACCATCGGCTCACTGGCCGGAGTGGCAGGCAGCACGGTAGCGTTGGGAGCGAACAACCTGACCTTCGGCGACGCTACCAACCAGACCTTCGGCGGCGTCATCGGCGGTACCGGTGGCCTAGTCAAGCAAGGAACAGGGACCGAAACCCTGACCGGCGCCAACACATTCACCGGCGGCGCCACCATCAATGCCGGCACGCTGGCCCTGGGCGCGGGCGGCAGCCTGCTGCCGACAGTAGCGGTGAACGTGGCAGGCGCAGGCGCAGGCTTTGACATCTCGGCAGCCGGCAACCAGACCATCGGCTCACTGGCCGGCGCGGCCGGCAGCACGGTAGCGCTGGGAGCGAACAACCTGACCTTCGGCGACGGCACCAATCAAACTTTTGGCGGCGTAGTCGGCGGTACCGGCGGCCTGGTCAAGCAAGGAACAGGGACCGAAACCCTGACCGGCGCCAACACCTTTAGCGGCGGCGCCACCATCAATGCCGGCAAGTTGGCCATTGGCGCAGGCGGCAGCCTGGCGGCGACTGGCGCAGTGAATCTGGCTGGCGCAGGTGCCGGGTTTGATATTTCGGCAGGCGGCAACCAGACCATCGGGGCGTTGAGCGGCGTGGCCGGCAGCACGGTGGCGCTGGGAGCGAACAACCTGACTTTCGGCGATGCCACCAGCCAGACCTTCGGCGGCGTCATCGGCGGCACTGGCGGACTGGTCAAGCAAGGCACAGGCACTGAAACCCTGACTGCCGCCAACACCTTTAGCGGCGGCGCCACCATCAATGCCGGCACCCTGGCTTTGGGCGCCGGCGGCAGCCTGGCGCCGACGGTGGCGGTGAACGTGGCCGGCTCAGGCGCAGGCTTTGACATCTCCGCAGCGGGTAACCAGACCATCGGCTCGCTAGCTGGCGCAGCTGGCAGCACGGTCGCCCTCGGCGCCAACACCCTGACTTTCGGTGACGCCAGCAACCAGACCTTCGGCGGCGCCATCGGCGGCACTGGCGGCCTGGTCAAGCAAGGCACAGGGACCGAAACTCTGACCGGCGCCAACACCTTCACCGGCGGCGCCACCATCAATGCCGGCAAGCTGGCCATCGGCGCCGGCGGCAGCCTGGCAGCGACCGGCGTGGTGAATCTGGCTGGCGCAGGCGCCGGGTTTGATATTTCGGCCGGCGGCAACCAGACCATCGGCTCGCTGGCAGGCGTGGCCGGCAGCACGGTCGCGTTGGGAGCCAACAACCTGACCTTCGGCGACGCCACCAGCCAGACCTTCGGCGGCGTCATCGGCGGCACCGGCGGCCTGGTCAAGCAAGGCGCCGGCACTGAAACCCTGACCGGCGCCAACACCTTCAGCGGCGGCGCCACCATCGATGCCGGCAAGCTGGTGCTGGGTGCGGGCGGCAGCCTGGCGCCAAGCGTAGCAGTCAACGTTGCCGGCGCTGGCGCCGGCTTTGACATCTCTGCTGCGGGCAATCAAACCATCGGATCGCTGGCTGGCGTGGCCGGCAGCACAGTGGCGCTGGGCGCCAATACGCTGACCTTTGGCGACGCCACCAATCAAACCTTTAGCGGCGTCATCGGCGGCACGGGCGGGCTGGTCAAGCAAGGCACGGGAACGGAAACCCTGAGCGGCGCCAATACCTTTACCGGCGGCGCCACCATCAATGCCGGCACGCTGGCCATTGGCGCAGGCGGCAGCCTGGTGCCGACGGTGGCGGTGAACGTCGCCGGCGCCGGTGCCGGCTTTGACATCTCGGCAGCCGGCAACCAGACCATCGGCTCGCTGGCCGGCGTGGCCGGCAGCAATGTTGCATTGGGCGCCAACACCCTGACTTTCGGCGATGCCAGCAATCAAACCTTTGGCGGCGCTGTCGGCGGTACCGGCGGCCTGGTCAAGCAAGGTGCAGGCACTGAAACTCTTACCGGCGCCAACACCTTCACCGGCGGCGCCACCATCGACGCCGGCAAGCTGGTGCTGGGTGCAGGCGGCAGCCTGGCAGCCACCGGCGCGGTGAATATCGCCGGCGCCGGCGCCGGCTTTGACATCTCCGCCGCAGGCAATCAAACCATCGGCGCGCTGAGCGGCGTGGCCGGCAGCACGGTCGCCCTGGGCGGCAACACGCTGACCTTTGGCGACGCCGCCAATCAGACCTTTGCCGGTGTGGTTGGCGGCACAGGCGGGCTGGTCAAGCAAGGCGCCGGCACTGAGACGCTCACCGGCGCCAACACCTTTACCGGCGGCGCCACCATCGACGCCGGCAAGCTGGTGCTGGGTGCGGGCGGCAGCCTGGCGGCCACCGGCGCGGTGAATGTTGCCGGCGCAGGCGCCGGCTTCGACATCTCGGCCGCAGGGAACCAGACCATCGGTTCGCTGGCCGGCGTGGCCGGCAGCACGGTGGCCTTGGGCGGCAACACGCTGACTTTCGGCGACGGCACGAACCAGACCTTTGGCGGCGTGGTTGGCGGCACCGGCGGGCTGGTCAAGCAAGGCGCAGGCACTGAAACCCTGACCGGCGCCAACACCTTTACCGGCGGCGCTACCATCGATGCCGGCAAGCTGGTATTGGGCGCAGGCGGTAGCCTCGCTGCTACCGGCGCGGTGAATCTGGCCGGCGCCGGCGCAGGCTTCGACATCTCTGCAGCGGGCAACCAGACCATCGGCTCGCTGGCCGGCGTGGCAGGCAGCACGGTAGCGCTGGGAGCGAACAACCTGACCTTTGGCGATGCCACTAACCAGACCTTCGGCGGCGTGGTTGGCGGCACAGGCGGGCTGGTCAAGCAAGGCACAGGCACTGAAACCCTGACCGGCGCCAACACCTTTACTGGCGGCGCCACCATCAATGCCGGCAACCTGATACTGGGTGCAGGCGGCAGCCTGGCGGCTACCGGTGCGGTGAATGTCGCCGGTGCCGGCGCCGGATTTGATATCTCGGGCGCAGGCAACCAGACCATCGGTTCCCTCGCCGGCGTGACCGGCAGCACGGTGACGCTGGGCGGCAACACGCTGACCTTCGGCGACGGCACTAACCAGACCTTCGGCGGCGTCATCGGCGGCAGCGGCGGGATAGTCAAGCAAGGCAGCGGCACTGAAACCCTGAACGGCGCCAACACTTATACCGGCGGCACGACGCTGAATGCCGGCGGCCTGATACTGGGCAACAGCAGCGCCATCGGCAGCGGCGTCCTCACTGTCGGCGGCGCGGCAACGCTGGATAACAGCGTGCCGCTGACATTGAATAATGGCGTCGTGCTGAACGCAGGCCTCACCATTGCCGGCAGCAACGACCTTACCTTGAGCAATGTCGTCTCCGGCAGCGGCAGCCTGACCAAGGACGGCCCCGCCAGCCTGACCCTGGCCAACGCCAATACCTACAGCGGCGGCACCATCCTCAACAGCGGCAGCATCATCGTCGGCAACAATGCGGCGCTCGGCAGCGGCAGCCTGGCGCTGAACGGCGGCACGCTCAACCTGAACGGCTACCAGGTCACCACGGGCGGCCTCAACGGCAACGGCAATCTGGATCTCGGCAGCGGCGGGCTGACGGTCAACGGCGGCGGCGCTTATGGCGGCGTGATGTCGGGCAGCGGCTCGCTGACCAAAGGCGGCAGCGATACCTTGACCCTGACCGGCGCCAACAACTATGGCGGCGGCACCACCATCAGCGGCGGCACCCTGCAGATCGGCAATGGCGGCACCACCGGCAGCCTGGCCGGCAATGTGGTCGACAACGGCACCTTGAGCTTCAACCGTTCCGACGACACCACCTTTGCCGGCGTCATCAGCGGCAGCGGCGGCGTCGACAAGCTGGGCGCGGGGGTGCTGGGGCTGAGCGGCGTCAGCACCTACAGCGGACCGACCGCGGTCAACGGCGGCACGCTGGCGGTCACCGGCTCGATCGCCAACTCGACCGTCACCGTCAACAGCGGCGCCACCGTCCAGGGGCCCGGTACGATCGGCGGCCTGGTGGTCAACAGCGGCGGCACCGCAGCCGTCGCCGGCGTCGGCCAGCCGATCGGCAGCATGACGGTTGCCGGCAACGCTACCTTCAATCCGGGATCGACTTACCGGGTGCAGGCGACAGCGCAGACCGCCGACCTGATCAACGTTGCCGGCAGCGCCAGCCTGAACGGCGGCACGGTACAGGTGCTGGCAGCGACCGGCGACTACAAGCCGACCAACAACTACACCATCCTGAACGCCAAGGGCGGCGTCAGCGGCACGTTTGCCGGCACCACCACCAACCTGGTGTTCCTGACGCCAAGCCTGCGCTACGACGCCAACAATGTGTTCCTGCAGCTGGCGCGCAACCAGGTCCAGTTCCAGCAGGTTGCCAATACTCCGAACCAGTACAACGTGGCGGGCGCGGTGACTACCCTGGGTGGCGGCAACACCATCTATGACACCATCACCTCGCTCGATCCAGCCTCCGCACGGGCAGCCTTCGATAGCTTGTCAGGGGAGATCTACGCCAGCGCCAACAGCGTCCTGATCGAAGACAGCCGCTATGTGCGCGATGCGGTGACGGCGCGCGCGCGCCAGGGAACGGCGCCGCGTTCCGGCGTGCTGTCGGCCCTGTCTGGCGGCGGCACGGCCAGCTGCATGGCGGATAGCGCCACCCAGCCGAACAGCCAGCTCAACACTCAGGACGCCTGCAAGGACGATCGCCGCAATGCCCAGGTGGTGTGGGGCCAGCTGTACGGCGCCAAGAGCAAGCTTGACGGCGAAAACGGCAGCGCCGATGTCGATCGCAGCGGCAGCGGCTTCATCATCGGCGCCGATACGCCGCTGAACGATCAATGGCGCGTCGGCGTCGCCGGCGGCATCGGCCACTCATCGTTCGACACCAGCCGCTCCAACGGCTCGGCCTCGGTCGACAGCTACCACCTGGCGCTGTATGCCGGCGCGCAGTTCGGCGCAGTCGGGGTGCGCCTGGGCGGCGCCTATACCCGCAACAAGGTCGACGCCGACCGCAGCATCGTGTTCCCGAGCTTTGCCGACAGCACCAAGGCCAGCTACCACGCCGACACCACCCAGGTGTTCGGCGAGGTCGGCTACGGCATCGCCGCCGGCCAGGTGGCGCTGGAACCGTTCGCCGGCCTGGCTTATGTCAACGTGCACGGCGACAGCTTCAGCGAAAGCGGCGGCCCGGCAGCGCTGACGAGCAGCAGCCAAAGCCAGAACGTGACGTTTTCCACGCTCGGACTGAGAGTCGGCAGCCGCCTTGGCGCCGCCACCTCAACCGTGGCGGTGTATGGCACGGTCGGCTGGCGCCATGCTTTCGGCGACGTTACGCCTACCACCCGTCTGGCGTTCAGCAGCAACGGCGCGGCGGCGTTCAATGTCAGCGGCGTGCCGGTGGCGCGCGACAGCGCGCTGCTGGAAACCGGCATCGACGTCGATGTCAGCAAGAGCGTGACGCTGGGCCTGGGCTATTCTGGCCAGTTCGGCAACAAAGTGCGGGACAACGCCATCAAGGCCAACATCCTGTGGCGATTCTGATACACCGCTGATAACGCGCAAGTCCCTGCAAGCCACTGCTTGCAGGGCAACAGAAAGTGCTGCAGCAACAACACCAGGCAGCTCCTCCCGTCTGTCAAGCCCGCTACCGTCAAGGTGCGGGCTTTTTTTCTTCCCGGCGCCTGCCTGTTGCCGGCGCAACAACGCTGAATTCGTTTATACAGTTTGCCGCGCATTTCTGCGAAAATGCCGCTCTGCTTATCTAGACACGCTGTACGAAATACCGAATTTGCTGCAGCTCTTGAAGACACTCACGCGTAAGGTTGTAAATGTTGAAATATTTGTTTGTACTCTCCTGCACGGTCGCCCTGGGCGTATCTCATGTCACCGCCCACGCCACCGACATCAACGGCGCCGGCTCCACCGCCGCCGCTCCGCTCTACCTCAAATGGGACGCGGCGTATAACAAGAAAACCGGCAACAAGCTGGCCTACGAGCTGATCGGCTCATCCGCCGGCATCAAGAAAATCAAGGAAGGCACGACCGATTTCGGCGCCAGCGATGCGCCGATGTCGCTTGCCGATCTGAAAAAATCCAACTTACTGGATTTTCCGACCGTGATTTCTGGCGTGGTGCCTATCATTAACCTGCCAGGCATCAAGGATGGCGAGCTGCGCCTGACGGCTGAGGCGATCACCGGCATCTACCTGGGCAAGATCGATAAATGGAACGATGCCGTCATCGCCAGGGACAATCCCAAGCTGACGCTGCCTAACCTGCGCATCGTGCCGCTGGCGCGCGCCGACGGCTCCGGCACCACGTATACCCTGACCGACTATTTCAGCGCCGTCAGTCCGGAATGGAAGCAGCAGTACGGCCGCAACTTCAGCATCGCCTGGCCAGCCGATATCAAGACAATGAAAGGCACGGGCGACCTGGTGGCCGCCTTGAAAAAGACGCCGGGCGCGATCGCTTACGCAGAGTACGCCTATGTCATCGAAAACAATCTCAACTATGCGCAGATGAAAAACCGCGACGGCCAGTACGTGCGGCCGGACGCCAATTCCTTCAACAGCGCGCTGGCCAACAGCAGCTGGAAAACCACCGGCAATTTTGAAGAAATGCTGACCGACAAGCCAGGCTCCGGCAGCTGGCCGATCACCGGCGCCACCTATGTCTACGTGCCGCGCGTCACCAGCAAGCCGGAACAGACCAAGGCCGTGATCCAGTTCTTTACCTGGGCCTTCATGGAAGGCGACACCATCGCCAACAGCCTCGATTACGTGCGCCTGCCGGACAATGTGCAGGCCCGAGTGGTGCATGAAATGGGCAATGTGGTCGACGCCAAGGGCAAGCAGCTGGCCATGCCGGTTTTCCTGAAATAATCCGGCAGCCTGCCGCTACAGCAGGCACCGTACCGGTGATCCCGACGGAGTTGCCGGTTTCTCGCTAGAATCCTTGATACATGATGCCGGCCATCGGCATCGGTTTTCCTGTCAAGGAGCTCGCCCATGCAGATTTCTTCCCCGCTTCGGCGCGCCGCGGCCGTCATCATGATTGGTGCCATCGCCTGCGGTTTCAACCCGCCCGCCATAGCCAAGAGCGCCGTGCGGGTCGGCGGTCCCGGCCAGGATTTCTCGGTCGGGCCGCAATACGACACCACCCACGTGTATGTGGCGAATGCCGATATCGATGCTTTCGTCAGCAGCTTCGTCGCCACCTTCGACGGCAAGGCTTCGCCGCGCGCCGTCTTCACGGTCACGCCGACGCCCAGCAAGACCGCCTCCCAATACATCCAGACCCCGGTCGGCATGCTTTCCGTATTCGCCTTCCAGACGCCGATTCCCTATGGCTTCGGCGATGAGCGCACTGGCTACCTGGTGACCGATATCGGCGCCGCCGTGCAGGCGGCGATCGCTGCCGGCGCCGACGTCGCGGTCGATACCTTCGACGATCCGATCGGCAAGGATGCCGTGATCCAATGGGCGGGCGGCATCAAGATGCAGCTGTACTGGCATACCAAGGCGCCATCCTACGCGCCGCTGCAGACGGTGCCGGACAACCGCGTGTATGTCTCGCCGCTGGCGGCGGACAGGTTCGTGCAGCAATTCCTCAGTTTTTCGCGCGGTGCGGTAGTCTCGGATGAGCGCAGCGTCGATGGCGGCGAGATCGGTCGTCCCGGCGACAAGATCCGCCGTATCAGGATCAGTTCCGGCTTCGGCAAAATGCTCGTCTTTGTCAGCGACGGCAAACTGCCCTACCCGTTCGGCCGTGAAACCACCGGCTATGAAGTCAGCGACCTCGGCGCCACCCTGGCCAAGGCGCGCGCCAGCGGCGCCACATTGCTGTCGCCGCCTTACCGGACTGCCGGCGGGCACAGCGCGGTGGTGCAGTTCCCGGGCGGCTATCTGGCCGAGATCCACGATGAAGTGAAATAAGCCGGGGCATCGGCCAGGACGCATCAGCGGCTGAATCACGCAATATTACAAACGGGTTTCATCCTGTTCTGGCGTAATGCCATAGTAGGAATGAATTTCCCGCATCCAACTCTGGTCTGCCATGTCCGGCCAATGGTCCTTGTCGAAGCCAGGCGCATTTTTCAGGCGGTCTTTTTCCACATTGAGGACAAAGCGCTTATTGGCCGGATCCAGCACCAGCGCATTCCAGGGCACAGCAAACAGTTTTTCTCCCATGCCGAGGAAGCCGCCAAAAGACAGTACGGCATAAGAAATCTTGCCGCTACGCATATCCAACATGATTTCCTTGATATCGCCCAGGCTTTCATCATGGCGGTTATAGACGTCGTTGCCAACCAGCGTATCGGCGCCCATCAGATGGGGGCCGGGACCGTTGCGCTTATACATGCCGTAAGTATCGCGTTCTTCGTAGTTCAGGCTCATGCTTTTCTCCAGGAAAAAAGAGGCATCTTCATAGCCGAAGCAGCCGGAACAATTCTTCCGGATAACTGTTATCGGCCGTATCAGAATGCCTGCGGGCCATCCCCAGGTCTGTACGCCAGTGCACATTGAAAAGGCAGTTAAGCCATGCGCAGGGAGAATTCCTTACTGTGCTTTGCCAGCCGCGGCCAGGATCAGGTCAGCGATCTCCTTGGAATGCGACAGCAGCGACAGGTGGCTGGAGTTCAGCTCGACCGTGGTTGCATGCATGCGCTTTGCCAGGAAGCGCTCCAGGTCAGGAGAGGTAGTCATATCCTGCGTGGAGACGGCGTACCAGCTTGGCTTGGTGCGCCAGGCAGCGACCGTGGTACGGCCGTTGAACAAAGTATTGGCGATCGGCTGCTGGGTGGCATACAGCGCCAGCGCCTCATCATGCGGCAGGTCGCCGCCGAAATACTTGAGATAGGCATCTTCAGTCAGGCTGACGTAGCCGTCATGATCCTTGGCGCCGGCGCGCACCGGCATGGTCGGATACTTGGCGGCGAGCGCGCCGAAATCTTCGCCGGCATCGGGCGCGCGCGCCGCCACGTACACCAGGGCGCTGACCTTGGGATCGTCGCCGGCTTCGCTGATGACAGTGCCGGCCCAGGAATGTCCGACCAGCACGGTGGGACCATGCTGCAGCGCCAGTGCGCGCCGCGTCGCCGCTACGTCATCGGCCAGCGATGTCAAAGGATTCTGTACCGAAGTGACATTGAGGCCGGCAGCCTGCAGGCGCGGAATCACTTTGGCCCAGCTGGAGCCGTCGGCCCAGGCGCCGTGCACCAGCACGACGTTGACCGCCTGGACCGGCGCCGCCGTTTGCGCCTGCGCCGGCGCCGAAGCGATGATACCGGCAGCCATGCCGAAGGCGATCAGGGTGAGCTTGAGATGGGTCTTCATTGGTTTGCCTTTGCAAGATTGGTCTTTACCGCACACCGGACGATGTCCTGGAAATGTGACGTTAGGCAAAGTCGCAGTCCGACTTCGCTGAACGCAAGTCTAGGACTTCATGCGGGGCGATCGCGTGACACTCGTATGACAAATTGGTCATCAAACGTCACGCGCCCCGCGAGCCGGGCAAACCCTACAGCATCAAGCGATGGAGCGCACTACCCCGCCATCTACGCGCGCCGCCGAACCGGTGGTGGCCGAGGCCTGGGCGGATGCCAGGTAGACCACCATGTTCGCCACCTCCTCTACCGTCGCCAGGCGGCGGATCAGCGAACTTGGACGGTGCTCGGCGACGAAATCGCGTTCCAGTTTTTCCAGTTCGACGCCCTGCTCCTGCGCCATCGCTTCAAAGAAATTGCCAACGCCTTCGGAGCGGGTCGGTCCCGGCAACACGGCGTTGACCGTCACGCCGGTGCCGGCCAGCGTTTCCGCCAGGCCGCGCGATACTGCCAGCAAGGCGGTCTTGGTGACCCCGTAGTGCACCATCTCGCTCGGGATCTGCAAGCCTGATTCGCTCGACAGGAACAGGACCCGGCCCCAGCCGGCGGCGACCATCTGCGGCGCGTAGTGGCGCGACAGCCGCACCGCGCTCATGACATTGACGTCGAAGAAGCGTTGCCAGTCGTCGTCGCCGATCTCGAAAAATGCCTTGGGCTCGAAGATGCCCAGGTTGTTGACCAGGATGTCGGCCTTGGGGATTTGGGCGAACAGCTGGGCAGCGCCGGCGGCGTTGCCGAGATCGGCGGCGACGCCCTGCAGGCGCGCCTGCGGCAGTTCGGCGCGCAGCGTCGCCAGCGCCTGATCGACGCGCTCCTGGGTGCGGCCGTTGACCACGACTTCGGCGCCGGCTTGCGCCAGGCCGCGTGCGATCGCCAGTCCGATGCCGGCGGTGGAGCCGCTGACCACGGCGAGTTTATTGCTCAGATCGATGTGCATGATGGTTTTCCTATCGTTAAACAGTGGAGACATTCAACATCGCACAGGGGCAACCGGCTATCTGCGCGCCTTCTACAAAGCAGTTCCGCATCAAGCGGCGACGCCGCCGCTCAAACCGGTTCCAGCATGCCGAATACCGACACCAGAGCCAGCACCGCCATGCCGAGGCCGATTTCGATCAGCGTGCAACGCCTGATCGCAGCCACCGCGAGCCTTGCGTCGCTCTGCATGCGCGGCACCTGCACATAGCGGTTGACGATCGCCAGCGTCACCATCGCCGCCGTCAGCAGGATTTTCAGCGACAGCAGCAGCTGGTAAGGCGACGACCAGTCGGTCGGCCAGCGTCCCAGCACCAGCATGGTGTTGACAACGCCGCTGAGCAGGACGCCGGCGACGGCGACATGGCCGGCGCTGGAAAAGCGCCGCAGGGTCAGGCCCGCATCGTTGCGCGCGACAGGATAGTCCAGCAAGCGCAGGCACAGCAAAAAAGGCAGCAGCGAACCAAGCCAGGCGCCGCCGCACAGCAAATGCACGATGTGATTGGCGCCGTGCAGGAAGCCGCGCAGTCCCTGGTCCATGGCGGCATGTCCGTTCAGCGCCAGACTGGCGAGCAAGAGGCCGGCGCTAACAACCAGGGCCCCCAACCGGCCCGGCTGCCGCAGCATGCTGACCGCCAGCAGCAGCAAAGCCAGCAGCAGCCGCAGCAGCCAGGCCTGGCCGATGGCGGTGCCCAGCAGTTTCTGCAGCAGCGCCGGATCCAGCGCGGCTTGCCAGCTGCCGACGATCTCGGCGGCCTGCAGGGGCAGTCCGGCCAGCACCGTCAGCAGCGCCAGCAGCAGCGCCGCGCGCAAGCTGAAAGCCAAGCGACGGTCGAGCTGCATACGCAGCCCCGGCGCTGCAATTTTCCACAGGAAGGCGCTGCTGCCGAAAATCAGCATCGACGCCAGGTAGTGCAACAGCCGGTTGCCTGCAATTACTGTATCCAGCACGGCATCCAGTGTCATCCAGGGCGTACCGTGAAACTATAGCTGCCCTTGGTCTTGTGACCGTCGCGCGAGAGCGCATGCCATGCCACGGTATACACGCCGGCTGCCAGGCGGCCGCTGAGCGGAACCAGCAACACCATGTTGCTGTCCGGCGCCAGCGCGGCGGCGCCGGTGGCGATGCTGTTGCCGCTAGCATCGCTCAGCGCCACGCCGCTGAATGCAAGCTCCAGCGCCTCGGAAAATTCCAGCCGCAATGCGCTTGGCGCGCTGGCGACGACGGTATCATGCGCCGGCACTTCGGTTTTCAGATGGGCGTGCGCAAAGGCGCTGCCTGCCATGGAAAAGCTCAGCAGCGCTGCGATGGCGGCAGTCTTGCATGTGGAAGAAAAAATTGGCATAAAACACGTCCTTGAAATAAAACGTTAAAGGCGCCCGGTTGCCCGCGCTTGACGATCGCCGGGCCAGCCGGAATGTCCATGAATAATGCCAGCAACCCGAGATTTCCGCTGCCGCGGCCTCCAAAGAAAGCTGGCAGGGAATGCGCCGGCGCCTTGAAAGCGGCAACAGCGTTGGTCCCGCGCCATTTCTGAATGCGGCAGGTGCAGCGTTTGCACGTCGGCCGTTGGCAATCAGCATCCGCCAGCCGGCAGGGAGTGCTACTCAAATCGGAAACGGTAAGCTAAAATTCCCCATCGCCTTCTATTTGGACCGCCATGTCATCCCGTCGAGAATTCCTGCAAAAGAGTTTATTCCTGGGCGCCGCCGGGCTGTTTTCCGCTGAACTGGCCATCGCAAAATCCGCATCGAACGGCAATGCTGTCAATCCAGCAGCCGACATGCAGGCCACCATGGATCCGCCGCCGGACATTTTCGACGCCCAGCTGATAGACATGGATTTCTGGCTCAAGCCGCGCGTGCTGGAAGTAACGCGCCCGGCCAGCGGCGAGCATGCCAAGCTGCTGTACTGGAAAGACGGCGAAGTGCAGGATTCCGCCTACCAGGAGCTGTGCCATCTGCTGCGCGACGTGCAAGCCAAGAAAACCGAGGCGATCGACCCCAAGCTGCTGGAAACGCTATGGGGCACGCAAGCCTTTATCGCTCGCTACGGCATGAACCAGCCGCTGGAAATCCTGTCGGGATACCGCACGCCGGCGACCAACCGGGGCCTGATCGAAAGCGGCGTGCCGGCGGCGCGCAAATCCTTGCACCTGGAAGGCCGCGCCGCCGACATCCGCCTGGCGCAGCTGCAGCCGGACGTGCTAGGCGGCCTGATCCGCAGTTTCCGCCAGGGCGGCGTCGGCTTCTACTATCGACCGGGTGCGCGCGGCGGCTGGATCCATGCCGATACCGGCCTGCAGCGCACCTGGAAGGGTTGATGGCTTTAGGCTCACATCGAGGCAAAGCTGGCGAAATTGGCGCGGTACTGCAGCGCCGTGATGCCCAGCCGTTTCATGAATACCGCGCGCATATGGGCGCGGTTGCGGAAGCCGCAATCAAAGGCGATGGTTTTCAAGGGTGCACTACCTGACTCCAGCAAGGCGCGCGCGGCATCTATCCTGGCGCTTTCGATGAATTCAGCCGGCGTCACCCCGGCTTCCCGTACAAACACCCTGGCGAAATTGCGCGCACTCATGGCAAGCTGCCGGGCCAGCGCTTCCACCGTCAGGTCGGCCTGCAGATGCGCCAGCACATATTGCTGGACCTGGCCGACGATCGACAATTCCTCCGCATACGGCGTCAGATAGGGGCTGAACTGGGATTGCCCGCCCCTGCGCTGCATATGCACCACCAGGCGCTTGGCGACATTCAGCGACAGTTCCGGGCCGAAATCTTCAAACAGCAGGTACAGGGACAGATCGATGCCCGCGGTCACGCCGGCCGATGAATACAGCTTGCCGTCGCGCAGGAAGATGCGGTCGGCCTGCACCGACGTATCCGGACACATGGCCGCCAGCGCCGCGCCGTCATTCCAGTGGGTGGTGACGCTCTTGCCGGCCAGCAGGCCGGCGTGGGCCAGCAGGAAAGCGCCGTTGCAGACTGAAGCGATGCGCACCGAGCTGGCTGCGCTTTGCCGCAGCCACGCGGACACTGCACCATCGGCCGCTTGCCGCGCCAGTTCCGGACCGCCCGCCACCAGCACCAGGTCGTAGCTATCCTCTGCCTCGCTGTAGTGCTTGTCGGCGGTAATCTGCAAGCCGTTGGAACAACGGATCGTGCCACGCTCCGTACCGATCACCAGCAGCCGATAGTGGTCGGCCGGACTGAGGAAGCGGTTGGCCTCTGCGAACACGTCCATCGGACCGGAGACGTCCAGCGACTGGACGCCGGGAAATACCAGGATTGCAATCGTGCGCATCGCTTGTTCCTTTGCTGGCGGAGATGCCAGCATAACCCGCCTCAGGCCGGCGCTTGCGCGCGATCGGCGGCAAATGGCAGGAATCCCGCCCAGGCTGGCAGGATAGCAGTCCTGTCAGCGGTTTCGCCATGGCCGCTTGTTGTCCATACTTTCTCCAGGCCGACAGCCATCCATTTTCAACAGGAGAACATCATGAATGACAACGCAGAGCGGGTAGGTCCGGCATTTTCCGTGGACGGCATGCTGCATGCCAGGAACCAGACGCGGCAGGCGATCCGCGCCATCGCCGCCATGGTCGAGCCGGGCATGGCGGAGGAACATGCGGTCGAGCAGGCCAAGCAGATCCTGCTAGCCCAGGGCCATGCCTTGAGCTGGCATCCGACCCGGGTACGCTTCGGCAAAAATACCACGAAGCCGATGAAGCAGCCGTCAGAACCAGGTGTCGTGCTGCAAGAGAACGACATCTTCTTTCTCGATATCGCGCCCAGGGTCGATGCCTGGGAAGGCGACGGCGGCGCTTCCTTCGTGGTGGGGCACAGCGAGGAATATGCGAAGTGCGCAGCGGATGCGGAAGCCCTGTTCCACCAGGTGCGGGCGGTCTGGAGCAACGACCAGCTCAGCGGCCGGGAATTGTACAAATATGCCGATCAACAGGCCAGGAGCATGGGCTGGCAGCTGAATCCCGACCTGCCCGGCCACCGCGTCTCCGATTTTCCGCATGCGGCGATCCACACCGGCTCGCTGGCCGATTTCGAGCGCAGCCCGCTGCCGCTGCGCTGGATACTGGAAATCCACCTGCGCGACCCGCGGGGAAAGTTCGGCGCCTTTTTCGAGGACATGCTGCTGGACGACCAATATTACGCCTAGCGTCTGCGCGCGCGGCAGAAATTCCCGAACCGGCGTAGGCTAGCAGTAGTGTCGCTGTCCGAAAGGAGAATGGTCATGACCGATGCCCATCATTCATTGACCTTGCAATTGCTGGAATGGGTCGCACAAGGATCTCATCGCTACTCTGAAACCATCGATGTCTGGAAGACTTCCTGCCCGCGCTTCATGATCTGGGAAGACGCCTGCGCCGACGGCCTGATCGACTCGCGGCCGGGCCGGGACGGCCTGGTATCCCTAACCGCCAAAGGCGCACAGCTGCTAGCGGAAGGTGCCGTGCCTTGATCGGCGCCGGCCGTCGGCAAGACTATCAGGTGAAAAATAGCCGGTTTGATAATTCCATGATTGCCGCCGAATCTATTCCTAGTATATAAAGATACACCCAGATCCCATCTTGCAGCGAGGCTGAATGTGAGTGCATCCTGTTTTAGTCCGGTTCCCTGTCAACTGCAATACCAGCACGGCGACCAGCTCATGCCGCGCCATCGGCACGACGCCAGCTACCTGGCGCTGGTCCTCTCCGGCCGCTACGAGGAAGCCGGCGACCGCGGCCGCTTCCAGGTCGGCGCCGGCGACATCGTGGTGCACGGCGCCTTCGAGGCCCATCTCAACCGCTATATTTCCGCCAGCTCCCTGATACTGAACATTCCCTTGCACACCTGGCAGGAACCGGCGGCGCCGCGGATGCGGATTGCCGATCCGGACAGCGCGGCGCGGCTGGCCGAGCGCGATCCGCGCGCAGCAGCCGCATTCGTGCTCGCCAATATGTGCGCCGCTCCCCTGACCATGGCCGACTGGCCGGACCAGCTGGCCGCCGCCCTGGCCCAGGATCCGCACCTGCGCCTGCAGAGCTGGGCGCAAGAACGCGGCCTGGCCGACGCCACCGTTTCGCGCGGCTTCCGCAAAGTGTTCGGCATCAGTCCTTCAGCCTATCGCGCTCAGCTGCGCGGACGGCTGGCCTGGCGCCGCATCGTCGCCGGCGAGCAGTGCCTGCCCGAGATCGCCATCGACTGCGGCTTTGCCGACCAGTCGCACATGACGCGCACGGTAGCCGCCGTCACCGGCCGCTCGCCAGGCGCCTGGCGCAACGAGGTCAAATAGATACAAGACAGTTTCTGCGCCGCTGCGACATCATCTGGCCATGAAACCAAAAACCTCTCCGATGGAACAGGCCCGCCGCCGCCACGCCAGCATCAACGCCTTGATGCTGGCCTGCGCCATGGCTTCAGTCGCCTGCACGAGCCCTCTGCATGCAGCAGAGAATTTAGCCACCCAGCCTGCGGCCGCCAGCGCGCAGCAGACAGCCGACGCCGCCAAGGTGCTGGCCGCCTATCGCCGCGCAGCCGGCGGCGACGCCTGGCGCGGCAAGGCGACCTTACAGACGCTCTACGCCTACAGCGGCAACGACCTGAGCGGCACGGTCAGCTCCATCAGCGACGCCCGCCATGGTTTCTTCATCGATGCCTTCGACACCGATCCGACCAGCGGCGCCAATGGCTACGACGGCCAGCTGCCATGGATGCGCGACCAGTCGGGCGCGGTAACGCCGGAACAAGGCGGCGACCGCATCCAGCTGGCCGTCAACGAAGCTTATCGAAACGCCAACAAATGGTGGCTGCCCGATCACGGCGGCGCCGCCATCAGCAGTCTTGGCAACAAACAGGATGGCGAACGCAACTACGCGGTGCTGCAGATAAGCCCGCAGGGCGGCAAGCCGTTCCAAGCATGGTTCGACCAGCAGTCGCATCTGCTGGCGCGGGTGGTCGAAGTGCAGCTGTTCCTGACCATCACCATCAGCTATGGCGACTATCGCGCCGTCGACGGCGTCATGCTGGCCGGCAGCATCAAGACCGACAGCGGCACCGGCGGCCCGCCTGAGCTGCAGACGCTGACGCAAGCCAGCTTCCTGCCGGCGCGGCCGGCCAGCGCCTACTCGCCGCCATCCTGGTCGCGCAGCAACCTGAGCCTGCCCGGCGGCAGCACCACGATTCCGTTCGAGCTGCTCAACAATCATGTCTACGCCAAGGTCTTCATCAACGGCAAAGGACCGTTCCGCTTCATCTTCGACACCGGCGGCCACAATATCCTGACGCCGGCGACCGCCGCGGCACTGGGCCTCAAGCCGAAAGGCGATGCCCAGTCCGGCGGCGCCGGCGAGAACACCGTCAGCACCGGCTATCTCAAGGTCGACCAGATACAGGTCGGCGCCATGACCATGCGCGATACGCCGGCATTCGTGCTCAATTTCAGCTCGGCGAAAACCGAGGGCTTCGAAGAAGAAGGCATGATCGGCTTTGAAGTGTTCCGCCGCTTCGTCACCACCTTCGACTACGGCGCGCAGACCCTGACCTTGACCGATCCGGCCAAATTCTCGCCGGCCGAGGCTGGCAGGCCAGTGCCGTTCAAGTTTTACGATCACAGCGTGCAGGTTGTAGGCACGGTCGACGGCATCCCCGGCCGCTTCAATATCGATACCGGCTCGCGTTCCGAAATCACCCTGACCAAACCCTTTGTCGATAAACACAAATGGCGCGACAGCCATCCGCACGGCGCGCTGGCGATTGACGGCTGGGGCGTCGGCGGACCGTCGCGCTCGTATGTGGTGCGCGGCAAGGAACTGACGCTGGGCGATGTGCGCCAGGAAAACGTGATCAACAGCCTGGCGCTGCAGGACAAGGGCGCATTCTCAGATGCCAATTTCGAGGGCAATATCGGCAGCGGCTTCATGAAACGCTTCGTGGTCACCTTCGACTACGGCAACCAGATCATGTATCTGAAACCGCGCGCAGCGCCAGTGGCCGACAGCGGCGTATACGACCGTTCCGGCATGTGGATCAACGCCGGCGAGCAGGCCTTCGAGGTGGTCGACGTCACTCCGGGCGGCCCGGCGGCGGCGGCTGGCCTGCAAGTCGGCGACCGCATCGTCGCCGTCGACGGCGTACCGGTGACGTCTGCCGGCCTGCCCGATTTCCGCAAGCGCCTGCGCACCGAAGCGGCCGGCAGCAAGGTCAAGGTTTCGGTCCTGTCGGCCGCGGAAAAACGCGAACTCCAGATCACCCTGCGCGACCAGCTCTGAATCATCCGGCCTTGCTTCACGCCGATGGCAATCGGCGCTACAGTGGCGTATTGGCATATCCGGAAAGAGGCTGAAGATGGAATGGGTTTACGAGCAATCGGCGATCGACTGGAGCGCCTTGTCGCAGCTTTACCGGATCGCGCCGCTGGGCGACAAGGATCCGGCCGATCTGCAGCTGGCGTTTTCCAACAGCCGCTACAAGTGCTTTGTGTTTGAACAGGGTGTGCTGGTCGGCGTCGGCCGCGCGCTGGCCGACGGCATCGATTGTTCCTATATTTGCGACGTCGCGGTGCATCCGGATTTCCAGGGAAGCGGTCTGGGCAGGACCATCATCACCAAGTTGCGCGATCTCTCGGCCGGCCACAAGAAGATCATCCTGTACGCGGTCCCGGGCAAAGAAGGCTTTTACAAGAAACTGGGATTCAAGCGCATGAGCACTGCCATGGCGATATTCAGGAACCAGGAACGGGCGCTCGAGGCCGGGCTGCTGAATGAAACTTGAACCTGATCCGAAGCCGGACCTGGCACAGCCGGCGCTGCTGGCGCCGGCTGTGCCGCACTGGCTGCTGCCTCGGATTTACGTTATCTTTTGCCTCTGACACTGATTGCAACGATAACTTACTCCGGGAAGCAGATGATTCGATGGGCAATAATTGGCAGCGGCGGCATCGCCGAGCGCTTCGCCTCTGATTTTCAATACGTGCAGGGCGCACAGCTGGCCGGCGCTTTTTCGCGCCGGCTGGAATCGGCGCAGAAATTTGCGGCGCGCTTCCAGCTGCCGCACAGCTATGCCAGCCTGGAGGAATTGCTGGCGGCCGGCCTCGATGCCGTGTACATCGCCACGCCGCACATGGAGCACGCCTCCTTCGCCATCGCCTGCCTGCAAAACGGACTGGCGGTGCTCTCGGAAAAGCCGGCCGCGCCCAACCTGCAGCAGCTGGAATCGGTGCTGGCGGCCGCCGAGCAGCATCAAGTACTGTTCATGGAAGCGATGAAGCCGGCCTTCTATCCGCTCTACCGGCAGATCAAGGCCCTGCTCGCCGATGGCGCAATCGGCGACGTCAATTTCGTCGACGCTGGCTTCTCCTATCTGTTCAACGACCGCACACACAAGGTGTTCGATCCGGCCCAGGCCGGCGGCAGCCTGCTGGACGTGGCGATCTATCCCGCTTTCCTGGCTTGCGACTTGCTGGGCCCGGCATCTCAAGTGAAGGCGCTGCTGGATATCGGCGCCAGCGGCGTCGACGAAACGGCGGCGCTCAGCTGCCGCCATGCGCACGGCATGTCCAGCCTGTTTTCCAGCATGCGCAGCGCCAGCGATGGCCGCGCCCTGATCGGCGGCAGCCACGGCCATCTGCTGATCGAAGGAAAATGGTGGAATCCGTCCAGAGCGTTGCTGGTGCGCGAATCCGGCGCCAGCGAGAGCCTGGCGGCGGACTACCAAGGGGATGGCTTATGCCACGAAACCCAGCATTTCACCGATCTGCTGCGCGATAAGAAGATACGCAGCGAAATCATGAGCTTCGAGCTATCCCGCGCCATGATCTCCACGCTGGACATGGCGCGTGCGGATGCCGGTTTGCGCTTTCCTTTCGAGTAAGGTCCGCTTTCAATACCAGCGCGAAGGCCAGCGCTTACGTTGAAGTACGCGCCAGTAGAGCCAGCCGATCAGCAGGATCAGGGCGGCGCCGGCCAGCGTCGGCAGCAGCAGGAAAGACCAGCCCGGCTGCGCCATGAAAACGATCACCGGATTGCTGCCGGCCGGCGGATGCACGGTGCGCGTCAACATCATCAGCATCAGGGCGCAGGCGCAGGCCGCCGCCATCGGCAGCCAGCCGGGGCCGCATAGCTGCAGTACCAGCAGTCCGGCAAACGTCGTCAGCAGATGACCGCCGATGATATTGCGCGGTTGCGAAAACGGTCCGTCCGGAAAACCGAACAGCAGCACGCAAGTGGCGCCGAAGGACCCGAGTATCCAAGGCTGGCGGCTAGCGTGGGCTAGCCAGCCGACGGCGGCGAGCGCCAGGAATGCGCCCAGTCCGGCGCGCAGAACTTGTGCGGCATGAGCGCTGATACGGCTGCCATCGGCAGCCGGACCCACACCGCCGGCGCTGCCGGCGGATTTCTCCGATGAGAAAGTCATCTGCGCTTACTTCTTGAAGCGCGCAGCTTCTTCCGAACCCTTGGTAGCGTTGCCGGCGCTATAGGAGTGCGCCCCTACTCCCGCCAGTTTGCCATCCTGCACGATCAGGTACTCGTTGCGGATCGGCCGCCCTTCGAAATAGCATTCGAGGATTTCCCGGGTGCCGGCGGCATAGCGGGCCTGCGCCGACAGGCTGGTGCCGGAGATGTGCGGCGTCATGCCGTGATGCGGCATCTTGCGCCAAGGGTGGTCGGCCGGCGCCGGCTGCGGGAACCAGACATCGCCGGCATAGCCCGCCAGCTGGCCGCTTTCCAGCGCGGCGGCGATGGCGTCGCGGTCGCACAGCTTGCCCCGCGCGGTGTTGATCAGGTAGGCGCCGCGCTTGAATCCGGCCAGCGTCTTGGCGTTGATCATGTTTTCGGTTTCCGGGTGCAAAGGACAGTTCAAGGTCACCACATCGCATACCTTGGTCAGGCTTTCCAGGCTGCTGTGATGGGTCACGTTCAATTCCTTTTCAACCGACTCCGGCAGGCGGTGGCGGTCCATGTAGTGCAGCTTGACGCCGAACGGCTTGAGCAGGCGCAGCACGCGCAGGCCGATGCGGCCGGCGGCGACCGTGCCAACATTCATGCCCTCCAGGTCGTAAGAGCGGGCGACGCAATCGGCGATGTTCCATCCGCCCTTGATGACCCAGTTATACGATTCAATGTAGTTGCGCACCAGCGACAAGGTCATCATCACCACGTGTTCGGCGACGCTGTTGCTGTTGCAATAGGTGACCTCGGCCACGGTGACGCCGCGCTCCATGGCGGCTTGCAGGTCGGTATGGTCGGAGCCGATGCCGGCGGTGACGATCATCTTCAGCTTGCGCGCCTTGGCGATCCGCTCGGCGGTCATGTAGGCCGGCCAGAACGGCTGCGAGATGACGATTTCGGCATCATGCAGTTCGCGGTCGAGGACGCTGCCGGCACCGTCCTTGCTGGAAGTGACCACCAGCTGGTGGCCTTGCGCTTCCAGGTATTTGCGCAAGCCCAGTTCGCCGGAGACGCTGCCCAGCAAGGTGCCGGGCTGGAAATCGATCGCTTTCGGCGTCGGCAGCGTCTGGCCGTCCGGGTAGCCATCCAGCTGCGGCAGGTCGTCCCGCGCATATTTGGTGGGATAGCCGCTTACCGGGTCGTCGTACAGTACACAAACAATCTTGGCCATGATTTTTTCCGTTTCTCTGTGAGTTCGCAGCGCACGGTGCGCCGATCCCGGCAGCCGCTTGCTGCCTTGGAACGCAGTATGGAAAATTCAGAGAGAGACGGCTAATCGTTTGATCTGATGGAATGATCAGTCCGGGTTATCAACGCCGGTTATCAGCACTGCTCAGCAATCGAGCAGCGCATCCACCCGCGCCTGCAGGTCGAGGCCACGGAAATTGGCGAGCGCGGCATTGAGCAAGGGCGTCAGAGGTGTGCGGTCGAGCATGACCAGGCCGATCTCGCGCTGCAGCTCAGGCGTCAGCGGGATCGCACTCAGTTCCTGGCGCATCTCCAGCAAGGTCAGCACGCTGTGCGGCACGATGCTGTACAGGCCGGCGCAGCGCACGTAGGAATACAGCGCCATCATGGAATCGGTCTCGACCCGCGGCTGCACCATCATGCCGGCGGCAGCGAAGGCGGCGTCGATGCCGTGCCGGCATTGCATGTTGTTGGTCAGCAGACATAAGGGCAAGCGCGCCACCTCCTCCCAGGACATGGCGCTGCGGCCGGCGAACAGGCTGTCGTCGCGGGCGATCAACACATAGCGCTCGATGAACATCGGCACGGTGGCGAAGTCCTTGAGGCGCTCGTCCTGCAGGTAACTGAGGCCGATATCCAGCTCGAAATTGCTGATCTGGCGCAGGATGTCGGCCGCCGCCATGGTGTACACGGTATGACGCATGCGCGGGAACTGCTGCAGGCAGCCCTCGGTCAGCAGCGGCACCAGCGGCAAGGTGGTCGGAATGGCGCCGAAACGCAGCGTGCCGGCCGGGTCGCGCTCGTTGGCGCCGGCTTCCTGGCGCAAGCCTTCGCAGTCCGCCAGCACCCGCCGCGCCCACGCCAGCACTCGCTCGCCATCCGGCGTAAAGCCTTCGAAGCGGCGGCTGCGCTGCACGATGGTCATTCCCAGTTCCTGCTCGATGCTGCGGATGGCGCCGGACAGGGCCGGCTGCGAAACATTGCAGGCCAGCGCGGCGCGGCCGAAATGCTTTTCGCGCTCCAGCGTGACCAGGTAAGTTAATTGGCGGATGAACATGGATTTGGCCTGAGGCTGTCGTTATATTCTTATGAATATAGTGATATTCGCACAGCCTCGCTCAGAAACCGATGACGGTGGTCAACTATCACTGCAATCACATAGCGATTAGCAGCAGCGCATGAACGCCGCTCGGGTACATTGGGGTATGATAAAACTCCCTTTTTCCAGGCATCTGTACTGGAATCCGATCAAGACAAACAAGGAGTTGGACATGCTGACAAGCGCACGCAATGAATTCGCCGGCAAGGTTAGCGCCATCCACGCTGGCGCCGTCAATGACGAAGTCGAAATCACGCTCGCCGGCGGCGAGCGCATCGTGGCGGTGATCACCCGCGAAAGCACCAAATACCTGGACCTGAAGATTGGCTCGGAAGCGCTGGCGCTGGTCAAGGCGCCGTGGATCATCTTGTCGACGCTGGACGCCGGCATCAAGTTTTCCACCCGCAACCGCCTGGAAGGCACCGTCAAGGCGATCAAGCCGGGCGCAGTGAATACCGAAGTGGAAGTCAGCCTCAAGGGCGGCCAGACACTGGCGGCCATCATCACCCAGGAAAGCGCGCAAAACCTCGGCTTGGCGGCGGGCAAGGAAGTGGTCGCGATTTTCAAGGCATCGCACGTGATCGTCGGCGTCAAAGGCTGATCCGGCAGACACCCGGCAAGCAGCTGGAGCCGGTCCGGCTTCCTGCTTGTCTTAGCGGTTCAGTGTCTTGTCTTGCCGGATAGCGTCATCGGCATTCCTGTGCGCCAGGCTGCGTTCGATCAGGCAGTACTTCCTGGCGTTTTCTCTGACGATCGCCACTTTCTGGCTGTCGGCCTGCAGCGAACAATCCAGCAGTATCGATTTTTTCCATTCCACGAAATCATCCGCCAGCTTTTGCCTGTCGGCGCCGGCCAATGCCTGTGCGGCTGCCTGATGCGCAGCGGCGACGGCCTTGTCCTGCGCGCCCAGTTCTTCAGCCAGGCAGGCCGATTTCGATTCATCGTTGCCGGCGGCGGCATAACAGGCTTTGAAACGGCTGGAGAAATCAGGGCTGGCCGACGCCGCGCCCGCGACTGCCGGCATCAGAAGCAATGCTGCAACTGTGATAAGAAAATGGCATTTCATGAGGGCGTCCGTTGGACCTGAAAAATCAAGGATAGCAGTAAACACGGCAGGCCACGTGCAAGTCTCGTAGGGTGGGCACCCGTGCCCACGCGGATGAGCGGCACTGCGTAGGCACAGGCGCCCACCCTACCCTATCTCAATTGGCGTCAGCCGGCGCCGGCAACGCAGTACGCATTTCCGGGTTGGCCGGCGCTTCCACCGAGACCCGGCTTTCACCCAGCGCTTGCGTCTGCCGCAATTGGCCGCAGCGCAGGGTCACCGAATTGCTGCTCACCTTTTCCAGCAATAAGTCGCCATCGAAGCTTTGCGCTTCGCTGACGGTCAGCGAACCGCGCCTGGCGTTGTTGAAGACAGCGATGCCGGCTTGCCGGTAGCCGCCCATCTCGACGCTGATCAGGCGCCAGGAGTCCAGACGCTGCATCGAGCAATCGCTATCTGCCCGTATTGCAGCAGGGATGGCCGCCGGCTTTGCAGGCGGCGCCGCAGCTTCAACAGCGGCACCAGTGCCGCCGGCCGGCAGCAAGGCAATGGGCGCTTGCGAAGATGAAGCGGGCATGGTCAGCCACACCAGCAGTGCGACGAACGCAGCACCGGCCAGGCCCAGCCCTAACGCAAATTTCTTTTCATCCATTCCGATGTCCGCAACTACTTGTCGCCGGATGCAACGCCGCCGTTGACGGCGCTGCTCCGGCATTCTGCTTTACCAACGCAATACTGGTGGCCGCGTCAGGCCTTGCTGTCCTTCAGTGTAGCCCACCATCGACTGCATGAAGTTGCTGTCGCCGCCCAGCGTGATTTTCAGATCATACCAGCCGTTGGTGGTGCTGAACTGGATGGTGGCGGTCTGCTTCGGCGCCACCGTGACAGTCTGGCTGCTGGTGCTGGCCGAGGTGATCCGGTCCAGCAAGGTGAACACCGCCGTGTTGCTGGTGCCGCTGTTGTCGAACAGGATGCTGATCG
>Ga0210409_10002120_pt1 | contig 24127 bp, 15 predicted proteins | sample IncBWH17MmetaG_FD_161649 | JGI IMG/M metagenome (GOLD analysis project Ga0210409, IMG submission 161649) | Forest soil microbial communities from Barre Woods Harvard Forest LTER site, Petersham, Massachusetts, United States - Inc-BW-H-17-M | ecosystem: Environmental > Terrestrial > Soil >...
GGCGAGCGCTGGGTGGCGCAAACTCTCAAGTCCATGTCGCTCGATGAAAAAATCGGGCAACTCTTCGCCGTGTGGGCCTACGGCTCGTTCCTTTCCACCGAGAGCCAAGACTACAAGGATCTTCTCAGCGATGTCGAGGAAAAGCACATTGGCACGTTCGCCATCCAGACGCAAGGCTCGCCGCTGGGTGTGGAGCGCAGCCAGGCGTACCCGACCGCCATCCTGGTCAACGCCCTCCAAAAGCACGCCAAAGTTCCGCTGCTCGTCGGCGCGGATTTCGAGCGCGGCACGGCCATGCGCGTCGAAGAAGGCACATCGTTCCCATACGCGATGGCCGTGGCCGCGACGGGCCGCCCGGAAGACGCCTACACGATGGGAAAAATTACGGCGCTCGAAGCGCGCGCCGTCGGCGTCCCCTGGATTTTCGCGCCCGATGCCGACGTCAACAGCAATCCCCAGAATCCCATCATCAACACGCGCTCGTTCGGCGAAGATCCGGCGTGGGTCTCCGAATTTGTCGCCGCGTTCGTGCGCGGCGTCGAAGAAAACGGCGGCCTGGCTACCGCAAAACATTTTCCCGGCCACGGCGACACCAGCACGGATTCGCACCTCGATCTTCCCATGGTCTCCAGCGATCGCGCTCATCTGGATCGCGTGGAACTGGCGCCCTTTCGCGCGGCCATCGCCGCCGGCGCCAGCACCATCATGACCGGCCACCTGGCCGTGCCCGCGCTCGAACCTGATCCGAACGTGCCTGCGACGATGTCTCCCAAAATCATGACCGATCTGCTGCGCGGCCAGATGGGTTTCGACGGCCTGGTGGTGACCGACGCGCTGGACATGGGCGGAGTGACCGTGCGCTACCCGCCCGGTGAAGTTGCGGTGCGCTCGATCCTCGCGGGCGCCGATGTGCTGCTCGTCCCTCCCGTGCTGGACGCCGCTCTGCAGGCCGTCCGCGACGCGGTGGCCTCCGGGCGAATCCCGATGTCGCGCCTGGACGAAGCCGTGACGCGCGTTCTGCGCGCCAAAGCCAAACTGGGCTTGAACAAATCGAAGCTTGTGGACCTCGACGCCCTGGCGCGCAATTTCGACCGGCCCGAATATGACCGCGAGGCGATGGACATCGCCGACCGCGGCATCACGTTGCTGCGCGACGATCAGCACATTCTTCCGCTCGATCCGACGAAGCCGTCGCGCGTCCTGCTCGTCGCCGTTTCCGGGGACAGCGATCCCTATCCGGCCGGGAATCTCGAAAATGAAATTCGCTGGCGCCTCGATTCCTTGACGACGATTCGCATGGACACGCGCTTTGTGCTGGCCGACTCGGTAAAGCTCCCCGCTCCGGATACATACGACATTGCGATTGCCGCGGTTTACGTGCGGGTCACCGATCGCAAAGGCAGCGTTGGCCTTCCTGACGACGAGGCCGCGCTCGTGCATCGGCTGCTCTCCGCGGGAAAGCCCGTGGTCGTGGCCGGGTTCGGCAGCCCGTACCTCGCGGAGAGTTTTTCTGCGGCGAAAACTTACATCGCGGCATTCGGCACGGGCGACGTCGCCCAGCGAGCGATGGGCCGTGCGCTCTTTGGACAGACGGCCGTCGCAGGCCGCTTGCCCGTAAATATTCCAGGCGTCGCCGCCATCGGCGCAGGCCTCGATCTCGCCGCGAATCCCATGGAATTGCGCGAGGCAGACGCGCAAACGGAAGCAAAATTACAGCGCGCCTATGACGTGCTCGACCGGGCCGTCGCCGATCACGCCTTTCCCGGAGGCGTGCTGGCGGTCGGCTATCAAAATGAACTGATCGTTCGCGAATTCGGCCGGCAAACGTATGACGCAAAATCGCCTGCCGTCAACGTGGACACGATTTACGATGCCGCTTCGCTGACCAAGCCGGTTGTGACGGCGACGCTTGTGGCCATGCAAGTGGAAGCAGGCCGCATCGGGCTGGACTTGCCCGTGGCTCGCTACATTCCCGAGTGGAATGACGGCCCGAATCCCGATTGGCGCAAGACAGTCACGGTCCGCAATTTACTCACGCATTCCTCGGGGCTGCCCGCGCACGAGGATTATTTCCTTACGCTGCATTCCAAGCGCGAGTTCATCGCCGCGATTTGCAGGGAACCTCTCGAATACGCGCCCGGCACGAAAACGGTTTACTCCGATCTCGGCTTCATTCTGCTCGGGGAAATTCTGGAGCGCGCCACAGGCAAAACCGTGGATCAACTGGCGCACGAACAAATCTTCGCGCCACTCAATATGGCCGGCACCATGTTCAACCCGTCGAAAAACCTTGTGAGCCGCATCGCGCCCACGGAAAACGACGCGACGTTTCGCAAGCGGCTCTTGCAGGGCGAGGTTCACGACGAAAATGCGTTCGCCATGGGCGGCGTCGCGGGGCACGCGGGATTGTTCGCGACGGCAGGCGATCTCGCGGCCTTCTGCCAGATGCTTCTGAACGGCGGCATCTACGGCCACCACCGCCTGCTCGCGCGCGCCACGATTTCGCAATTCACCGCCGCACAACCGCTCGCGGACAATGCTCGCACGCTTGGCTGGATGACGCCGACGCCAAACTCCTCGAGCGGCCGCTATTTTTCGCCGCACACCTTCGGACATTTGGGATTTACCGGCACGTCCATCTGGATTGACCCCGACCGCCGGCTGTTCGTCATCCTGCTGACCAATCGCGTCTATCCCACGCGCGAAAACGACAAGATTGCCGCCGTGCGGCCCGCCGTGCATGACGCCGTGATCGAATCGCTTGGGCTAGCGCCTCAGGCTAAGTGACCCTCGTTAGTTCCAGTTCCCCCTTACTGAATGAGTGATTCGCTGTCAATCGCTACAACACAATTTCATGCGCACGTGCGAAGATATCTTCCCGGGTCATGTTTGAAAATCGTGCGAAGGAACGGAAATCACAATCGTTGTTATGATTGCTGGAGAGAGGAATTTAGTGGCACACGCTTCAGCCTGTGGGGTTTGGTCCTTGCATACACCAAAACCCACAGGCTGAAGCGTGTGCCACCAAAACCATGAACAGGCCGAAACCAACCGAGCGGCGAAATCGGCGCACACGCGGGATTGACGCCAAATCCACGATTGGGATCGTGCGCGCGATTCATCGCGAAGATGCGTCCGTGGCCAGGGCTGTCTCCAGCGCCCTTCCCGCGATCGCGCGCGCGGTGGACGCTATTGCGGCTGCCCTTCAGCGCGGTGGACGGCTTTTCTACGTGGGCGCGGGAACCAGCGGGCGTCTTGCAGCTCTCGATGCGGCGGAACTTCCGCCGACGTTCGGCACGCCGCCGCGTATGGTTCAGGCGGTGATCGCCGGCGGGCGCCGGGCGTTGACGCACGCTGTCGAAGGCGCGGAAGACGATCGCTCGCGCGGGGCAAAGGACTTGGCCGCGCGCGGGCTCAGCGCCAAGGACGCTGTTGTCGGAATCGCGGCCAGTGGAGGGACGCCCTATGTCCTCGGAGCGCTCGCATTCGCAATGAGAAAAGGAGCGGCAACAATCGGCATCACCTCAAATCCGCACACTCCGATAACCCGAATGGCTCAAATCAGCATCGTCACGCCGACCGGACCCGAGGCCATCACCGGCTCGACGCGGATGAAGGCCGGCACGGCGCAGAAGTTGGTCCTTAACCTGCTCTCTACAGCCACGATGATTCGCCTTGGCCGCGTTTACGACAACTGGATGATCGGCGTGGCCTTGACCAATCGCAAGTTGCAGGCCCGAGGGTTGCGGATCCTGATGGAGGCTTCCGGGAAGGGCGTGGCCGACTCGACACGCGCCCTGCGTCAATCCGGACACAATCTGGGCGCTGCGCTCATAATGTTAAAGACAGGAGCAAGCGCGCGGCAGGCCCAACGCCTCTTGCGCGATACCCACGGACATGTTAACAACGCCCTTAACCGCGCCAAAAACGCAGCAAACGGCAAGCACAACCCACATGGATAAACTGCTGATCGAAGGCGGCAGGCCGCTCGAAGGTTCCGTGCGCATCAGCGGCGCGAAAAATGCCGCCCTGCCCGCCATGGCTGCCGCGCTTCTGACCAATGACCGCGTGGAGCTCGATAACATTCCGCGCGTGCGCGACATCATCACCATGGGCCGCCTGCTCGCGCATTTGGGCGCGACTGTCGAGACACCCGAGATTCCGCCCACGGCAGTGAATATTCAGGCCGAGCAAATCAACGGCGCCGAAGCGCCTTACGAACTAGTGAAAACGATGCGGGCTTCGATCCTCACGCTCGGGCCGCTCGTCGCCCGCAGCGGCCACGCGCGCGTCTCTCTGCCCGGCGGATGCGCGATCGGCGCGCGGCCCGTGGACCTGCATCTGAAAGCGCTGGAACAGATGGGCGCCGCGATCGGCATGACCCACGGCTACGTGGAGGCACGCGCCCCGCGCGGAGGCCGCTTACCCGGCGGGCGTGTTTTCTTCGACAAAATTACCGTTACCGGAACGGAAAATACTTTGATGGCGGCAGCACTCGCCCAGGGCGAAACCTTGATCGAGAACGCGGCGCGCGAGCCGGAAGTGACGGACCTCGCGGAGTTGCTGATTAAAATGGGCGCGGACATCGAAGGCGTGGGAACCTCCGCGATTCGCGTGCGAGGAAAAGAAAAGCTGCACGGCGCGAGGCACACCATCATTCCCGACCGCATCGAGGCCGGCACCTTTCTGGTGGGGGGAGCCGTCACGAACGGCGACCTCGAACTCACCTGCTGCGCTCCGGGCCACCTTGATTCGGTCATCGCCAAGCTGCGCGAAACCGGCGTGGACATCCGCGAAACGGGCCCCGGCACACTGCGAGTTCGCGGCGCGAAAAAACTCGTCGCCGCCGACGTGACCACTGAGGAATATCCCGGCTTCGCCACGGACATGCAGGCGCAATTCATGGCGCTGGCGACTCAGGCGAAAGGAACTTCGGCGATCACGGAAACCATTTTCGAGAATCGCTTCCTGCACGCCAGCGAAATGATCCGCATGGGCGCCAATATTTCCATCGAAGGCCGCCGCGCCGTGGTTCACGGCCCCACTACGCTCTCCGGCAGTCAAGTGATCGCCTCCGATTTGCGCGCCAGCGCCTCTCTCGTGCTGGCCGCGCTTGTTGCGCGCGGCGAGACCCTCATCGACCGCGTGTACCACATCGACCGCGGCTACGAACGCATCGAGGAAAAGCTCGCCGCAGTTGGCGCCAGCATTCGCCGCGTGTAGGAAAGCATGTGTCTCGAGACTGGGAGCATAGTCTCGCCACCCGACCCAACTTCAAAAAAAGCCACGTACCAATAAGCGGACTTCACTGGACTTGGACACCCTTGGGCATTTCCATATTCGGTCCAATCGGGGAATCGTGGGAAAAATGCAGCCTGAGATTTGGATTGGCATCATTGAAATCAGCTTTACAAAGCCGCCCGTAAAACATCGATAGTTGGTTGAAGGGAAATAGGCTAATATTGCGAAACTTGCTCGAGGGGGAAGTGGTTCTTGTCAACACCCGATAGGTTGCAACGAATAATCGTCAGGAAGGGGTGATCTATGAACGGAAGTCTTCCGGCGCTCGTTCTTGCGTTTTTTCTTTTGACTTCCACAGCAGCAGCACAAACGGGAACAACATCCCTGCGCGGTACTGTGGTTGACCAGACCGGCGGGGTAATCCAGGGCGCGAAAGTTACCATAAGCAATCCAATACGCGCGGTCGAACGCACCGGCACTACGAGTGCCTCAGGCGCATATGAATTCCTGTCTCTCCCCCCGGGCACTTATTCACTCAGCGTCGAGATGACTGGTTTTCGCACTTACCGTCAGAACGGTTTGCAGCTTCTGGTCGATTCGCCGGCAACCGTGAATATGAAGCTGGAGCTGGGTGCGACAACCGAGACGATCGAGATTACAGCCCAGGCCGAAACTCTCAACACCTCGAATGCTTCACTCGGTATCGCATTCAATGAAAATCAGGTAAAGCAGCTTCCACTGGAAGGACGAAACATCCCGGATCTTCTCTCTCTACAGGCAGGGGTTGCTGTTACAGGGAATCGCCCATTTCTCGAATCCCGCCCGGACGTGGACACCCGCAATGGGGCCGTGAACGGCGCACACAGCGACCAGAGCAATATCACGCTCGATGGCGTTGATGTGAATGACCAGACGCATGGTTACGCGTTTAAGTCGGTGCTGCCCATCACTTTGGATTCGGTGCAGGAATTTCGCGTCACGACCACAAACTATGGGGCCGATCAGGGGCGGTCGTCCGGCGCGCAGGTCACTCTCGTGACCAAGTCCGGCAGCAACGATTTCCATGGTTCACTTTATGAGTATGCGCGCAATACCTTCACCAGCGCGAATGATTACTTCGTGAAACTCTCAGAATTGCAAAACGGCCAACCGAACGTGCCCCCCAAGTTGATCCGGAACATTTTTGGGGGTTCGGTAGGCGGCCCAATCCGGAAGGACCGATTATTTTTCTTTGCCAACTTTGAAGGGGCGCGCCAGCGGGAAGAAAACAGTATCCTCCGCATTGTGCCGAGCCTCGCGCTGAGGGACGGCGTCGTCCAATACCTCTGTAAAGATCCGGCTGCCTGTCCTGGCGGAACAGTTCAAGGCAAGACGGGCCCTCACCAGATCCAGCCGGGTTACGAGGGTTTAGGACCTCAGGATGTAACGAGTTTGGACCCGCTCCATCTCGGGGCTGACGATGCCGTTCTGAAATATTTTAATACCTTCCCGGCAACGAACTTTGACACCACCCAGGGTGACGGCGTCAACTTAGTCGGATACCGCTTTCGGGGAGCTGTACCTACAAACAATAACTGGTACATTGCCCGGCTCGACTACAAGATTACGAGTGATGGCAGCCATTCTATTTTTTGGAGTGGCGCGCTACGCAATGATGTCCACAATGAAGCGCCCTACCTGCCGGGCCAAGGGCCTCAGCGAAGCTTGGCAGATTACAGCAAGGGTTTTTCGGTGGGTTATACCGGGGTACTGCGTCCAAACCTGGTCAATAACCTCCGCTGGGGCTATATCCGCCAGAGCTCCGGCACTCTTGGGAATTCGGATCAGCCGTTCATCCAGTTCCGGGGTTTGAACGACGACACCACGTCCAACAACTCCAGTCTCCAGGTTGTCCGAGACAATGTTTTCCAGGTCCCGGTGCATAACATCACAGACGACGTTTCCTGGGTAAAAGGAAAGCACACGCTGCAGTTCGGCGCCAATGTGGAGTTTCTGCGGGCATCCAAGAGCAATACTTTGAGCTCGTTCAGCACGGGTATCGCCAATCCGAATTTCTTACCCTCAGCAGGAATTGCCAACACCGGTATTCCTGGCGATCCGGGGGCAACTACCCACGGCTACAGCTTCCCAGCGGTGGATTCCAGCTTCAACACCAACTTCGATTACCCGTTCATGGCAATTTTGGGCTCTGTCTCACAAGTAAACGCCAACTATAACTACAAACTTGACGGCAGTGTGCTTCCGCAAGGAACCCCATTGACTCGGCATTTTGCCGCAAACACTTACGAGTTCTACGCGCAGGACTCATGGAAGGTAAAGCCAAATCTCACCTTAACCTACGGATTGCGTTATTCTCTTTTCTCGCCTCCCTGGGAGACGAATGGGCTAGAGGTTACCCCAACCACAAATCTCGGGGACTGGTTTAGCCTGCGAGCCCAGGACATGAACCAGGGCATCGGATCGTTCGCTGATCCCGTTATTTCGCTTGATCTGGCAGGGCCGGCGCACGGAAAATCAGGTTTCTATAATTGGGACTATCATAATTTCGGACCGCGCGTCGCGGTGGCATGGTCGCCTAGCCCTTCGGGAAACCTATGGAAGAAACTTATCGGGAGCGCAGGCCAGACCAGCATTCGTGCCGGCTTTGGCATCGTATACGACCGGATCGGCCAGGGCCTACTTTCGACATTCGATAGGCGGGGATCGTTCGGCCTTTCGACTGAACTGACCAATACCAACGGCGGTGAGACACTCAGCACGGCGCCACGTTTAACGGATGTGAACACCGTCCCCACCACCGACATGTTAAATAACCCGATATTTACGCCAGCACCTCTGGGGAAATTCCCCCAGACGCCGCCTTTCGGGTCGCAAAACGGGGCATTTACGGCGGGCAACACGGTCGACCAATCGGTCAAGACACCTTATTCCTATACGATTGACTTCTCAGTGGCCCGCGAATTGGGTCATGACTTTTCTATCGAGGTCTCGTACGTCGGACGTCTGTCCCACCGCCTCCTGGCCCTCGAGGACCTGGCACAGCCGGCCGATCTGGTGGACCCGAAGACGAAGGTCGACTATTTCTCCGCAGTCCAAGCTTTGGCGAAACTTTATGAGCCCGGGGGAGATCCGACGAAAGGTGCACCGGCAAGTACGATCACACCGGCGATGGTCGGTCCAACTGCCCAGTATTGGTACGACATGACGCAACCTTTACTGCCCGGAGGGGCCTACAGGCTGGACGGCGATTCGACGACCGGTACCGCATCGTTTTGCAATCCAGGATTTACGTCGACGACTGACGCGTTGGAGATGAACTACGCTCTATTCCAATGTTATGCAAAGAACGAAACCTCGGCGATTCAGAGAATCGATCAAAACGGTTTTCCGGATGCCAATCACGCCGGCGTCGTGTACTCCGGCAACTGCGGCGCGACGGGGAGCATCCCCAACTGCTATTTGAACTCGCAATATGTTTCGCTCCTCGCCTGGCGCTCTGTCGGAACGTCGAGCTACCATGCTCTGGAAGTGACCTTTCGCAAGCGCCTTTCCAGGGGCGTGCAATTCGATCTGAACTACACCTACTCCAGGTCAATTGACCTTGAATCCGACGCGGAGCGCGTTGATTTGCAAGTCCAAGCGCTCGGGTTTATCCAAAATGCCTGGAGGCCGCAGCAGTCTCGCGGGGTTTCTGATTTCGATACGCCACATCAGATCAATGCCAATTGGATCGCGGAGTTGCCCTTCGGTAAGGGGAGATGGATCGGCAGGGAGGCCGGCAAACCCTTGGACGCAATTATCGGCGGGTGGCAGCTCTCCGGCTTGGCGCGTTGGTCGGCCGGGTTCCCAGTGAACATTGGCAATGGAAGCGCCTGGCCAACGAACTGGCAGTTTAACCCCAACGCAACCCAGATCGGTCCGGCGGTCACGGGGACGGTAAAGAACCCGGACGGCTCGGTGAACATATTTCCTGACTCCCAGGGCGCAACTGGTCTTGGCGCCTTTGCTCCAACGCTCCCCGGCGAGAGCGGCACGCGCAACCCCATCCGGGGAGATGGCTTTGCAGGATTGGACGCGGGTCTTAGCAAACGTTGGATCATGCCCTGGAAGGAGTCTCAAAGCCTGCAGTTCCGGTGGGAAGTGTTCAACGTACTAAACCTGACGCGGTTTGACGTTCAAACCATCACGTCGAATATCGATCAGGGCAGCTCATTTGGCAACTACAGCGGTCTTTCCACGGAACCGCGAGTGATGCAGTTCGCGCTCAGGTATGAATTTTAACTGGCGTGATTCGTCCGAGAAGCCCCAGCTTTAGGGATCTTTTTTCCAGTCGGTAAGATGGATAGCCGAAATGGTTACTTCGTCTGGTGGGCGTCGAAGATTGGTACAAATACATACGCTCGCACGCCGACGGCGATAGCAGCTCGTATTCCGAGGGCAGCTGACTTGAAGAACATCTTCTTGGTGGGTTCCAGAGCCGCCCTTCGTCATTCTGAGGTCGAACGCAATCTTGGTCTAAGGGCCGAAATCTGACGGTTGCCCAGCTGATTACCGGAATCGGCTTCGTGAAGGTCCTCACAAATGCTCCTATCGGAATCCGAAAATCTGCCCCACTATTTCCGAGGCCGCTTTCCGAGAATCAGGCCGCCAGGTGGGTTCTCTCCTCCCGGCCTCGTTACTCACTCTTTCAAGAAATTCTTCTCACTCTGAGACAAATCACTGAGACGACTCTGGAGTGCGACCGGACTCCCGCTCTAAATCAGCGCCCACAAATGAATTCTGCCACGGAATAAGTCCAAAGGATCCAGTCAATTAACGGTGATCATGGGCGACTATTGTCGAACTCGAAAATGTGATTTAGACAGGTCGCTCAATGGGCCACGGTTTGCGCATATAAGGGGAGGGTTGTTCACCCAGATGCGCTCGTGCCCAATCCGGGTAGGATGAGTTGATTTCGGGAAGGTGAAAACATGACCAATCTCCACGCTTATCGGAAGCTTTGCTGTCTCCTGGTCATGTTCTCTTGCTTGTCAGTCGGCTACGCGCAAGACACCAAACACAAAATTCTCAAGAAGGTGCCGGTGGAATACCCCCAGATCCTCAAAGACAAAGGCATCCAGGGGACCGTCCGCCTGAAGGTATTCATTAAGCCGGACGGGTCCGTCAAAGGAGTGGAACTGCTCGGTGGTAACCCGATTCTCGCTGAATGTGCGGAAAAATCAGTCAGACAATGGAAGTTTTCTCCACTAAATTCTGACTCAAACGTGGAAATCGTCGTGCACTTCGACCCAGCCGCTGAACCGGGAATCTAAAATTCATCGCGGGATTTCGTCGCAAGGAAATAACTCCCTATTTGTTCTTTAGCATCCGCCGCAGCGATTCCGTCTATAGACTCTTAGCTGAGCTGGACCTGTTTCCATGTCTGGCACCCTATTTGCTGCCATAGTTTTTGCTTCGCCTTCGTTGGCTCAACTGGCCCATTGTAACGATTCCTCCGACCCCAAGTCCCTTAGAGGGCCGATCTGAGTCAAACAATTTTGAGGTTTCAGCCGAGTGGTCCATGGAGTTCTTCGCCTCTGCCGCCATCCTTCCATCGGCTGAGTCGGATCACACCCGTCGACTTCGTTTTATGCCTATTCAGAACCCTGGCTACTGCGCGACCCATTTGTCGAAGCGCGAGGCAAAGGTGTGGGCAAGATAAATGGCCTTCTCATCCGGACATGCGATCTGGTGGACGGAGTCAATGGTGCCGGCCATGCGGCCGGGGCGGCCGAACGCGCCCAGGACCTTGCCGGTGAGATCCATCTTGTAGACTCGGCCCACGCTGCCCACGAACATCACCTGATTGGGTCCAGTGGTGAGACAGAGCGACCAGGGAGCAGTCGGTAGGTTCCAAACCGCTTTCCGATTGCCCTCAATGTCGAAAACCTGGATGCGGCTGTTGCCGCGGTCAGCGACATATATGGTGTCGTTATTATCGATCACGATACTGTGAGGGGTATTGAAGAAACCCGGCTGGTTGCCGCGCCTGCCCCAGTCCTTTACGAAGTTGCCATCCTTGTCGAACTCGGCAACGCGCGAATTGCCATATCCGTCGGAGACGAACATATTGCCATCCTTGCTCCAGGCAATGTCCGTCTCCTGATAGAAGGCGGCATCGCCGGGCGCGGCGCGCTCAATCACATGCGTCAGCCAGGTCCAGGGCTCCGGGTTTGTTCCCAACGTGCCTACGGTGCGGCCTTCGGAGTCAAAGCGGAAAATTTCGTTATCGGCGGCATCCACGTACCAGAGATTGCCTTGCGGATCGAAGCGCACGACGTGGGCGCCTACAAACATCGAGGAGCCCTCGCCCCAGGAGCGCACGAAGCTGCCGTCCGACTTGAACTCCAGCACGGGGTGATAGCCGCGATTGAGCGTGACGATATTGCCCGTCTTGGGATTGATCGCCACGCCGGTCGTGCGGCCCACGACAGAGTTGGCGGGATAGTGGAAAAAGTCCTCCACCAGACGGTATTGCAGTTGCGGTATTGCCGCTGCGCCCGCGCCGCCACCCTGCGCGTTCATCGACGCCACGGCGCAAAGCGAAATCACCGCGGCGCAAATCGCTGACATCAAAAGTCGTTTCTTCATTAGAGCCTCCCCAAGCGCTTGGTATCGGCGCAATCTTAGGCCTGGTTCCCAGATCTGGCAAGCACGGCTCAATTGCTTGAGCAGGACGGCAACGCGTTGCCACAATGTTACGAATGCGGAGGATTGGTCTCGACAAACTTATCAGGATCTCGCTGAAATAGGCCGCAGCACACAGGTCACGATTATTTCGAAATCGAATCACGCACCACCGTCTGATCGGCGATTGGTACCCACAACACCAGACGGTCCTCAGGTCCGAGGTTGCGGTTCCGGTGGCCTTTGGTCGGGGCGAGGTCTTCAATGAGCTCCATGTCTCCGGGATTTAGAGTAATTCTCTCCCCTCCCGAAAATTCCACCTCTTCATGGCCGGCAAGATCGAAAATATATTGCCGACGTGGTCCGGGATGGAACGCTCCGAAATCCGCACCGGGTGCGTCGGGTTTTGACCTGCGGAGCATAGCTCCCGTTGTCGTTTCCACTAGTTTGGCAAAATTATTTTGGTCGAAATTCATCACTTCAATTTTTTCCACGTGCGACAGCCCATCTTTGCCCGTATAGAACCGGTACATCATCACCGGTTTGCCTCCTTGGGCGGCAACCACATCATTCCGCGTTTGTCCGCAAAACATGAGAAAACACATCCCGACCATCACAACAGCAATGGAAAACCTGAGCGTCGGTTTCATGGAGTGCTCCTAATTGTTGTTTTCAGGATTACCCGATTCCAGTTCCGAAAGATCGCTGATATTTGCGATCTTCACGCTGTGGCCAAGACACATCCTAGGCAGCGCCATGCAAGAATTCAAGGAGAGTCACAAAGAAAGAGCCCGATAAATGTTATTGGAATCTGGCCCGAGTCACATGCGGCTGAAATTCCCAGGTTCCGTAAAGAGGCCCCGGCTCTGGTGGCAAATTCGTTGTGTTCATGGCAGGACAGGCATACGATGCACGAGCGAGAAGTCTAAATCCGAAATTCCGGTTGAGGATTCTAGGAGGTGACTCATGGCCGTATCTGACCGTCGCAGTTTCTTGACCAGGGCAATTGCCTCACTTGGAGTAGCGGTGGCCGCCGCCCGCGCGGAATTCGCGGCCGCTCGCCCGCAAACGGTGGATACTTCCACGAAGTTCCGCATTGACGCCCACCATCATTTTGCGCCGCCGACGTGGATCGAGGCGATGAAAGGCAACAAGCTGCTGCAGGTCGCGAATACGACTTGGACGGTTGAGAAGTCGCTCGAAGACATGGACCGCGGTGGCGCCTCAGCCGCATTTATATCCATTACCAATCCGGGTCTATATATCGGCGATCAGCAGCAGGCCAACCGCCTCGCCCGCGAGTGCAACGACTTCGGCGCGAAGGTTGTGCAGGACCACCCGACCCGATTCGGGTTGTTCGCCGCGATGCCGCTACCCGACGTCGCCGCCACATTGAAGGAAATCGCGTACGCCTACGATCAGATCCACGCCGATGGGATCGGTTTCATGACCAGCTTTGGCGACACCTGGCTGGGCAACGCCGCCTTCAAACCGGTGTTTGAGGAACTCAATCGGCGCAACGCCGTCGTCTTTGTCCACCCGACCGCAGCCGATTGCTGCCGGAATCTCAACTACGGCGTGGGTCCGGGGAGCATGGAATACGGGACCGACACGACCCGGGCCATCACGAATGTTTGTTTCAGCGGATACGCCGCGCACTTCACCAATATTCGCTGGATCTGGTCTCATGGCGGCGGCACCATGCCGTTCCTCGCCGGGCGCATTGCGGGTGGCGAGGCCAGCCACAAGGAGCAGATGCCCAACGGCCTGATGGCCGAGTTGAAGAAGATGTATTACGACCTGGCAGGCGCAGCCAATCCGGGCGTAGTTTCTTCCCTGCGCCAGCTTGTGACCCCGGACAAGATTCTGTTCGGCACCGATTTTCCGCCCGGAGGCCGCATATTGGAACAAGCTCAGGCCCTCCGCGAATTGAATATGTTCAACGATGCCGAACTGAAGTTGGTCGAACGCGACAATGCGGTGAAACTCATACCGCGACTCAAGGATGCGTAGGCCCGGCCCCTCAAGCACAATATTCATTTAGACGATCTAAATTCAGACCCACTCCATTCGCCCGAAGTGGCAGCCTGCAATTCTGCGTCGCCGAGAATCCCGGAGTCGAACATTTCTGCATCGTCAGTGAATGACCGCATTGCTTGCCGGCCACATCCTGATGACTTCGGCTTGTCAGCACCTATGGGGAAGGGGCGCAATCCGAGAGTATCGAGCATGTTCCATCGGCGTTGTTCGAACCATTCGAGAAGGCAATTGAACCCTTAACTTGAAATTAGAAAGGCGCTCCGGCAGAGGTCAAGGCTTCCAGTGGGGTGAAGCCACGAACGAAAATAGCGGGTACACGTCGCGAAATAGATGGTCTATGTCAGTCACGAATCTGGGGAGGGTCGCCGCGCTCTGCGAAAATCTTCGGCGCACCACCCATCCCTGGAGCTTTTTCCATTCCTCCGGCCCGAGCGGCCAGCCTTGGTGCTTGGTCCATTCGCCCTTTTCCGTTGAATACCAATAACTCTCGTATCGGCGCCCCAGACGCTTCTTCTGCCGCGCAACCCAGTTCGGATTGGCCGCCACGCGCGGAAGGACCATCTGCCGGAATGGCGAATTCCTTGCCGGTCCCGTGGCGTAAGCACGAAAGCCTGCCGTCACGGCCTCCGCGGAAATACCAATGTAGAGCTGCGTCCTTGCATTCTCTCCCGCCTCCGGATCGGGAAATGTCAAATACATCTGAGGGCGATAAGGAGTTTTGTCCCGCGCGAACCGGATATCGCGATTGATGCGCGAAAAATTGACGCCTGTCCGGCCAGCCGTATCAAAATCGGGGTCGAGCTTCAGCATAGAGGGCGCCAGCGCCGCAAGGAGCTTGCGAAACGGCTCAACTACTTCCGAGCGGTATCGCTCGCGGTTCGCGTCCATCCACTCCTTGCGGTTGTTGCGCTTCAATTCGCGGAAGAATCGAAGTGTTGCGGGGATAATGATCGCACCGTGTCCAGGCATATGTGTCGGCTCTCCCTTCTTTTCGCTCAAATGAACGATTGCCCCAGCGAATCGGGAGCAGTTCGTGAATATAAACCGACAAATCGGATTTGGCCATCCCAGTGCGGCAAGCGCTTGGAAGTCAGTGAATAGGAATGGGACCGTTGCGCCCATTCTGGCTGAACCCAGTGGCGGTATCAATGGGTTGATGCAACACTCGCTCGCAGTCTACTTCTACAAGTCATCGAAGCTGATTACGTTCGCGAGCGCTAATTCAAACGGAATACTGCCACGTTTAGGTTCTGATTGAGCACAGCCATGCAGATCGATTCTCAAGGAGAAGTATTTTCGGATCAACTGATTACATTGTGGTGCAGCGACCTGTTTAGCTCGCACTCTCATCAAAATGTGCGGGCAGTCCGAAAGGACGTCAGATCCCATTGACGGCGATTTCAGCCTGTACCGACGGACAGATAATTCATGCGCAATTCGCCACACGCCGTCCGATGTTTTCTGTAACCCCGTCATAAAATAGATATACCGATCAGAGCCCCAAAAGGGCTGGTGAAGGAGGGCTGAGTCCATGGGAATCATACCTTCGGAAGTCGAAGAGCATGCCATTCGGGAAGAGCAGCCGCCGAGCACGCCGCTGACCCGGGGCGCACGAGAAGATGACGACAGGTCCGCTAAGATTGCGACCAGGGCGGGGATCGCCCTCGCAGTGATCGCGCTGGGCGTTACCTTCGCTCTCGGTTTTTTGCTTTTGAGGTCGGTCCGGCGTCTGAACGCGCGGATGGCGCGCCTCGGCCAGCAGACGGAGCAGCTTAACAGGCGAGTCGCGGCGGTAGAGCAGCAATCACAGATTCTTGGTCAGCAGGCTTTACAGGCCGCGTCCAGCGCCAAAGCGGCCGCGCAGCAGCGCGATGAAGCGAAACAGTCCGAGGAAAATTCGGCAGCGCAAGCGCAATCGGCCATGCAGGCGGCGGCTACCGCACAACAACAGGCCAATCAAGCCACGCAGAAAGCGGAAGAATATCGCAAGCAGCGCGAGGAGGAGCTTCAGCAGCTACAACAGGTGCTCGGGCAAATTGCCGAAACGCACCGCACTGCGATGGGACTGGTAATGACACTGGGCGAGAAATCGATCCGGTTTGACTTTGACAAGGCGGAAATCAAACCTCAATACCGCGACACACTGAACCGAATCGCCGGCGTCCTGATGACTCTCAAACAATATTCCATATACGTATACGGATATACGGATGACGTCGGCACAAAGGAATACAACCTGAAGCTCTCCGCCCGCCGCGCCCAGGCCGTTCGCGATTCCCTTATTCAGGCGGGAATCAAGCGCGGCGTGGTCACTACTAAGGGCTTTGGCAAGTCCGACCCTCGCGTTAAGGGCGAGACCTCCGAGGCGCGGTCAGCCAACCGGCGAGTGGAGATCGGCGTTGTCGATTCGAGGCTGCTTATCGAGCCGCTTCCGCAAAAGTAAGCTTTCTCTTTATTATGGCAATTGGGCCTTTTGCCTGTCTGGAAGCTGGTCGACTCTTCGAGAATGCCGTTTGCCCAGGGCTGAAGTCGAATCCTGGGCGCTCGCCGGGGGCAACCAATCGTAGTTTCCAATGAGACCGTGTGTCAGGGATTGGCAAGCCTACGCATCTCCACCGCGGCCTGGAACTACTGACTCTGCCCAGGGCCCAATACATCCCTTGAGACCACATGCAATTTTACGTTTTTCGACTGTAATCTTGCGGCGGGCCATACATACCGGTCATCGCGCTTCTTGGGGCTTTGAACGCCTGTCTCCTGCGATTAGTTTCTGACGTCGAAATGCCGCGGTTCATGCGTATAGCCGGTGGTCCTTCGTTGTCTTGTTTGAGTTAACTGCATTGCTGTGGCGCATCGGCGCCACACCGCAGCCCCTTAATGCCCAACGGCTTTCTGCTGCTCGTCCAAGAGTGCGTGGAACATGGCCTCCTCGATGTCCACTTCGTACGTGCACCCGTCGGGGTCGATGAAGGGATTGCGGGCGCCCTCCTGGAGCTTTGCGTACTTCTCCTGCAAGTTGTACTGGGCTGGGTGGTCGCCGAGGGGCACATCGCATGCGAGCGAACGCACTAAAGGGAACGTACGGCTGAACTCGCCTATAACCTCTGGCGTCAGCGTCGCGGGTGGCCGCAAACTGCAGCCGATGACCACGTTGTAGTACTTGTCGCCTTCCAGTGCCTTCATGGTCCAGGTTGTGCATCCACGAGTGTGGCCAGGAGTCAGGTGCGCGGTTAGCGTCGTACCGCCAAGCGAGACCACCTCCCCGTCGTGCAACGTTTTGTCAATCGGGTGCACTTTGCCGCCGGGCGTCATGGCCTGGAGCGCCGGAACATCCTCGGCCATCGCCATCGTCTGCGCGCCGGTCAACTGTTTAACCAAGGCATCTCCCTCCTGATGATCGCTGTGAGCGTGGGTTCCGAGCAGGATCTTGATGTCCGAAAACTTGAATCCCAATTGTTCGACCGACTTTTCAATCGTACGCACGTTCCGTTCATACGTGCTGTTGATGAGAATATTGCCTTGCGGCGTAACGATGAGGAACGAACTCAGGGTCCTGGTCCCCACGTAGTAAAGATTGCCGATAATTTTGTGAGGGGGGAACTGCGCCGTTTGGTCCTCCGCCGTACCCATGTTGCGCGCCAGGATCAACTGCGGCGTAAATTTGCGACCATGGACGGTGACCTCGGGATGATCGGCGGGCGGTGGGTTCACCGTCTGTGCCCGTCCCAAGCTCACGCTTGAAACCAAAACGGCCGCTGCGGTGATAAACATGACCTGCATCACCCGGGTTATCTTGTCGTTCATGGTGGCCTCCACGCTGGTGAATCGGGATTGCCAGCTCATCCGGTCGATGCAACACCATCAAATCGAATGATCTGACAATACTTTCCCTCGAGAATCAATCTGTGCGACAGGTCTCCGTCAGAACCTCAACAGGGGTTTCGTTTTGTTTGAATTGACGCCCACAAAGGGAATCAACCTCCCAGACCCTCACGAGAGGACTTTGGGCAGGTGTTGCATCGACCCATGGAAACCACCCGGAAAAACAAGTCAGGCAATTGAATTTAACTGTTGTACCTCAAGATTGGAACGGGAGAGGTCCACGGTTCGAGCCCGCGCCGCCTGCCACATTTTCACTCGGTTTTAGGGTTAGACGCCGGAAATCGACATGCGCTCCCAACCCTTGTTTCGAAATGGAATCTACGCAGCTACCCTGTGTTTTCGCATTAGCTCCCGCAGAACGTTGAATAACGAACCGCGAGCCGACGCACAGATCGGATTTTGAGACCCAGACCAAGCAAGTACTCGCCTGCGTGCTTCCGGCAGCGCATGATATGGCAGCTGCGGAAACAAGTGATGCATAGCGTGATAGCGCAGGCCAACCGGAGCCCAGATTTCGGCTAGAACGCCAGTAAAATCATTCGAGTCTCGCACCTGCTCTGCCAAGGACATAGGTTCACCTGATCCACAATAGCGATGAGCCCCGAGCGTCCTCAAAGAATTGACAAGCACAACCGTGGTGACGACCGCAGCCGCCTCCAGCAGCCTGCCAGCCGGAATGTGCCCACTGAGCGTCAGCCCGCCAATCAATGCGCACCACGCGAAACAGGCTGCTTCCTGCAAAACCCAGCGCCAAGGTGTCCGGCCGGGCTTTAGAGGCCGTTCATATTCGCCGTCGATTGCCAGCGCTGAGGCCCGCGTCAAAACAAAGCGATTTAGCCGCGGATAAATCCAGCGAAGAGGCGCCAATACCAGAAACCGGGCTACGAGCACAGGAACTGCCAAAAACGATACGAGAACATAGAGAACTGCAACCCGGCGGCGTACTCGCGCGAAGGATAGATATTCACCATCCTCCGCTGACCCATAAGTTTGGCGCGAGTGATGCTGATAATGCATTTCGTACAAGAACGAGGGCACTAGCAGGGGGATGCCGCAAAGCAGATTCCACATCAATCGGAATGCAAAAAATTCGTACCGCGGCATGTGCGCAATCTCGTGGATGAATATCACGGCCCGGTAAAGCGCAAAGACCGAAACCGCAAAAGCGAGCCCTGCCCGCAACGTGAAAGGCCGAGCCAGCGGAAACAGCACAAAGGCCAAGTACCCGGCAGAGAGGGAGGTCAGGAAATCAGTCCAGTAGATCCACATTTTCCGGTGCGAGAGGTCGGATACCAACCTGGGCAGCGCGCCCGGGATAGGGTCCAGTTGGGTGGACATTATTCCCATGTTGCCCCTAACGCAATCTGAGCGGTCAACTTTTTCGACGGCTGCTTTGCGTCTTGCCCAGTCGCAACGGCCCGAGCAAAGGCGACCTGATCGAACGGCCCGCTTTCACCGCTCCCCGCAGCCTCTTCCAAATGCCCACAGTCATCCGTATAAATTTAGGATATGTGGCGTCACGCGCGCGAACGACTTCACCGCGTAAGCAGCGGGAAGTCTAACACACGATGAACCTGCTATCCACGTGGGTAGGCCGGCACACTTCTGCGTGGAAACGGACGCTAGTGGGGATTCGCACGAGTTTTTCTCAACGGTAATTTTATTTGTAAGAATTCCGGCTTTGCCCCCACCGATGCTAGAGCGGATTTCGTGAGCGGGATTTGGCGGAATGCGAGCCATGCGAAGGCATTACATTCATTTTCCTAGCCGGATGAAGTCGATGATCTCCTGGCCGAGCTGATCGTCCGCGGTGTTGATCGACAAGGTTGTCGACTGGTGATTGTGTCCAGCGAGACGCAGAAATCGCGGGCACTTTGAGCGCGCCTCGCACATTTTCGCGAAGAGTTCCGCGCTGTACACGTCAAGAAAAGGGTTGTCGAATTCGGCGATCACAATAAAGGTAGGCAGCGGCGACCGGGCGCCGAAATTCACGGGCGACCGCTCCGCGTAAAGACTCGTGTCCTTTCCAAAGTACTGCTCCACGCGCAGTCCATTGGGATCGTCGGCGCGATTGTCGGCTTTGAGCCGCCCGCTGATCAGCACGACGCCCGAGACTCCTGGTCCTGCGGCGCCGTGAATCTTAGGATCGAAAGCCCAGGTCGCGACGTGCAATGCGCCCGTCGACCGCCCAATCAAATAAATGCGCTGCGGATCGCCCCCAAAGCGCCTGGCGTTCTCCTTGATCCAGGCGACCACGCTCCCGATATCCTGGGCCGCCGCCGGATAGACGTACTTTGGGGCGAGCCGGTAGTTGGCATTGATGCCCAGGAACTCGTGGCGTGCAAAATAGTAGAGAACATTGGCGTGAACTTCCTTGTTCTCGTTCTTGTCTCCCGTCGTGAGCGCGCCCCCGTGGACAAACACGACAACGGGAAGATCCTTCGCCCCACGCGGTTGGTACACATCGAGAGTCTGCTGAGGGCCGGCGCCATAGGCCTGATCGGCGGTGACGGAAACGCCGTCTTTCGGCCCCGCCGCAAGCAGAGGAGTGAATAATTCAATTGTTTGCGGACCATATTTGCGGATGTCGCCTTGATAGAGGGGATTGATCTCCGCCAGCTTCTTCTGAATGGTCTCCGGAAGGCGGGAAACCTGCGCGCGCGCGGGCTTGGCGGCCAGTGCCAGTGCGAGACTCGCAACAAACACTGTTTGCCGTTTAAACTTGGGGCAACCTCGACTCAACCTGCCCCTCAGCCCACGTCTGAACACCCATGCTCTGCAAATCAGGGATCCATCGGAGAATTTCTTGAATATACGGGAGTCACGCAGCAACAGATCACCTCCGATGCGGATACGAAGCGGAACGAAAACTCCGAGAATTCACCTAGCATTCAAACAATCAGTTTCTGGCGAAGGGCGAGTCTCTTTTTCTCTACCGCTTTACCGCGACTCCCAACATCTCGAAATGCGCTCCGCCCAGTAGCGGCCCGGACCCCAAGAACGCCCTGGGAGGAAGTTCCTTGGAAAAGTAAGTGAGGTAAGCGGCGTTGAATTTGTTATACAGCGAAAGGTCCGGACAGTGCACCTGAACCATGACAACATCGTCCGCTGTCATTCCGCCATTGGTTAACGCAGTTTTGAAGCTGTCAAGCAGGAACTTAATCTCCTGCTGCACGTCCTGCGGTATAGCGCCGCTTTTGGGGTCGATGCCAGTCCGGCCCGCCACATACAATGTATCGCCGACGAGCACGGCATCGCTGTAAGGCACCGGCAGACCCTGCTTCTCCAGCGACGGGTTGCTGGCCTTAAAATAACGGCGCACCGGCAGCTTCTGTGCAGTTCCCGCTAACGCTGCGCCCATGACGAATCCGATCAGCAAAAAAAATGATTTGCCTTTCATCCAGCATTCTCCTGGTGAAAAAGATTTGGACTCCTAATCCGGGCATCCTACGCTGCCCCCGCCCTCGACACAACGAATTTGGCAGTGGCGGCCAAGTCCTGGTAAACGGGGTGATCGGAATGTTGTTTTTCGGAACAGCTGCGTCCCGGTGAGAGGTCATATAACAAAACGGGGAGGCGATGATTCGCCTCCCCTATTTTTATTTCTTGTTCGACCAAGAATGAAACTGACGGTGTTCCGTGAGTCAGGAATCTCAATTTACGAGTCAGATTTCACTGGCCACGGGTCGCGGGTCACGAGCCACGAGGTTTCACCCCTGCCCGCCACCCGCGGCTTCCTTCTGCTGCTTTTCGCGCTGTTCGCGCAGGACGGCTTTGCGCGAGAGGCGAATCTTGTTGCCTTCGATGGCGAGGACTTTGACGAGGACCTGGTCGCCGAGCTTCAGCGCGTCGCGGACGTCGCGCAGGCGCTGTTCGGCGATTTCGCTGATGTGCAGCAGGCCGTCGGTGCCCGGGAAAATTTCCACGAATGCGCCGAAGTCCGCGAGGCGCACGACTTTGCCGAGATAGGTTTTGCCGATTTCGGCGGAGGCCGTCACATCGCGAATCATTTGCAGCGCGGCTTCGGCGGCGGGGCCGCTGTTGGCGAACACGTGCACCTTGCCGTCATCCATGACGTCGATTTTCACGCCGGTGGCCTCGATGATCGAGCGGATTTTCTTTCCGCCGGGTCCGATCAGGTCGCGAATTTTGTCCGTGGGAATCTGCAATTGATGGAGGCGCGGAGCAAAGACCGACATCTTGGGTCGAGCGGATGAAATCGTCTGGTCCATGATATCCAGAATGTGCAGACGCGCGCGGCGGGCCTGCTCGAGCGCCTTGCGCATGAGCGACACGCTGACGCCGCCGACTTTGATGTCCATCTGCAGCGCGGTGATTCCGGCGCGCGTGCCGGCGACCTTGAAATCCATGTCGCCGTAATGGTCTTCCGCGCCCGCGATGTCGGTGAGGATGGCATGTTTTTCGCCCTCGACAACGAGTCCCATGGCGATGCCCGCGCACGCCGAGCTGATCGGCACGCCGGCGTCCATGAGCGAGAGCGAGCCGCCGCACACCGTGGCCATCGAAGACGAACCATTCGATTCCATGATGTCGGAAACGAGGCGCATGGCGTACGGGAAATCGGTTTCCGGCGGAAGCAGGTTCAAGAGCGCGCGTTCGGCAAGGGCGCCGTGGCCGATTTCGCGGCGTCCCGGGCCGCGCAGGAATTTCACTTCGCCGACGGAGAACGGCGGGAAGTTGTAGTGCAGCATGAAGCGCTTGAACGACTCTTCCTCGAAGAGCAGGTCAAGGCGCTGCTTGTCTTCCTTGGTGCCGAGCGTGGTCGTCGCCAGGGCCTGCGTCTCTCCGCGCGTGAAAAGCGCCGAGCCGTGCGCCCTCGGCAATACTCCCACTTCGCAGGTGATGTCGCGGATCTCATCGAACGCGCGGGCATCCGGGCGCCGGTTGCGGTGCAGGATGTCGTCGCGGAAATAATTCTCGCGCAAACGTTCAAACGCGCGCATGGCCAGGGCGCGCTTCTCTTCGTCATCTTCGGGAATCGATTCTTTAATCTGGTTCTTCACTTCGTCGATCAGGTGATAGCTTTCCTTCTTCGGATATTTCTTGGTGTCCAGGGCGTCGTGAAGTTTCGCGCCGTATTTCTGCTCGATTTCCTTGGCCAGAGATTCATCAAAGGGCAGCGGTGGAACTGTGACTTTGTTGGGTTTGATCTTGTCGTGCAACTGGCGGATCGCCGCGATGATGTGCTTGATCTGTTCGTGCCCGAATTCGAGCGCGTCGGCGACCGAGTCTTCGCTCACTTCAATCGCGCCCGCTTCGATCATTACGATGGCCTGCTCGGTGGCAACCACGACGATGTTCAGCAGGCTGGTCTTCTGCTCGGCGGTGGTGGGATTGGCGACGAGCTTGCCATCCACGAGGCCGACGCGCACGGCCGCCACGGGCGTCGTGAACGGCAGGTCAGAGATGAATGCCGCCGCCGATGCCGCGGTGATACCGATCATGTCCGGATCGTTTTCGCTGTCCGCGGAAAGCACCATGGCCACGATTTGCGTTTCGTTGCGCCAGGCTTCGGGAAACAGCGGGCGCAGCGGGCGGTCGATCATTCGCGAAGTCAGAATCTCGCGCTCCGAGGGGCGCCCTTCGCGTTTGAAGAAGCCGCCGGGAATTTTTCCGGCGGAGTAGGTATATTCGCGGTAGTCCACGGTGAGCGGAAGAAAATCGCGGTCATTCGCTTTGGAATCCATGCACGCCGTGACCAGCACGACGGTATCGCCATAGCGCGCCAGAACTGCGCCGTTGGCCTGCTTGGCAATTTTCCCGGTTTCCAGGGTCAGCGTGCGTCCGCCGACTTCGACGGTTACCTGATGTGGAGCAGGTGCTACTTGTGACATATGTGGTGGTCCTTTCGACTGTCCGCGGCGTCCCGATCCATCGGGCCCTGCGCGCGCGGAAAGCCACTCGAGTGCGGGAGAAGCATTTCCCGTTTTGTTGGGAAGAGAAAAACGAAGAACGACTGCGAGCGGCGAGCCGGAATCTGCCTACAAAAAAAGCGGCCGGGCGCATAGGCCACGGGCCGCCAGAATCCTGCAGAACTCCGCGAACGTCGGGAGATGTTGTTGGCGCGATTCTGCCCCCACTCGGGAGCGCTTACTTGCGCAAACTAAGGCGTTCGACAATCTCGCGATACCGATCCGGGTCACGACGGTTGAGATAATCCAAAAGACGGCGGCGCTTGTTGACCATCATGATCAACCCGCGTCGCGATGCATGGTCCTTGAGGTGCGCCTTCAGATGCGTGGTCAGATAGTTGATTCGCTCGCTCAATAAAGCAATC
>Ga0210409_10002121_pt1 | contig 24118 bp, 23 predicted proteins | sample IncBWH17MmetaG_FD_161649 | JGI IMG/M metagenome (GOLD analysis project Ga0210409, IMG submission 161649) | Forest soil microbial communities from Barre Woods Harvard Forest LTER site, Petersham, Massachusetts, United States - Inc-BW-H-17-M | ecosystem: Environmental > Terrestrial > Soil >...
CCCCTGCGCGAGTACTATCTCGTGGGACCCCAGGAAACCCCCGAGGAGAGTGCGTGGCGCACGGAGATCGGGTGGCCGATCTTTCAAACCGGCTGAAGCGTTCTGATGCCGGGACCGGCAGTTCAGGTGCAGGTTCCATAACGGAAGCTCGTAGGTCAGCGTCGCTCGCATCGTGTCCACATTCGGGTCGATGACCTAAGGAGAAAGAGATGCCCAAAAGTGACTACACAGCTTTTCTCGCACTAGACCCTTTCTTCGACATTGTCATGGAGGGCCTCTCGAAGTTCGTGGATGGCGAGCACTATTTCGACACCCTCGCCGACGACGTTTTATTTGAATTCCGCTATGAATTCCCGGGCTGGCCTCGGGTAACGCGGGGCCGCGACAATCTCATTGCGCTCTATTCCGGGTATGGCGACAATATTCGGCTCGATCGCGGCGACGGCTTGGCCGTGCATCCTTCGGGTGACCGTCGCGTCATGACGCTGGATTATGAGGTACACGGCCGAGTCCTCAAGTCCGGCCTCGCCTACGACAACCGGTTCGTGTCGATCGCCTTCATCGAAAACCGCAAGATTGTGCGCTGGCGCGACTACATGGATTCCCTCGCGGCTTGGACAGCGCAGACTAGCGCCACCTGAGTTCGCCACCCATCAAGCCAGAGGCCGATAGTGGCGGGGTTCTGCGGTTCCATCGCAGAGTGAAGCCGCAAAGCAGCCGGTCATCAGGGACCGTAACGGGTCAATAGACGGCTGTCCTGCGGCGCAGCCTTTCGATCAATAAAGCATAGCCTGTGATTCTTGTATCGCAGAGGAAACTCATCCCGCATCTCCCCCAGTTGCGGTTTCACCTCGCTCCGAAATCGGGAGTGGAAGTCCGTCGATTACCTTGAACCCACGCCCATCAAACAGATCTGCGCAGGCCCTCTGCGCGATGTCCGAAAAGGACTATTCGACGTAGCGGGCGGAATTCAGCATTCCAACTCTGACCGTCCATCCCTATAGATCTATGATCTATGGCACGCGCGTTGCATCAACAAGCGCCGAGTGCAGGCTTGAATATTGGACAAATGCCAGGTGGTCAGCTGCGGCTAAGACCTTGATAGAAAAGCGCGCCCGGACGGATTCGAACCGCCGACCACCTGGTTCGAAGCCAGGTGCTCTATCCAGCTGAGCTACGGGCGCCCGCGCGCAGTTTAGCGGCCGGGACGCGATTCGGGAAATTCTTGACGCGAGCCCTCGCGCGGCGCGCCGCCGCGCCCTGTACTCAGTGCCCTTGAAGATCCGCGATCCGCGACGCCAGGAAGCGGCGCTCGGGCTCCAGCGTGGCTGTTTTCAGGGCGGTTCGATAGGCCTCGCGCGCTTCGCCAAGACGCCCGAGCTGGTGAAGAAAACGGCCTCGTGCGGCGTGCAGCAGGTGGTAGTCCGTGACCCTTCCCCGCGCCGCCAGCGAATCGACGAGATCCAGTGCGCGCGCTGCGCCGTCGACCATCGAAACGGCCACCGCATGGTTCAATTCGATCACCGGTGAAGGCTTAAGCCTCAGGAGCACTTCATAGAGTCCGACAATTTGCGGCCAATCCTTGGTTGCGTTTTCTCCGGCCTTTGCATGCAATGCGGCAATCGCGGCTTGCACCGTGTAGGCACTCACGGGTCCCGGAAGCCGCAAGGATTTTTCGACCAGTGCCAATCCGGCCGCGATTTCGGATTGATCCCAACGCGAGCGGTCCTGATCATCGAGCAACACAATATCGCCGGCATCGGATACTCGCGATAACCGGCGTGCGTCATGCAGCAGCATGAGCGCCAGCAGACCCATCACCGCCGCATTGTTCGGCAGCAATGCGTCAATCAAGGTTCCTAACCGGATGGCTTCGCTGCACAGCTCGACATCGATGAGCTTAGGTCCCATAGTTGCGGCATAGCCCTCCGTGAACACCCCGTACACCACGGCCAACACGCCATCAATCCGCTGATCGAGCACTGACGCATCGGGGGTCTCGTAGGGAATCGCGGCATCCCGAATTTTCTTTTTGGCGCGCACCAGGCGCTGCGCCATGGTCTCTTCGCTGATGATGAAGGCGCGCGCCACGGCTTGTGTGGTCAGCCCGCATACTTCCCGCAATGTCAGTGCGATCTGTGCCTCGATGTTGAGCGCCGGATGGCAGCAGGTAAATATGAGACGCAGCCGGTCGTCCCCGAATACCGCCTCGTCCTCATCCTCGAGCAGGACTTCATCCGCGGCTGCAGCACTGGCGAGCTCGCGATCAGCCACCTTTGTTCTGAACAGGACATCGCGGCGAATGCGGTCGACCGCCTTGTTGCGGCCGGTATTGATCAGCCAGGCGCACGGATTGGCCGGTACGCCATGCGTCGGCCATTGTGCAAGGGCGGCGGCAAACGCGTCCTGCCGCGCTTCTTCGGCCAGATCGAAATCGCCGAGCAAGCGGATCAAGGTCGCGAGGACCCGACCCGCTTCCCGGCGAAAGATTTCTTCGATCATTGCCCGTTGATCGAATTCTTCAGGTCATCGGCGGCCAAACCGGCCGCACCTCGATGCTGCCGATTCTCGCGCCGGGGATGCGAGCTGCGATTGCGGTGGCCTCGTCAAGATTTTTTGCCTCGATCAGATAGTAGCCTCCCAGCTGTTCTCGGGTCTCCGCAAATGGCCCGTCGGTGATCGCCGCTTTTCCGTTGCGCACCCGTACCGTCGAGGCGGTCGATGCCGGCTTCAATCGGTCGCCCGCCTTGAACTGTCCGGCCTGAACGATCGATTTTGTAAATTCCATGTATTCGTCAGTCATCTTCTTGAGATCTCCTGGGGACAATTTGGCGAACTCTGCTTCGTTGCTGTAAATGAGCAATAGGTAATTCATTGGTCGTGTTCCTAAGGTTGTTGGCGCGATTCGCCGTTAACTAGTCGAACCGAGCGCGATCATTTCGACACTTCAAGGCCGAGATTTCCAAGATTTCCTCGCGGCCCAAGGTCGGGCTTTCGCCCGTGCCGCCGGGAATGGACTCGAAACGGCCGGCATGCGGGAACTATATGACCTCTTCGCGATCAAATAAAGCTGACAAATCATGCGCTTACACTTCGCCCTCGCTGCGCTGGCGGCCCTTCGCCCTTGGCCGTAAGATCATGCTGGATCTGTTTCACTCAATCGAACCGATAACTAGAGGATTCCCGATGAAGGCTTGGATACCGCTTACGCTTGTTTTCGCGCTTGGCTTCGGTGCTCATGCAAGGGCCGATTGTTCATATCCTAAGTCCCCCGAGGCGCCCCCCGACGGCAGTACGGCGACCAAGGATCAAATGGTTGCCGCGGCGAAGGCCTTCAAATCTTACAACACCGAGATGAACGCCTATCTCGATTGCCTGCAGCTTGAAATCGACTCAGCGGCGCCCAAGGATCCCTCAAAGCTGACCAAGGACGAACAGGCCAAGTTGAAGCAACAGCAGGCCCTGTTGACGCAGAAGCACAACGCGGCCGTCGATGAACTGCAGGCGGTTGTGGGACGCTTCAACGAACAGCTGAGGATTTACAAAGCGAAACCGGCGTCATGACGTCGAGTGCGGCGGGTCGCTCCGCCGCCGCTTTCACACTATGCAGGCTGGTACGCTCATTACGCCGCGTCTGGCCGAAGAGGCCATCTACTCTCGGCTGACGTGTTTGCCCATCGAATCACTGCCGTTGACGCAGTGCGTCGGCGGGACGCTGCGCGAGAACGTTTATGCCGAACGTGATCACCCGCCGTTCGACCGCGTCACCATGGACGGCATCGCGGTGGACAGCGAGGCATTGCGTCAGGGTCAGCGGAGCTTTCGAATTCAGGGAGTTCAAGCCGCGGGCGCGCCGCCGCTGAAGCTTCGGGCCAGCGAAGACGCGATCGAAGTGATGACGGGTGCGATTCTCCCCGTCGGGTGCGACAACGTTATCCCGATCGAGCAGCTCGACGTCGTCGACGGCATCGCATCGCTCAAATCGACGGTGGTCAGTTCCCCCTTTCACAACATTCATCGGCGCGGCAGCGACAGCCGGCAGGGCCGCCTGTTGCTGGAGGCCGGTACTCTGCTGCGCGCGCCGGAAATCGCGGTTGCCGCCTCGGCAGGCATGGCACGCGTGCGCGTCAGCAGTCAGCCGGCGATCATGGTGGTCTCGACCGGCGATGAGTTGATTGAACCGGGGGATCCGATCGCGGATTTCCAGGTGCGCCGATCCAACGCCTACGCGGTCGCGGCCACCTTGCGCAAGCGCGGCTTCGGCCGGGTTGGGGATGACCATGTGCCCGATGATGAAAGATTGCTGCACGAGCGCCTCGCGCTGCACCTCACCACCCACGAAGTGGTGGTCTTGAGCGGCGGCGTATCAATGGGCAAGTTCGATCTCGTACCCAAAGTGCTCATGCAGCTGGGCGTGCAAGAAGTATTTCATAACATCGCACAGCGGCCGGGCAAACCCATGTGGTTTGGCATCGGTCCACAGGGCCAGGCGGTATTTGGACTGCCCGGCAATCCGGTCTCCACGCTCGTGTGCCTGATCCGCTATGTCATTCCGGCCATTGCCGAGGCGATGGGCACCAAGCGCGCGCCCACCGAGCGGCTGGCGTTGGCATCGCCGGTAACCTTCAAGCCGGTGTTGACGTATTTCCTGCCCGTCATCATCGAGCACGACGATTGGGGCCGTCCCTGGGCAAATCCGCGGCCGCCGAATGGATCGGGAGACTTCCTGAGCTTGGCAGGCACCGATGGCTTCGTGGAACTGCCGCCGGGACCCAACACCTATCCGAAAGGGTTCGTCACCAGCGTTTACCGCTGGTAACCTGATTTGCATGACATCCATCGTTCACGACATTCGCGGCGCACAGAACCCGCTCGATCGGCTCGGCCGGCCGCTGCATGACCTGCGGATTTCGGTCATGGATCGCTGCAATTTTCGCTGCCCATACTGCATGCCTAAGGAGCAATTTCACGAGAACTATCAGTTCCTGAATTCTCACGAGCGCTTGTCCTTCGATGAAATCGTGCGTTTGTCGAAATTGTTCGCCGCTTTGGGCGTGCGCAAGCTGCGCCTCACCGGCGGAGAGCCCTTGCTGCGCACCAATCTGCCCGATTTGATCGGCGATTTGACCGGAATTCCCGGCATCGAGGATATCGCGCTCACGACCAACGGGGTGTTGCTCGCCAAGCATGCCGTTGATCTTCGCGCCAACGGTCTGAAACGCGTAACGGTCAGCTTGGACACCTTGGACAAGGACATTTTTGCCCGCTTGAGCGGCGGATTCGGCGCGCTGACCCAGGTTCTGGACGGCATCGAGGCCGCCATCGCCGCGGGCCTGACGCCGCTCAAAATCAACGCCGTGATCGAACGGGGCGTCAACGATCACACGGCGCTGGAACTCCTCGAGCGCTTTCGCGGCTCGCCCGTGATCGTACGCTTCATCGAATTCATGGATGTCGGCAATCGCAATCGTTGGCGGCCCGACATGGTCGTTCCTTCCCGCGAGCTGGCCGCCCGCATCAGCGCACGCTGGCCGATGCACCCGGTATCGGAGAACTACCACGGTGAGGTCGCAAAGCGCTGGCGATTCGACGATGGCGCCGGGGAAGTCGGCTTCATATCGTCGGTGTCGCAGCCGTTTTGCGGCGCCTGCAGCCGCGCGCGCTTGTCGTCCGAGGGAAAATTCTACACCTGCCTGTTTGCGACCCAGGGGATCGACTTGCGCACGCCGATGCGCGACGGCACGGATGATGACGAATTGCTGCGGTTGATCCGCGGCGCTTGGAACAGGCGCACCGATCGCTACAGCGAGCTTCGCGAGGAACTGCGCGGCCAGACCTCAGAGACGAAGAAGATCGAGATGTACTACATCGGTGGATAGTCATGAATTTCACCCATTTGGATGCCGATCAGCGTCCCACCATGGTCGACGTCAGCGACAAGACGGCGACGCAACGCACCGCGATCGCCGAGGCGCGGGTGCTGTTTCCGCCCGGGGTCGCCGCCGCGCTGCGCGACAGCGACCTGCGTACGCCGAAAGGCCCGGTGTTCGATACCGCAATCGTCGCGGGCGTCATGGGTGCGAAGCGCACGCACGAACTCATTCCGTTTTGTCATCCTTTGGGACTGGAGAATTGCCACATCGCGATCGATCTGGTCGCCGATTCCGCAGTCATTCGCTGCACGGTGAGTGTGCATCATAAAACCGGCGTCGAGATGGAGGCGCTTACCGGTGCGAGCATCGCGGCGCTGACAATTTACGATATGTGCAAGGCACTATCGCACGGCATCGTCATCAGCGATGTGCGCCTGCTGGCCAAGGACGGCGGCAAGCGCGCTTACGCGGTGCAGGGTGCGCCGTGAACCTAAGCGTCCCGCCCGTATATGGCCTCATCCTCGCGGGCGGCGCAAGCTCGCGCATGCATCGCGATAAGGCCGCGCTCGAGTATCGCGGCAGATCGCAGCTCGATCGAGCCTGCGAGCTCGCCAGCCGGCATGTCCCTGAAGTTTTTGTATCGGTGCGCGCCAATCAGACGACGGATCCGGTGCGCGCGCAACGCCGCATGATTGTGGACTGCGTCCCGGGCGAGGGACCGATCGTCGGAATTCGCTCCGCGCTCGCCGCCCATCCGCAGGCCGCATGGCTGGTGCTGGCCTGCGATTTGCCGTTTCTGTCGCATGCAGCGATCGAGCACTTGTTGCGCGAGCGCGATCCGGCCGCCTTTGCCACCGCCTACCGTAGCGCACACGACGGCCTGCCGGAGCCGCTGTGCGCCGTCTGGGAGCCTGCGGCGGGAGCAGCACTCGCCGAGTATCAGGCCGGCGGCGGGCACTGTCCGCGAAAGTTTCTCATCCGTCATGGGGCACCGTTGCTCCAGCCGCTTGACAGGCGTGCACTGGATAACGTCAATACGCCCGAGGAATATGCGCAAGCCTTAATGGCACTGGAATCCGAAGCGCCCATGCAACTGCAAATACGTTATTACGCATTGATGCGCGAACAGGCCGGCCGCTCCGAGGAATCGATCGAGACCTCGGCGGCCACTCCGGCCGATTTGTACGCCGAACTCAAGTCCCGCCATGCCTTCACGCTGTCGCGCGAACAGCTGAAAGTGGCGGTCAACAGTGAGTTCAGCGACTGGTCGCGACAACTCAAGCAGGGCGACGCCGTGGTGTTCATTCCCCCGGTGGCGGGCGGCTGATGCGCTTCCGCTTTACCCAAACCGCCATCGACACCCGGACCGCACGACAGGAACTGCAGAACCTGGCGGCGGGCGGCTACGTCAGCTTCGAGGGCTGGGTACGCGATCATAACGAGGGCCAGGAGGTCACCCGCCTCGAATACGAAGCGTTTCAGGAACTGGCCGTGAAGGAAGGCGATCGCATTGTCGAGGAAGCGCTGCGGCGGTTCCCGGTCGTGAAGGCTTTGTGCATTCATCGCGTGGGTGCGCTTGGTTTGGGCGAAATGGCCGTGTGGGTGGGCGTGAGTTCCGAACACCGCGGCGAAGCCTTCGATGCCTGCCGTTTCATCATCGACGAAGTCAAACACCGGGTTCCCATTTGGAAAAAGGAACACTACCGCAACGGCGACTCCGGTTGGGTGAACTGCGAGCGCTGCGCGGCGCCTGCGCAGCATTCGCACGCCTCGCAGCACGCGCACGCGGAACCGCACAGCCACGCAGCAGAACATCACGACCCCGTTGCTGCTACCTCCGAGTAGCGCGTGCAGCCCGATTACTCACGGCAACTGTTGCTCAAGGAAATCGGCGCGCAGGGCCAAGCGGCACTTGGGCGAGCGCGCGTGCTCATCGTCGGCTTGGGCGGCCTCGGCAGTCCGGTAATTCAATACCTGGCTGGCGCCGGAGTGGGGTGCTTAGGGTTGGTCGACGCCGACGACCTGGACCCCAGCAACTTGCATCGGCAGCCGATTTACGCGCTCGCCGATGTCGGCAGACCCAAAATCGATCTGGCGCGCGCGGCCATCAACGAAATCAATCCCAGCGTGCAGGTCGAAACGCATGCCGAGAGGTTCAATGCCGACAATGCGCTGGAGCTGACCCGCAGCTTCGACCTCATCATCGACTGCACGGATAATTTTCGCACCAAGTACTTGATCAATGATGCCGCGGTGCTGGCGCAGCGGCCCGCGGTGTTCGCCAGCGTCTATCAGTACGAAGGACAGCTTCAGGTCTACAAGCCGCAAGCCGCGCACGCCTGTCTGCGCTGCCTGTGGCCGGACGCCATTGCCGACGGCGTGGTGGGCAATTGTGCGGAAGCGGGGGTGCTGGGTCCGGTGCCCGGGGCATTCGGCGCGCTGCAGGCGCTGCTGGCAATTAAGCTATTGCTCGGGATTTCCGGCCAGCTCGACGGCGAATTGTTGCTGCTGGATTTCATGAATTTTTCCAGCATCAAGCTCAAGGCGCCGCGCCGTGCCGAATGCCGCGCACCCGGATGCGCGCATATCCACGACTTGCCGCGCGATGAGCACGGCATCGAGATCGAGTTGCATTCACTGAGTGAGGCGGCCGAGCGCGGGCTCGAGGTGATCGACATTCGCACCGCGGAAGAATTCGCTGCAGAGCCGTCCGCAGGACGGCACATTCCCATGCCGAAACTGCTGGCGGATCCTGCAGTGCTGAATTCCGGAAGGCCGGTGCTCCTGGTGTGCGCTTCCGGCAAGCGCAGCCTGGCCGCGGCGCGCGAACTGCGCAGGCGCGGAGTCGCCGTGCGGTCGCTGTCCGGTGGGCTTTCGAAGCTGGAGGCTTGAGATGCTCTTCGACAGCAAATTGCCCGATGTCGGCACCACGATTTTCACCGTGATGTCGCGTCGCGCGGTCGAGGAGAACGCCCTGAACATCGGTCAGGGATTTCCGGACTATCCGATCGATCCGCGCCTGGCGCACTCGTTGTCCGAGGCGGTCGCCGCCGGCCGCAATCAATATGCACCGATGGAGGGCGCAATCGAGCTGCGCGAACAGATTTCGAGCAAGCTCCATGCCTGCTATCAGCAGCGGTTTGATCCAGCCGACGAGATTACCGTCACCTGCGGCGCCACCGAGGCTCTGTACGATGCGATACAAGCCGTCGCGGGCGCCGGTGATGAGGTCATAATTTTCGACCCTGCCTACGATGCCTATGAGCCGGCGGTGCGGCTCGCGGGCGCCCGCTGCGTGCGCATTGCGTTGGCGCCTCCGGCGTTCCGATTCGATTGGGAGGAGGTGCGGCGTGCATTGAGCGCGCGCACCCGGCTCATTATCATCAACAGTCCGCAAAACCCCTCCTGTAGCGTGGCGACGCGACAGGACCTGGATGCACTTGCCGCCTGCGTGCGCGATCGGCCTATCACCATCCTTGCCGATGAAGTGTATGAACACGTGCTGTTCGACGGCCGCAAGCACGCATCGGTGCTGGCGCATCCGGAACTGCGCGAACGCAGCTATGCAGTGTTTTCTTTCGGCAAGACGCTGCATGCAACCGGCTGGCGCGTCGGCTACTGCGTCGCGCCGGCCAAGATGACGCGCGAACTGCGCAAGGTGCACCAGTTCAACACTTTCAGCATCGCCGCGCCGCTGCAGCACGCCATCGCCCGATATCTTTCGAGTTATCCGGATGCCTGGCATGGACTGGCGGCATTCTTCGAAGCGAAGCGCGATTTACTCACCGCACTTCTGAGCGGCTCGGGATTCGTACCCGTGCCGGCGGCCGGCACCTATTTCCAACTGATCGATTACGGCGCTTTCAGCGACGCCAGCGACGTCGATTTCGCCGACCGATTGATTCGCGAGGCGAAGATCGCCACGATTCCGCTGTCGCCGTTCTATGCCAATCCGCCTGCGCACACGCTGCTGCGGCTGTGCATCGCCAAGCAGGACGCTACATTGCGGACGGCGGCCGAGCGTCTTTGTGCATTTGCGGGCGCGACGAAACGCCGCGCCGGCTAGGGTCAGGCGTTAGGCCACGCATGACACCCACACTGCCGCTGCCCTCGCTCGACTGGTGTGTGTTCCTCGACGTCGACGGAACCTTGATCGAATTGACCAATACCCCCGCGCACACGATCTCAGATCTCGAGATCAAGGCGCTGTTGCGCGATGTTGCCGAGCGCCTGGGCGGCGCTGTTGCGTTGGTCAGCGGACGAAGGATCCACACTCTCGATCAGCTGTTTGAACCTCTGCGCCTGCCGGCGGCTGGTCTGCATGGAGTCGAGCGGCGCAAAGCCGGCGGCGAATTACAGGGCGCGACCTTTGTGGACTCGCAGCTCGATGGCGCGCGTGTTGCGTTAAAATCCCTGGTTGCAGCGCATCCCGGAACACTCTTCGAGGACAAAGGCCGGATTGTCGGCGTGCATTTCCGGACGGCGCCGCAATTCGAACAGGCGATTCGTCATTCGATAGTCGATATCGCGAGACCGCTCGGCAGCAACTATCACATCCAAGGCGGAGACATGTTGTTTGAAATAAAGCCGCGAGGTTTCACCAAAGCCACCGCCATCAAGGCGTTCATGAAGGAGCCGCCGTTCAGCGGCAGGCTGCCCGTGTTCCTCGGCGATGATCTCACGGATGAGGACGGCTTTGCGATCGTCGAGGCGTACGGCGGCATCTCGATTGCCGTGGGTGATCGGGTGCGCGCGCAGTTTCGCCTGGCCGATGTCGCCGCGGTCCGCGCCTGGTTGCGCGCGATTGCCGCTTTGCAGGATCCGCATCGCGCATGAGCAGACTGATCCTGATCCGCCATGGGGAGAGTTCCGGCAATCGCGAGCGTATCTTCGCAACCCAGCCGCATGAGTTGCCGCTTACCGAAACCGGCTATCGCCAGGCACAAACCGCCGCCCATCATATTGCAAAGATGTTTCTTCCCAAGCTTGTGGTGACCAGTTTCTATGTGCGGGCGAGCGAGACTGCGCGCATCATCGCGGGCGCGCTGGGTGTACCGCTCGAGGTTGAACTCAATCTGCATGAGCGCGAGATCGGCGTGCACCGGGGCCGATCGTATGATTCCTTGCTCGCCGCCCCTGATTACGATCCGAATCGGCCGTGGGCGTGGAAACCCGAGGACGGCGAGAGCTACGAGGAAGTTCAGGCGCGCGCCGGCCCGGTACTGGACCGCTTGGCAAATGCTCATCCGACCAGCGATATCGTCATTGTCAGTCACGGCGGCGTGATGATGACGCTCTGGGCCTATGTCACCGGGGAGTGGGACGGAGCGTATGCGCCGCCTAACTGCGGCATCGTCTTGATCGAGCACGGCCCGGGCGGTTATTCGCGGCCGGTGATCATCGGCGATGCGGGCAGCGCGGCCGACGCCGGGGGATAGCCCCTCGGGCGGCTAGCCTGCTTGCTCCGCCTGCGCCGTACCGTCGTCGGATTCCTCCAACCAACGACGCAGACACTGCTGCAGGTCGCCGCGATCGATGGGTTTCGACAAATAGTCGTCCATCCCTGCCGCCCGGCACTCATTGTCGGCGCCCTTCATGGCATGGGCGGTGAGTGCGATGATCGGGATGCGCGGGCCGGCGGCTTCGCGCTGGCGGATTTTTCGCGTCGTCTCATAGCCATCCATGACCGGCATCTGGCAATCCATCAGAATGAGATCATAGCGGCCGCTTTCCCATGCAGTGAATGCCGCCTGCCCATCGGCGGCGACATCGACCCTGAACCCCAGTTTCTCGAGAATGCGGCACGCGACCTTCTGGTTCACGATGTTGTCTTCCGCGAGCAGGATGTGGAAGCTGTCGCGCGCGCGCTGCGAGCGCAAGGCGTGCCTGGTCACGATTGGCTGCGTGGCCAGGCGCCAGTCTTCAGCTTGCGTGCCGAGCACCATCAGCAGGCAATCCGTGAGATCACGATGCGTCACCGGCTTCAGAAGATAGGCGGCGAAACCAAGCTCGGCGAACAATTGCCCATCGCCGCGTTGACCGGATGAGGTCAGCAGGATGAGCCGCGCCTGGCGCAACTGCGGCTCGGTCAAGATGGTCTTGCCGAGCGTGGCGCCGTCGCAGCCCGGCATCTGATGATCCAGCAGTGCGACCTCGAATGGCCGGCCCGCGGCGGCCGCGTGCCGCATCAAACTCAAGGCTTCATCGGCGGAGCTTGCGGATACCGCATCCATGCCGGAAAGCGACAGCTGCCCCATCAAGACCTTGCGATTGGTCATGTTGTCGTCGACGATGATGATTCGCTGGCTGCGCAGCGACATGGGCGGCGCGGGGCGCGCTTTACCCGTATCGTGAGCCACGCCGAGCCGCGCCGTGAACCAGAAAGTGGAGCCTGCGCCCTCCTCGCTCGACACACCGACTTCACCGCCCATCAAATCAACCAGACGCTTGACGATTGACAATCCAAGCCCGGTGCCGCCGAATCGGCGCGTGGTCGACGAATCCACCTGGGTGAACGGTTTAAACAGCGCATCCAGGCGGCTGGCGGGAATACCCATGCCGGTGTCGCGAACTTCGCAGCGTACGATCACGCCTTGGGCGTCTTTCTCGACCACCTTGCACTCAATGGCCACTTCGCCCTGCTGCGTGAACTTGACGGCGTTGCCGCCCAGGTTGAGCAGTACCTGGCGCAGTCGGCCGGCGTCGCCGCGAACCAAGTCGGGCAGACTGGGATCGAGCAGCGCAATGATCTCGAGCCCTTTCGGATGCGCCTGGATCGCCAGCAGTCGGGCAACGTCCTCGATGGTGTCGCGTACGTCGATGTCGAGGCATTCGAGTTCGAGTTTGCCGGCTTCGACCTTCGAAAAATCCAAAATGTCGTTGATCACCGTCAGCAGCCCGGCCGCGCTGTCGCGCACCGTCTGAGCATAGTCGAGCTGCATCGGATTGAGCGACGTCTCCAGCAACAACTCGATCATGCCGATGACGCCGTTCATCGGCGTGCGTATTTCATGGCTCATGTTGGCGAGGAATTCGCTCTTGGCCCTATTTGCGGCAGCAGCGGTTTCCGTTGCCTCGATCAGCGCCAGCTGATAACGCTGGCGTTGCGTGATGTCGCGCTCGGATCCAGAGACCGTCATCGGCTGTCCGGCGGCATTGCGCTCCAAGGCGGCGCGAATGCGATACCAGCGCCACTCGCCGGCGTGGATCTTTCCACGCACTTCCACGTCCATGAGAATGTCTTCGCGAATGCACCGCTCGATTGCATCGCGCAGCTTGGGCTGGTCTTCGGCGTGTATGACATCGAAGAACATCTGGCTGGCGCCGAGGAATTCGCTCTGCTGATAGCCGAACAGGTCCGCGAAGTGCGGCGAGACCCACATTTCGCGCGTCGCCACATCGAGTTCCCACAGACCGTCATTGGCGCCGCGTATGGCGCGCGTGAGGCGCGCCTGGGTGGTGCGCAATTGCTCCTCCGCGGCCTCACGTTCCGCCTCGCGTTTGAAATTATCCAGCGCAAAGGCAACGTTGTGGCTGAGGTGCAGCAACAGCTTGACGATCTCATCGTCAAAAGCGTGCTTCTCGGCCGAAAACAGCAGCAGTACTCCCATGGTGCGGCCGCGCTGAATGAACGGCAGCGCAGCTCCCGAGGCAATACCCAACGGCGCCGCCCGCGAGTGCCAGTGGGAGGTGCGCTCATCGTTCAAATAGTCATTGCTGATGCACGGCTGTTGCAGCCGAAACGCCGAACCGATCAGTCCGTGTCCTTCCAGGGTCAGACTTTCAATCGGTACGCGCGCATCATGCAGCTTATCCATGCTCACGCCGGCGGCAACGATGTGCACCACCTTCGACTGCTCGTCAGGCACACAGACGCTGGCGCCAAGCAGTTTGCCGTCCCCTACCGCGGCGTCGCACACCCGTTGATATAGCTCCTGCGGCGTCGCGGCGCGCATGATGGCCTCATTGATACCGCTCACGGCCGCAAACATCCGGGCAAAGCGCTGCGCTGCAAGTTCCGCGAGCTTTCGTTCGGTGATGTCGCGTGAAATTGACACTACGGTCCAGCGCCCATCGAGGCGCATGGCATGACGATGCAATTCAACGTAGCTTTGTCGTCCGTCGCGAAATCGGCCCTCGGACTCGGTGCGCATCACTTCCGGAGCTGCGGCAATCAATTCATCGTACTTGGCGATGAGGTCTTCGCGTTTCTCCCTGAGCAGATCCTGCGGGCTCAGTTTCATCAGCTGGTCATAGCGCAGACCCGTCTGGCGCAGCGCGCCGGCGGTGGCATCGATGAACAACAAGGTTTCGCGATCGACCATGTAGATCGGGTCTTCGCAGGCATCCATGGCGGAGCGAAAACGCCGCAATTCCGCCAGAGACTGCCTCGGCAGCGCGGGTTCAGGCGCGCCGCCGCGAGGCACTGGATAGTCGCGCTGTGCGGCACGGGCGCGCGCCAAAACGGCGATCCCCACGATCGCGGCGCCGGCGGCGGCAGCCAGGAAATACGGCAACACGAGGAGCATCGCTAAGTCCTCAAACAATACGGTTGACCGCCTCTCAAAAGGACGGTGCTTTGAAGCATTGCACCAGCCGGACTGGGGGAATTCTGTGCGGCGTCCGACAGTTTTACATAAAGAAGGGTCCCCTAATCGAGGAGCCCAAGGCCCTAAGGTCAGTCGCGAATCTGACCCGTGCCGCGCACCACATACTTGTAGCTGGTCAACTGCGCCACGCCCACGGGGCCGCGCGCATGAAACTTGTCGGTGCTGATGCCGATTTCAGCGCCCATGCCGAATTCGCCGCCGTCGGCAAACTGAGTCGAGGCATTGTGCAGCACGATGGCGCTGTCGACCCGGGTCAGAAATCGTTCGGCGGCTGCGGCATCGTCGGTGACTATGCAATCGGTGTGTTGGGATCCGTATTGCGCGATGTGGGCGATCGCGCAATCCACGTCATCCACGACGCGCACGGCGATGATGGCGTCAAGATACTCCGTGTACCAGTCCTGCTCGGTGGCCGGCTTCACGCGCCAATCGACAGGTATCGTTGCTGCGTCGCCCCGCACCTCGCAGCCGGCATCGAGCAAAGCTCTGACCAGGGGCGCAAGATGCGTCGGCGCGCACTCGCGATCGACCAGAAGTGTTTCCGCCGACCCGCACACGCCGGTGCGCCGCATTTTCGCATTCACGGCGATGCGGTTCGCCATCGCAAGATTGGCGCCGCGGTCGACATACACATGACAGACGCCTTCGAGGTGCCCGATCACCGGCACTCGCGCCTCCTTCTGCACGCGCGCAATCAATTTTTTGCCGCCGCGCGGCACGATGACATCGATGCTGTCGGCCATGTCCGCCAACATATGGCCGACCGCGGCGCGATCGCTGGTCGGCACCCACTGAATCGAGTCTTCCGGCAATTCCGCCGCCTTCAGTCCCCGCACGAGACAGGCATGAATCGCGGCATTGGATCGCGCGCTCTCCGAACCGCCGCGTAGGATGACGGCGTTGGAGGATTTCAGACACAGGGCGCCGGCGTCGGCGGTGACATTGGGCCGGCTCTCGTAAATAATGCCGATGACTCCCAGGGGCACGCAGACTCTCTGGATGCGCATGCCATTCGGCCGCGACCATTCCGCGAGCAGCGCGCCGATGGGATCGTCGAGCCGCGCGATATCCTCGAGTCCGCGAGCCATCGTCTCTGCGCGTATTTCATCAAGGCGCAGCCGATCGAGCAGCGCCGCCGACAGCCCGCGCGCGGCGGCTTCGCGCATGTCGCCCTCATTGGCTTCCAGCAGCTTGGGTCTCGAAGTTCGCAGCGCCGCGGCCGCCGCATGCAGTGCGCGATTTTTTTGTTCCGCAGGCACGAATGCCAGCACCTCGGCAGCCGCACGCGCGGCTCTGCCCATGCTGCGCATCAAATCAGCGACGCCGGCCTCGTGATTCACAACAGCACCAGATCATCCCGATGCACGATTTCGTCCCGTCCTCGAAATCCCAGCAACTGTTCGATCTCGGCGGACTTGCGGCCCATGATGCGCGCGGCATCCGCGTCGGAATAGGCGCAAATGCCGCGTGCGACCTCGACGCCGCCGGGACCGATGATGCTCACGGTGTCGCCGCGATCGAATCGCCCGAGCGCGCGGGTTACGCCGGCGGGCAGCAAGCTCTTGCCGCTCAGCAACGCGCGAACCGCGCCCTCATCGATGGCGATGGCTCCCGCCGGCTTCAAGGTTCCGGCGATCCACTGCTTGCGTGTCGCCAGCGGCGTCGACGAAGGCACGAACCAGGTGCAGCGCGCGCCTTCCTCGATTCGCTGCAGCGGATGTTCAGGCGCGCCTTTGGAAATGCACAAATGACAGCCCGCTGCCACGGCGATCCTGGCAGCCGCGATCTTTGTCTGCATGCCCCCGGTGCCCAACTCGCTGCCCGTCCCACCCGCCATCGCTTCGATGAGCGGCGTGATTTCGAGTACCCGGGCAATGAACTGCGCGTCGGGGTCATCCTTCGGATCCGCGGTATACAAACCATCGATGTCCGACAACAAAATCAGGCAATCCGCGCCCACCATCTGCGCCACGCGCGCGGCCAGGCGATCGTTATCGCCGTAGCGGATTTCCGCAGTCGCCACGGTATCGTTTTCGTTGATGACCGGCACCGCCTTGAGCGCCAGGAGCGTGTTCAGGGTGCCGCGCGCATTCAAGTAGCGGCGCCGTTGTTCGGTATCACCGAGGGTCAGAAGCACTTGCGCCACGGCGATCTCATGCTCATCCAGAAGCTCCTTGTAGGCGTGCGCGAGGCGAATCTGTCCCACTGCCGCCGCCGCCTGGCTTTCCTCGAGCTTCAGTTTTCCCGAACCTAGATTCAGGTGCCGCCTGCCCAAGGCAATGGCACCGGAGGACACCAAAATGACCTCCTGGCCGCGCTTGCGCAACGCCGCGACATCCGCGGCAAGGCTCTCGAGCCAGGAGCGATTCAGGCGCCCCTTGTCGCCATCCACCAACAGGGTCGAGCCCACCTTGACGACAACGCGCTTGGCGTCGGTCAAGCGGCGAGCGGCGGCTTTGCGGTCGGCAATGGTCATAAGAATCCAATATTGCCATTTACTTGAACAAGCGGCCTCCCCTAATATCCCATTGCCGATCCCCCCGCGCCAGATTCAAAGAAGGACGACCAGAAGTGGGTAGAGAGTACGAACCAACCGTCGGACAGTGGTACGAAGATCTGGAAAACGAAGAAACCTTCCAAGTGCTCAAACTTGATGAAGACAAAGAAACGGTTGAAATTCAACACCTCGACGGCGATATCGAGGAACTGGACGTCGATGAGTGGGCGGAACTCGATCTGGAACTCACCGAGGAGCCCGAAGGGTGGTCAGGCTCCAAGGCGGAAAAGGATGCCGAGGACGACGAAGACGACGAGGATTGGGATGAAGACGACGACGACGAGGACGACGACGATTTAGATGAGGACGATGAAGAGGATCGCGAGGAGTACTAGACGCGTTCCAGCCAACCGTGCCGGTCCGGCGCCTCGCCCTGCTGAACCGCGATCAGCGCCGCCCGCAGTGCACGCGTAATCGGCCCCACCTCGCCGTTGCCCACCCGATGTTCCGTGCCGCCATGGATCAGCGTGCCGACCCCCGCAAGCACGGCGGCCGTGCCCGATAGCGCGGCCTCGCCCTTGTGCGCCCAGTCGAGCATCTCCAGGACGTCGAATTTTCGCTCCGCGACCGTGTAGCCTAGATCCCGTCCGAGCGTGAGCAGAGAATCGCGCGTGACGCCGTGCAAGAAGCTCGAATCGAGACTGCGGGTGAGCAGCTCGCCCTCGCGGATCAGGAAGAAATTCGCGGCACCTGTCTCCTGCACCTGGCCATCCGGGCAGAACAACACTTGGTCCGCGTGATATTTCGACCTTGCGGCCAACGTCGGCCCCATCGCAGCGGCATAGTTGCCGCCGGTCTTCACCATGCCCATGTGCCCGGCCGAGCGCGTATTCTGATCGTCGACGAGGATGCGCAGCGGCTTCATGCCGCCGGCAAAATAATCCCACACCGGACTTGCCAGCACGATCAACAAAGCCTCGCTGGCCGGCGTCGCGGCGGCGCCGATATTCGCCGTTGTCCCAAAAAGTATCGGGCGCAGGTACAGCGCACCCGGCGCCTCCGGAACGGCATCGCGGCAGCGATTGATCACGCCGCGCACCATGTCGGCAACCTGGGCTGCGTCCGGCTCAGGCAGCACCAACTGACGGGCGCTCTGTTGCAGACGTAGCATGTGCCGGTTCATGCGGAACACGTGCACGGATCCGTCAGCCCAGCGAAATGCCTTGAATCCCTCGAAACAGGTGCTCGCGTAGTGCAGCACATGCGCCGCCGGACTGATCTCGATCGACGCCACCGGTTTGATCTCGCTCTTGCCCCACTCTCCCTTTTGATAAGCGGCCACCGCCATATGGGAGGTGAGTAAGGTACCGAACGCGGGCCGCGAAGGTGTCGATGTCATGAGGATTTCACCGTGGGAATAAAAATCGTCGCCGGATGCTCGAGAAACTCTTTCAACGCTTGAATCATTGCCGCTGCATCATAACCGTCCACGAATCGATGATCGAACGAGGACGACAGGTTCATGATTCGGCGCACCACCACCCCGCCCTGGTGAACGACAGGCCGCTCGACCGCCTTGTTGAGTCCGATGATGGCGACTTCCGGCGCATTGATGATGGGCGTGGATGCGATGCCGCCGAGCTTGCCCAGGCTGGTTACTGTGATGGTCGATCCGACCAGTTCCTCGCGCGTTGCTTTGTTGGTGCGCGCACGCTCGGCGAGACGGCGGATTTCGGCGGCGATTTCCCAAAGCCCCAGCGCCTGTGCGTTGCGCACCACGGGCACCTTGAGGCCGTCGGGAGTCTGTGTGGCGATGCCGACGTGTACCGCGCGGTGCCGCACCAACACGCCGCGCGCGGCGTCGTACAGGACGTTGCACTGCGGATAGGACTTAAGTACCTGGATCAGCGCCATCACCACCAGAGGCAGATAACTCAAGGAACCGGCACCCTTCGGCGCCGATCCGTTCAAATACAGACGCAAGGATTCGAGTTCGGTCACGTCGACTTCTTCGACGTAGGCGAAGTGCGGAATGTTGCGCTTCGCCTCGCTCATGCGTTCGGCAATCAGCCGTCGCAAGCCGATGACTTTGATTTCCGTGGTTAGCGGCAGAGCGCCGATGTCCGCCGCGATCTTGAGGCCAGCGCTGGGTGCGATCGCCGCTTCGACATCGCTGCGCACGATGCGGCCGCCCGGCCCTGAACCTGCCACGGTCGTGAGGTCGACACCCGCTTCGTGCGCACGACGCCGATTCGCCGGCGATGTCATGACCCGGCCTTGGCGAGTGACTGCTGCCGCCGGCTGAGACCCGGCCGGTTGAAGGGTCGCCGGCTGAGGCGTCGAGGGCTCGGGTGCGGACGGCCGAGGGGGTGCCGCGGCCGGCGCATCGGCGGCATTCGCGCCGTTGGTCAATTCGAACACGATGAGGGGCGAGCCGACGGCGACCTTTTCGCCCGGCGCACCGGTCACTGATACCACCCGGCCGCTCACGGGCGCAGGCACCTCGACCGCCGCCTTGTCGGTCATCACTTCGACGATGATCTGGTCTTCGGTCACTTGATCACCCGGCTTGGCGTGCCAGGCAACGATTTCAGCATCCACGGTCCCTTCACCGAGATCCGGCATTTTGAATATGTACTGGCTCATGCAGGCTCCAGCACGCTTTTCAGCGCTCGGGTGACTCGCGCCTGGCCGGGAAAGTACTCCCACTCGAAGGCATGCGGATAGGGTGTGTCCCAGCCGGTAACGCGCTGTATCGGCGCTTCCAGATCCCAGAAGCATTCCTCTTGGACGATGGAGAGGATTTCCGCGCCGAATCCGGAGAAGCGCGTCGCCTCGTGCGCGATGACGCAGCGGCCGGTCTTCTTCACCGAAGTCGCGATGGTGTCGACGTCCAACGGCACCAGCGATCGCAGGTCGATGATCTCCGCATCAATGTTCATCGCTGCCGCGGCGGCAGCCGCCACGAACACCATGGTGCCGTAGGTGATGATGGTCACCTGGCTGCCTGAGCGCACGATCTCCGCCTTGCCCAGTGCAACCTTGTAGTAGCCCTCGTCGACCTGGCCTTTGGGATGCGTGCTCCACGGCACGGCAGGTTTGTTCGGGTCGCCGTCGAAGGGTCCGTTGTACAGCCGCTTGGGTTCGAAAAATATCACCGGATCATCGTCTTCGATGGCGGTGATGAGCAGGCCCTTGGCATCGTAGGGGTTTGAGGGCATCACGACCTTGATGCCGCTGACATGCGTGAATATTCCTTCGGGACTCTGCGAGTGCGTCTGGCCGCCGCGAATGCCGCCGCCGCAGGGTGTGCGGATCGTCACCGGGGCAAAAAATTCGCCGGCACTGCGGTAGCGGATGCGGGCCAATTCGCTGCAGATCTGATCGAAACCCGGATAAATGTAGTCCGCGAACTGAATTTCCGCCACCGGCCTTAAGCCGTTCACGCTCATGCCGATTGCGCTCGCCACGATGCCGCCCTCGGCAATGGGCGTGTCGAGCACACGATGCTCGCCATACTTGCGCTGCAGACCGTCGGTGGCACGGAACACGCCGCCAAAGTAGCCGATGTCCTCGCCCATCAGCACCACCGCAGGGTCCCTGCCCAGCATGATGTCCATGGCGGAATTCAAGGCTTGGATCATGTTCATGCTGGCCACGAGCTAACCCCGTTCCGCGCGCATCAAGGCTTGTTGCCGCTTGAGATTCTGCGGCATCTCCTTGAACACATCCTCGAACATCAGGTCCGCATTGAGCCGTGGACCCTCGCTCAAGGTGCCGAATGCGGTGGCTTCCTTCCAGCTCGATGCGACCAGCGCCTCGAGTTCGGTGCTGAGCGCCTGATGACGCGCTTCCGACCATTCGCCGATTTTCATCAAGTGCTGTTTGAGGCGCTGGATGGGATCGCCCAAGGGCCAGTGCTCGGCATCGTCCTTGGCGCGATAGCGCGCCGGATCATCGCTGGTGGAGTGCGCGGCCGCTCGATAGGTCACCAGTTCAATCAGGGTGGGACCGGCGCCGGTGCGTGCCCGCTCCGCTGCCCACTGCGTCACCGCGTGTATCGCCAGGAAATCGTTGCCGTCGACTCGAATTCCCGCGATGCCGTAGCCGGGTCCGCGGGCCGCGAATGAGCGCTGTTCGCCGCCGGCATAGCCTTGAAACGTCGAGATGGCCCACTGATTGTTCACCACATTCAGAATCACCGGCGCCTGATAAACGGACGCGAACAGCAGGGCATGATGAAAATCCGCCTCGGCGCTGCTGCCCTCCCCGATCCAAGTCGCGGCCAGATGGTCTTCGCCTTTGATGGCCGCAGCCATGGCCCAACCCACCGCCTGGGGAAACTGCGTCGCCAGGTTGCCCGAGATGGAAAAGATATTGCCGGGCTTGGAGTGATACATGACCGGCAGCTGGCGTCCTTTGCACATGTCGCGGGTATTGGACAGGAGCTGGCACATGAGATCGAGCAGCGCGATGCCGCGCACGATTTGCAAACCTTGATTGCGATAGGAAGGAAATAGCATGTCGCCCGGCCGCAGCGCCATGCACTGCGCCACCGACACCGCTTCCTCGCCCGATGAGCGGATGTAAAAGGAAATCTTGCCGGCGCGCTGCATGCGCTGCATGCGGTCATCGAAGGTGCGCGTCAGCATCATGTGCCGCAAACCCACTTGCAATTCGCCGGGGTCGAGATGCGGATTCCATGGCCCGACTGCCTCGCCGGCATCGTCGAGCACCCGCACCAATTCGACCGACAATGACATCATGTCGCGCGCGCGCGCATTGATCTCCGGCCGTGGCACCGCGCCCGCGGGCGAGAGTTGCACATAGCTGAAATCCGGAGTCTCGCCGGGACGGGCAGGAACGCGGGGTAGGTGCAGACGCGATTGTTTGGTCATCCGCATAATTTACGTCTCCCACACGGCCGGTGTGGTGTTCATTAGGATGAGCCCTCATATATCGGTATAATCATTCCGAAAAGAGGCTCATCATGGAAAAAATACACCGTCCGGGTATCGATCATCTGGATCTACGCCTTCTCGACATTCTACAGAGGCAGGGTGCGCTGTCGGTGGCCGAGGTGGCATCGAAAACCAAGTTGTCGACCACCACCTGCTGGCGGCGCATCCAACAACTGGAACAGGACGGCGTCATCAAGGCCCGCGTCGCACTGCTCGATCGAAATTCCCTCGGCCTGGATGTGACCATTTTTGCCCACGTCAAACTAGCCAACACCGGACGCGATGCCATCGCCGAATTCGAAGCCGCGATACGCGATCGCGCGGAAGTACTGGAATGCTACACGCTCACCGGCGAATGGGACTTCCTTTTGAAAATCGTCACCAAGAACATCAAGGCCTACGAGGCGTTCTATCTGGATTATCTGTCGCGCATTCCCTGCGTGCGTTCGGTCAATTCGTCGGTGGCAGTCACCGTGATCAAGGAATCGACGGCATTGCCGCTGGGGATCTGAAGGCCTCAAGCCAGCAGCACGGTCGATCCCATGGTCTTGCGGGCCTCGAGATCGCGATGCGCATCCGCGGCATCGCGCAGCGCCACCCGCTTGCCGATATGCGCGGTCACCTCCCCCGAAGCGAGCTTGGCGAAGAGATCGGCGGCGCGTGCCCGCAAGTCCTCGCGGGTCTTGATGTAATCGAACAGCGTCGGCCGGCAGGCATACAGCGATCCTCCCGCCGCGAGATCGGACAACTTGAAGTCGGCGACCGCTCCCGATGACTGCCCGAAACACACGAACATGCCGCGCACCTTCAAACACTTGAGTGAACCCCGCCAGGTATCGTTGCCCACCGAGTCGTAGACCACATCGCAGCCCTTGCCGCCGGTGATCTCCTTGACGCGCGCCGCGAAATCCTCGGTGCGATAGTTGATCACGTGCGCATAGCCGTTGGCCTGGGCCATGGCGACCTTGTCCGCCGAACCCGCGGTGCCGATGGCGGTCGCGCGCAGGACTTTCAGCCATTGACCCATCAACAACCCCACTCCGCCGGCGGCCGCATGCACCAGCACGACATCGCCCGCCTTGACCGGGTAGCAGGAATTCAGCAGAAATTGCGCGGTCATGCCTTTGAGCATGAGCGACGCCGCCGCATCGAAGTCGACTGTATCCGGTATTTTCACCAGCCGATCGGCCGCAACGACACGGTGGGTGCGATAGGCGCCGGACGGCAGCACGTAGGCCACGCGATCGCCAAGCTTGAAGTCCGTGACGCCCTCGCCCACACCCTCGACGATTCCGGAGGCTTCGCCGCCGGGTATCAGGGGTGTCGTCGGCCAGGGATAAATCCCTTTGCGAAAGTACGTATCGATGAAATTCACGCCGATCGCTTTTTGCTGGATGCGCACTTCTCCGCGCCCGGGTGCTGCGGTTTGCAGTTGCGTCCACTCCAGGTTCTCGGGGCCACCCGCGGTCCGCACCACGATTCCCAAATCCGCGTTCTCTGCCGTCATGACTACCTCACCAATGTGCCGACGAAGCGGCGAATGCGCACCACAGCCTCGCTCAAAGTCGCCTCATCGGCGGCGAAGCACAGCCGCACGAAGCCGCGGGTCTCGGCGCCGAAGGCGCCGCCGTCGATCACCGAAAGCCGCTCGGATTCGTAGAGCCCACACATGAAATCGTAGCCCGAAAGACCCGTGCCGCGCACGTCCATCAACGTGAACATGCCGGCGTCGGGAACGCAGCAGCGAATGCCGCGCACGCCGTCGAGTCCCTGCAGCAGCATATCGCGCCGCGCGGTGCACAAGTCGCGAATCCTCGACTCCGCCTGATCGGCAACCTCAAGCGCGGTGATGGTGGCCTCCTGGATGAAACCCGGCAGACCGAACAGCATGCACATCGCGAGCGACTCCGCGTGCTTGATCAGCGGCTCAGGCCCCACCAGCCAGCCCGCCCGGAGGCCCGGCAAGGAATGCGACTTCGATATGCTGCTGACGGTGATCACCTGCTCGGGCAAACGGGCCGCAACACCGGGCACGCGCCCGCCCGGCGCGAGGCCTGCATAGACTTCATCCGCCACCAGCCACAGCGAGTGCCGGCGCGCAAGCTCGCCGATCGCGGCCAATTCCTGTTCGCTCAAAATCACGCCGCTGGGATTGTTCGGGGTGGCGAAGAACAGCGC
>Ga0210409_10002122_pt1 | contig 24115 bp, 16 predicted proteins | sample IncBWH17MmetaG_FD_161649 | JGI IMG/M metagenome (GOLD analysis project Ga0210409, IMG submission 161649) | Forest soil microbial communities from Barre Woods Harvard Forest LTER site, Petersham, Massachusetts, United States - Inc-BW-H-17-M | ecosystem: Environmental > Terrestrial > Soil >...
CTGATCGAGGATGCGCTGCAGGTCGACGTTGAGCTTGTCACGCTGCGCGAGCAGGTCGTCCATCTCGTGCTGGCCCACGACCGAGCGCAGCGTGGTCTGCGCGACCTGGCTGGTGGCATCGAAGGCGTTCGCCACCTGGATGATGGCCTTGCCGGGATCGACGATGCGGAAGTACACGACCGCGTTCACCTTGACCGAGACGTTGTCGCGTGTGATCACGTCCTGCTTCGGGACGCTCAGCACGATCACCCGCAGGTCCACCTTGCGCATGCGCTGCACGGCCGGCCAGACGATGATGATGCCGGGACCCTTGATCCCGGTGAACCGGCCGAGCGTGAACATCACGCCGCGCTCGTACTCGTTCAGCACCTTGACGGAGCTGAACACCACCACGATGAAGAGAATGAGGATTGCGACGCCAAACGGCATGAGAGTCTCCAGTCAGGTGCGAGCGGCGCTCACTGCGGCTCGATCCACAATGTTAGACCTTCCACCCGCACGATGCGCGCCATGTCGCCGGCACGCAGCGCCGCGCCGCTGCGCGCGTTCCACAGCTCGCCGCCGTAGCGCACGCGGCCCTTGCCGCTGAAGTCCGCGACCACCTCGGCGAGGTCGCCGACCATACCCTGTGCGCCGGTCGCCACGGGGCGGCGCTGCGAGCGGGTTGCCAGATAGACGATGCCGGCTATGACCAGCGCGCCGAAGGTGGCGATCCCGGCGATCAGCGAGCGGGCGATGTGCATGCCGGGCACGTCCGTATCGAACAGGATGAGCGAGCCGACGATGAACGCAACCACACCTCCCGCGCCGAGCGAGCCGTAGGTCGGGAAGAAGAACTCCGCGATGATCATGGCGGTGCCGAGCACCAGCAGCGCCAGGCCCGCGTAGTTCACCGACAGGATCTGGAACGCGAACAGCGCGATCAGCAGACAGATCGAGCCGACCACGCCCGGCAGCACCGCGCCGGGATTGTACCCCTCGAGCAGCAGTCCCCAGATCCCGATCAGCATGAGCCCGTAGGCGACCGTCGGGTTGGTGATGACGGCGAGGAGCTCGGTGCGCCAGTCGGGCTTCTCGCGCACTACCGTGAGGTCGCGCGTGGCAAGCTTCACGGTGCGATCCTCGACCCGGACTTCCCGCCCGTCGATGCGCGCCAGCAGATCCGGCAGATCGCGCGCCACGAGGTCGATCACCTTCTGCTGGAGCGCCGCGCTGGCGGTGAGGCTCGCCGCGCCGCGCACGGCCTGCTCGGCCCAGTCGGCATTGCGGCCGCGCAATTCGGCGAGCCCGCGGATGTAAGCCACGGCGTCGTTCACCACCTTGTGCTCCATGGCCGTTCCCGCCGGGGTTTGCGGCGCGCCGCCCTCGCCGCCGCTCGTCCCACCGCCCTTATCCGCAGGTCTCACCGGCGGCGTCGGCAGAGGCGGCGCAGCCGGCTCCCCTTCGCCGCCGATCGAGACCGGAGTGGCGGCCCCGAGATTAGTGGCGGGGGCCATGGCTGCGACGTGGCTCGCATAGAGAATGTAGGTTCCGGCGCTCGCCGCCCGCGCCCCCGAAGGCGCAACGTAGCTCGCGACCGGCACCGGGGAAGCGAGGATCGCGCGAATGATGTCGCGCATCGCGCTGTCGAGGCCCCCGGGGGTATCCATCTGCAGCACGACGAGACGGCTGCCGTGCTCGCGCGCCGAGTCGAGTCCGCGCACGATGTAGTGCGAAGTCGCAGGTCCTATGGCGCCGTTGATCTCGAGCACCGTGGCCGTGCCTGGAGGCTCACCGCCGGTCGCGGCCGCGGACGACTCGGCCGCCGCGGGCGCAGCGGTCGCCGGCGTGGCGGCGGTTGCCGCTGCGGCGCTCTGCGCCCAGGCGGCGGGCCCCGCCACGGCAAAGCCGAGGATCAACACAGCCAGTGAACGATGCGGTCGGAGGGTCATAATCCGCACCCTACTCTCGCGCCGGCTTCATCCGCAATCGCGAACCCGCGACCGGCTCTTTCGCTCACGACTCGCTCACGACTTCAGGTCATGAGCGCGGGCGCCGTGAGATCGACCCCCTCGAACGCGGCGATCGCACGCCTGTGCCGCCCTTCGACGAACGCGCCCGGCACGCGCACCTGACGCAAGCTGCCGGCGAAGCGGCGGCCCTAGGGCCGCCGGCGCGGCGTCCGGGGGAGACCCGTGTGCTGGGTGCGGAAAGGCCGTGCGCCGGCGCTGCGCCGGGTGCGCGGGGAGCCGTCGGTGGCCGCCGGCTGGTAAGCGGGGATCAGCTGGCGGCGGCCGCTGCCGATCAGGTCGGCGCGCCCCATGCGCCGCAACGCCTCGCGCAGCAGCGGCCAGTTGTCCGGATCGTGGTAGCGCAGGAAGGCCTTGTGGAGGCGGCGCACCTTGAGGCCCTTCGGGATCGGCACCGCTTCGCTCGAGCGCGTGATGCGCTTCAAGGGGTTCTTGCCCGAGTGATACATGGCGGTCGCGGTCGCCATCGGGCCGGGGAGGAACGCCTGCACCTGATCGGCGCGCAAGCCGTTCTTCTTCAGCCACAGCGCCAGCTCCAGCATGTCCTGATCGGAAGTGCCGGGGTGCGCGGCGATGAAGTACGGGATCAGGTATTGCTCCTTGCCCGCCTCTTTTGAATAGCGGTCGAAGAGCTCCTTGAAGCGGTCGTAGGCTGCGACCCCCGGCTTCATCATCTTCGAGAGCGGCCCCTCCGCGAGCGCCTCCGGTGCGATCTTGAGGTAGCCGCCGGTGTGGTGCTGGGCGAGCTCCTTCACGTATTCGGGGGACTCGATCGCCAGGTCATAGCGCACTCCCGAGGCGATCAGCACCTTGCGGATGCGGGGAAGCTCACGTGCGCGGCGGTAGAGGCGGATGAGCGGCGCGTGGTCGGTGTTGAGGTTCGGACAAATCCCCGGGTACACGCAGGACGGGCGCCGGCAGGCGCTCTCGATCTCACGGCTCTTGCAGGCGAGGCGGTACATGTTGGCGGTCGGGCCACCCAGATCGGAAATGACGCCGGTGAAACCCGGCACGGTGTCGCGCACCGTCTCGATCTCGCGCAGCACCGAGTCCTCAGAGCGGCTCTGAATGATGCGGCCCTCGTGCTCGGTGATCGAGCAGAAAGTGCAGCCGCCGAAACAGCCGCGCTGGATCGCGACCGAGAAGCGGATCATCTTGTAGGCGGGAATGCTCGCCTTGCCGTAGAAGGGATGCGGCGCGCGCGCGTACGGCCGCTCGTACACCCAGTCCATCTCGGCGGTGGTGAGCGGCAGCGGCGGCGGAGTCAGCCACACGTCGATATCGCCGTGGCGCTGAGTGAGCGCGCGGGCGTTACCCGGGTTCGACTCGAGGTGCAGGATGCGCGAGGCGTGCGCGTAGAGCACCGGATCCGCCGCCACCGCCTCGTACGCCGGCATGCGGATCACACTGCGCTCCCGGTCGGCATTCTTCACGCGGCGCACGAAGCGCACGACGTGCTCGCCAGCCGGCGCCGCCGCCGTGCTCGCGCAAGGCGGCGCTCCATCGGCAGCCATGGACGCGGCGGACCCTGTGGACGCGCTGCCGCCCGCCACCGCGGTGCCTGGCGCGGACGCCGCGCCGCTCGCCCCGCGGTCCGCCATCGCGTACGGGTCGACGGGAGGATTCAAGGGCCCCGGCGCATCGAGGTGCGTCGAGTCGATCTCGATCCAGCTCGCCGGCGTGCCGCGCCGGATGAATACAGTGCCGCGCACGTCGGTGATCTCGCCGATCGCCTCGCCGGCGGCGAGGCGGTGCGCGATCTCGCAGATCTGCCGCTCGCCATTGCCGAAGACCAGCAGGTCCGCCTTGGCATCGAGCAATACCGAGCGGCGCACCTTCTCCGACCAGTAGTCGAAGTGCGCGATGCGCCGCAGCGACGCCTCGATGCCGCCGATCACGATCGGCACGTCGCGGAACGCTTCACGCGCGCGCTGCGCGTACACGATCACCGAGCGGTCGGGACGCTGGCCGCCCGCGCCCCCGGGCGTGTAGGCGTCATCGCTGCGCACACGGCGGTCGGCGGTATAGCGGTTGACCATGGAATCCATGTTGCCGCCGGTAATGCCGAAGAAGAGGTTCGGCCGCCCGAGCGCAGCGAAGGCATCGGCGCTGCGCCAATCGGGCTGCGCCACGATGCCGACGCGAAAGCCCTGTGCCTCGAGCACCCTGCCCACGATCGCCATGCCGAAGCTCGGGTGATCGACGTAGGCATCCCCGGTCACGATGATGACGTCGCAGCTGTCCCAGCCGAGGAGCTCCATCTCCGCACGCGACATGGGCAGGAACGGGGCCGCGCCGAAGCGCTCGGCCCAGAACTTGCGGTAGGCGGTGAGGTCGCGGGCAGGCTGCATGGAGCCGCGAATTAGAGCAGAACTGGCGCGTCGCGGTCATACCCGCCACTGCTCAGCCCTACCTCAGGCTGTGCTACATGCCGAGAGCGGCGGCTACCGGCTCACCGGGCGCGTGTGAAGGAGATACCTGCGGCGTGCCGCCAGGAGCGTTGCCAACGGCGCGAGCTCAAGCCAGCCCAGGCCGCCTCCGCCGCCATGGCCGCCGCCGCCGCCACCACCACCGCCAGCCGGGGCCGACACCGTGACACCGGCCTGGGCCGTTGCCATCACGTTTCCAAGGGGGCAGGTAATCGTGTAGTTAAAGCCGCCGAGCGTTGTGGCCGTCTGTGTCGTCGACCCAGAGGTTGCGAGTTGCCCTGACCACGGAGTGCCGTCTGCACCCCCGCCACTCGCCGTGCAAGCCGTCGCGCCCGTCGACGACCAAGTCAACGTGAAGGATTGACCGGTCGTAACGGAGGTGGGACTCGCGGTGAGCGCCGCGGTGAGATTGACGACATTCAAGGTAACCGACGTAGATGTTGAGGCGGTATTGGGATCGATGCTCTGGCAGTTGAGGCCGAGCGTGTATTGACCGGCCGACGCCGCTACCAGGTTTACATTTCCGGATGGCGGCTGGCCCACCCCCTGGGCCCCGCCCCACAGGTCCTCGCCGGGAATGCTCCCGGTTTCATTGCAGCTCTTCGCATTGGTCGACGACCAGGAGAGGGTGAAGGGCTCCTGGACCGCGACAGTGCTGCCCGGGGTAAAGGAGAGCGCCTCCGTCGGCGCCGGCGGCGGCAGCACCGTGAGCATCATGAGTGGAGTGGTGGCCGTATCGCTCACACCGGCGATGTATGCCGTGCAATTGAGTGACAGCTGGTAACTGCCGGATTGGGTCGGGGCGAGCGCGAGCACACCCTGCGGGTCCGGCGGGGACAACAGAGTACCGTTGTTGGTAAGTGGCAGGTTCGGCGCGGTATTCAGGGTGCACTCGGACAGATTCGAGTTGTACGTCAACGTCACGTAGTCGGCGGGCGAATCACTGAAAGTCACCGAAGACGTGCTGAGCGAAGCGGTCACGTACGGCGCATTCTGCTCGAAGGTCACCGTGACGCTCTTCTGTAGCGACACCGGGCCGGCGGTGCAGGTGAGGGTATAGGTGTACGTGCCGGCGGCTACAACCTGCGGAAAAGCATTGGCCGGGCCATTGAAGGTCGTCCCCGACCAGCCGTCGTTGGGGGCGCCGCCGGAAGGCACGCACTGGGAGTTGGACGTGGCGGCCCACTGCAGCCAGAACGCGGCTCCCAGCAGCCGATCGGTTCCGTTGGCGTAGAACGACAGGTTGGGCGTGATCCACTGGACGAGCGTACTGATGTTTGCGCTGTCGTTCGCCGGACCGCACGTCAGTATGTAAAACACGTCGCCGGCGGTGGTCTCGGTGATAGGAGCCGTGCCGGACGAAGCCAGGTTGTTCAGCGACGCACTACCCCCGCTGATCGCACAGGGTGCGACGTTGGAGCTCCAGCTGAGATTCACCGGGCTCGTTGTCCACGCGACACCCGCTGAGGGAGCGAGCTGCACGAACGGAGTGGGACCTACCCACTGGATACTGGTGGATGCGTTGGCGGTGCGGCCCCCGGGGAACGTGCAGCTGATTGTGTAGGTCACATTGCCGGTCGTCGATTCCGTCAGCGCTTGATTGCCCGAAGCGGCCAAAACTCCGGACCAGCCGTCGCCGCTAACACCACCGCCCGCCGTGCATTGCGTAGCATTCGCGGCGTTCCAGCTGAGTCCAATGATCGTGCCGTTGGTTACGGTATCTTCGTTGGCACGGAAAGTGACGACCGCAGCCGGCTGACTCGCCACGACGAGAGTGCCGGTATTTCCCGGGTCGAGCGCGCTCCTGAGTGTCGTGCTGCCCGTGCTGCTGGTGGTGTCCGCCGTGGAGTTCCACACCGCCGCAAGCGCGGTGAAGTCGGCCACGCCGTTGCTGCCGTTCGGAGCCGGAGGCGGCGCAATCGGACAGGCCCCATAGCCGGACGGGTCGCTGGTCTTGCGGCCGAAGGTCAGTGAGCCGACCAGGTGGTTGTTCTGGTCCACGAGGCCGCTCCCAGATGCGCCGGGACCAATGTTTCCGAGCTGATTGACCGTCTCCCAGAAATTGCTCACGTAGCCGACATTGAAGTTACTGCCGGGAAGCTGCAGCGTGGCCGCCTGCGAATACCAGGCGGTGTACTGTTTGTCATAGCCTTCCGCGTGATGGATGGTGTAGCCGCCTTGAACGGCGCCACCGGATGCGTCAAACCCGACGAACTGCGCATCCGTCGCAACCGGGCTCTCGTCCAGGCGGAGGAGCCAAGCATCCTGCTGCTCGACGACGGTCTGCGCGCCCGTTTGCGTCACGACCACCGGATTATCGTACAGAGACCCGAGTGCCGCGTTGCACGGGGTCGTGGCGTCCCAGTAGACCGTGACCGAGGACGCCGCGCTGGGATTGCCGCCGCCAAGCTTGCCGGTCTCGCAGTGCCTCGCGGTCAGAACGTACGGTGTGTTGTCCCCCGGCACGTCATTGATGAGCGAACCGCTGCACTGGTACAGATTGCCGATCACCAGCGCTACCGTGGCCGCCCCCGGCGGCGTGTTACTGACGGTAACCTCACATTGATAGTTGGCGACGCAGGAAGCGTTGCCGCTCGCTGCGTTCTGCTGCGCCTTGAGTTCCCGGTAGTACGGGTGATCCTGGACGCCTGGACCGAGTGAGCGGTAGCCCGCCTGCAGGCTGACGATGCTCAGCGTTACCTTGCCGCGGTCGACAGTCGCAACAGTCAGCGTGAGTTGCAGCGCATCGCCCGAGTGGATTCGGCTCCACAACTCGCCGCGATGGAAATCGTGCGCACGATAGCTCGTCGTCGCTCTCGCGCCGCGCACCACGAGCAGTGCGCTTTCCGGCAGCGAGGACTGTGCCGCATGAAACGACATCGATACCGCGGTGGGGACTTTGACGGCGTACTGCCAGGTGGAGCGCTCGCCGGCTACCGACCATGTTCCTGCCGTGGACGTGGACGCCTGGTGGGGTACCGACACGGCAAACTGCACCGGCGTCAGGTACGCGTCGCGGATGAGTGGCTTGAGATCGGTCTTGACGACGTGGACCGGCACAGCGCCCCATGCCTGGGCGAACGCGACCACAGACAGCACCCAGCTCGCGCTGAGCGCAGGTCGCAGCTTGACTCTATTCACGTGACCCCCCTTTATAGTTCTGTAGCTTCCGAGTGGGTGGTCGCTCCCCTGGTGTGCGTCAAACTCTGCACCATGGAGGCTCCCTCGGCAAGCGCGCAGACCTTACGGGGGAAGGGCGACGCCGACGCGGGCCCTGCCGAGCGAGACTCAGGTCAGTCTCGGGTGGTTTGCGGTACGTTGGTACCATGTTACCATCGGCACCAATGAGAACGATCACCCGCACCCAGACCGGCGTCCGCCTGGAGACGCACCTGCTCAAGGTCCTCAAGGCGCTCGCGACCGAGCTCGATCTGTCGCTCGGCGACCTGCTCGAGGGGATCGTGCTGCATGCTTTCGAGGGCAAGGCGCCGTTCTCGGCCCCCACCCTGAAGAAGATCAGGACGCTGCGGACCGTCTACGGGCTCGAGCTGACGGCGAAGGACTCACACCGCATGCGCGAGGCCGGCAAAGATGGCGCCTGACTGCCCGGAGCTCGAGCGCTTCCTGCGGGGCGAGATCCCCGCGGCGCAATTCCCGCACCGCGAGCACGTGCGCATGGCTTTCGAGATGCTGAGCCGCCACGACTTCGCCGAGACGGCGCTCCATTACAGCCGCGCGTTGCGCGCGATGACCGCGAAGGCCGGCAAACCCCAGGCCTTCCATCAGACGGTCACGATCGCTTTTCTGTCGCTGATCGCGGAGCGGATGGAGGCCGGGCGCGCCGCCGATTTCGCCGCCTTTGCGCGCGCCAATCCCGACCTGATCGAGAAGTCGGCGCTCGCGCGCTGGTATCGCCCGGAGCGGCTGGCCTCAGAGGCCGCGCGTCGGACGTTCCTGCTCCCGGATTCTGCGTCTCACGGGGCTCAGCTGCCCGAACATTCGCCAGCGCCGGCCACCCTGCGTTCGACGCAGCAGGCCGAAGCCAAGTAGCGCCGCCAGTATCACGCCTTCCAGAATCCCCATCTCGCCTCCCCCTCCGGAGTTACTGCCGCCATTTTCTGCTGCCTGCACGGCTGGCGGGTTCGCCGTGAGTGAGTCCGCCTGCGGTGCGATCGCAAGCGTGGCCTGCGTCGACACCGGAGAACTGCCGGGCTCGGTGCCCTGACAGATCAGGCCGAACGTGTAGGTTCCCGACGGGCCCGACTCGGTCGTGGATCCCGTCGGCGCAAACGACTGCGCGCTGGCGCCCCATGTCCCGCCCGGGATACCCCCGGTCGGGGTGCAGTTCGCGGCGTTGGTCGCCGACCATGCCGCGGTGAAGATTTGCCCGGCCGCGACGGTGGCGGGGCTGAAGGTGATCCGCGGCGCGGGCGGCGGCGCGTTGAACGAGACGAGCTCAACGGGCTTGCCCGGCACGACGCGGCTACCGGTCCCGCCCGGATCGAGAACCGACTGGAGCGTTGCGCGTCCGGTGCTGCTCGTCGTGTCGGCAGTCGAGTTCCACACGGCCGCGAGCGAGGTGAAGTCGGCCACTCCGTTTGAGCCGTTCGGCGCCGGCGCAGGCGTGACCGGGCAGGCGCCGTAGCCGGATGGGTCGGTGCTCTGGCGGCCGAGCGCGAGCGCGCCCACCAGGTGGTTTTTGCTGTTGAAGAAGCCGCTGCCCGAGGCCCCTGGCCCGATGTTGCCGCTCTGGTTGACTGTCTCGAGCAGGTTGGAAAGATAGGCGGTGCCGAGCGCGCCCTGCTCTTCGAGGGCATACGCGGGTCCAAACCAGGTCACGAGCTGTTGGTCTCGGCCCTGGGCCTGATGGATGGTGTAGCCGCCCAGCACCGCGCCGCCGGAGGCATCGAAGCCGGCGAATTGCGCATCGGCAGCCACCGGGTTGCTGTCGAGCCCGATGAGCCACGCGTCCTGCTGCTCGACCACGGTGTGCGCGCCCGTCTGGGTCGGAAGCCCGCCGTCGTAGATCGAGCCGAGCGGCGTTCCGCAGGCGCTGGTGGCCTTCCAGTAGACCGTGACGGCGGACGCCGCGGCCGGACTGCCGCCGCCGAGCTTGCCTGTCTGGCAGTGTCGCGCCGTGAGAATGTAGGGCGTGTCATCGCCCGGCACGTCGTTGATGAGCGTGCCGGTGCACTGGTACAGGTTCTCGACTACCACGGCGACCGTGGCGGCGGCCGGCGTGGAGTTACCCGCGGTAACCTCGCACTGGTAGTTGGTCACGCAGGACGCGTTGTCCGGGGGGCTGCCGCCCGGGACCATGCGCCTGTAGACCGGGTGATCTTCCACGCCGGCGCCGATCGCGCGATAGCCGGCCTGCAGGCTCACGATCCTGAGGTCGACACCCGCACGATCGGCGGCCGCGACCGTCAGGGTGATTTCCAGCGTGTCGCCGGCATGGATGCGGCTCCAGAGCTCGCCCCGGCGCAGCTCGCTGGGCCCGTAGCTCGTCGTGGTCTGCCCGCCTCTGACGAGCAGGGTGGCGCTCCCGGGCAGGGAGGCCGCGAGCGCGTGAAACGACAGCGACACCGCGGTCGGAACCTGGACCGCGTAGCGCCAGACGGCTTGCCCGCCTGTGACCGACCAGGCGCCGGCGGTGGCGGTCGAGGCCTCATGCGGAACCGGCACGGCGAACTGCACGGGCGAGTCGGCCGCTGCGCGGATGAGCGGCTCGAGATTCGTTCTGACGACGAAGGGCGCGGCGCCGGCCGCTGCGGTGTACGTCGACAGAAATATCGCGAGCGCAGCCAGCGCAACGAACGACGGTCTTAGTCCGGAGACGATGACCCCACTCCCTTCTATTTTTTGTGCTCACCTTTGCGGCGAGCAAACCCCTGGCGTCGTCGAGGCCCATTGTGCGCGAACTGGCCGCGCCCCGTGGACGGACTTACCGTAAGACGAACGGCTGCGAGAGAGCCGCGAGCTGCCCGCGCACTCGGGAGATTAAGTCAAGCAATCAGGTATGCTGCACCCATGCGTTACTCGTGTGCGCTGCCGGTGGTCTGCCTGCTCGCGCAGGTCGCCGCGGCGGCACCCCAGGGTCAGGACGCCACTGCCAAGCCCGGCGCCGTCCCGCGAGTGAGCATTCCGGTGTTTCACCGGCTGGTCGCGTTCTCGCTGCCGCCGCACTTCAAGGTGGGGTTCGAGAGAACCACCGGCAACATCTACGTCCGCGAGCACGTCCCGGACGGCGAGAACGTGGACGAGTGGACGCGGATGATCACGCTCACCGGCGTTCAGGGCATGGCGTACAACGCCGAGGCGACGCCGCAGGGATACCTGCAGGCTCTGGCGCGCGGATTCCAGCGCCACTGTCCGGACACCTTCGTCGGCCTCGATCTCGGCCCGCAGCCGCTCGTCAGCGAGCCGTCGTTTGCCGCCGTGGTCAGCTGCGGACGAGTCACCTCGGGTGGCAAGGCGAACAGCGAGACTTCGGTCATGCTGGCGATCAAGGGAAGCGATGACTTCTACGCTCTGCAGTGGAGCGAGCGCGGGCCCGATTCAACTCACCCGCTGGCGCTCGACAGCAAGTACTGGACCGCGCGTCTCGCGCAGCTCGGCCCGGTGAAGCTCTGCCCGATCGTGATGGGCGAGCCGCCGCCCTATGTAAGTTGCACGGGCAAGTGAATCGGCGCGAGCTGACCGGTGTCAGCGGCGCCGCAACGTCAGTAGATCAGCACCGCGCGGCGCTCCGCTGTCCAGGCAGTCTCGTCGGCGCGGGCGAGCGCGTCGAGGTCCGCCGGCGTCGCCGCCGGATCGTCCACCCAGCGCCGCAGCAGCTCGCTGCCGTTGATCACATCGATCGCGAGCTTGCCGGTCTCGTACTCGTAGGGAAAGTCCGCCCACAGCGGGTAGTCGGGCCGCAGCCGCCGCAGCGCCTTGAGCGCGAGCGCAAACAGCCGCCACGGCCGGAATGCCTCGTGCTGATAGAACGCCGCATCCTCCACGTGCATCTGCAGCCCGGCGCACAGTCGGCCCACGTGCTTGTTGAAGGTCGGCTCGAACCAGCAGGGGCGCAGCCGGCAGCCGCGCAGCCAATCGGGAGCGAGCGCGTGCATCTCCTCGAGGAGCGCCGCGACGTCGAGATCCGGCGCGCCGAGCACTTCGAGCGGCCGCGTCGTGCCGCGGCCCTCGGAGAGGTTGGTGCCCTCGAGAAGAACGGAGCCGGCGTAGCAGCGCACCATCCACAGGTTCGGCGCATTGGGGCTCGGGTTCACCCAGGTGCGCTCACCGAGCGGCCAGCCGAAGCCCGGCGCGGCGCGCGGCGCCCAGCCCTCCATCTCAACCACCCGGCAGTCGACGTCGAGGCGCAGCGTCGCGACGAACCAGCGCGCGATCTCGCCCATGGTGAGACCGTGGCGCATCGGCAGCGCCCCGGCGCCGACGAAGCTCTCCCACCCGGCGCGCAGCGTCAGTCCCTCCACCGGCCGGCCCGCCGGATTCGGCCGGTCGAGGATCCACACCGCCTTGCGTCTGGCCGCGCCCTCCTCGAGCACGTAACGGAGCGTCGTGATGAAGGTGTAGATGCGACAACCCAGGTCCTGGAGGTCGACCAGCAGCACATCGAAGGTGTCCATCATTGCCGGCGTCGGGCGGCGCACCGTGCCGTACAGGCTGAACACCGGGAGGTGATGTACCGGATCGGTGTAGTCCGGCGACTCGATCATGTTGTACTGCTTGTCGCCGCGCAGCCCGTGCTGCGGGCCGAACGCGGCGGTGAGCCGCAAGTCCCCGAAGGCAGCCAGGGCGTCGAGCGAGTGCGTGAGATCGCGCGTCACCGAGGCGGGATGCGCCAGCAGCGCCAGGCGCTTGCCGGCGAGCGGCTTGCGCAGCGCCGAGTCTTCGATGAGCCGGTCGATGCCAAACTTCATGCGGTGTGCAGCTCGAGGACGAAGCCGTCGGGGTCGTGGAAATCCGGATTGCCGGGTGCGTGGCGCAACGCCCAGTACGAAAGCCTACCACTGTCATCCTCGACCACCGCCGTGAGCCCGAGGCGCAGCACCGGCACGCGCGCCAGCTCCGCCAGTCCCTCGAGATGCACGGTCGCGGTCAGCTCGAGCTTGTCGGACGTGCGGCGCGCCTGCAGCCCCGGCGCGCGCGCGAGGTTGGCGGGCGTCATGCCCTCGCGGTACTCGCTGAAGCGGTACGCCGCCCATTCGAGCGAGGGCGAGAAGTTGAATTCGTAGTAGCCGGCGGCCGGCTCCGCCGCGGCGAACACCTCGAAGCAGGTGTGCTCCCACAGTCCGTCGGCACGGCGGCCGGTGCGCGCCGCCGGCACCCGCAGCCGGCCGACCTCCCCGTGCAGCGAGTAGTGACACACCAGGGTCGCCGCCGACTCCCACTGCACCTCGGCGCTGATGGTCCACACCCATTCACCGGGGGTGTAGGGATGCGCGAGCAGCCTTGCCCGTTGTGGTTCGCAGCCCATGGCGCCTGTCTTCAGCCCTTGAGCCACTCGAGCAGAGCGCGCGTGACCTCGCGCGGACGCTCGAGCGTCGAGAGGTGCGCGCACTCCGGCACCGTGACGAGCTGCGCCCCGCGGATTCCGTGCGCCATCTCGACGGCGCGGTCGAGCGGGGTGAGCTCGTCCTGCTCTCCGACCAGTACGAGCGTCGGACAGGCGATCGTGGCGAGCGTCGGCCGCGAGTCCGGGCGCCCCATGATCGCGGTCTGCTGGCGCAGAAACCCCTCGGGACCCACGTCCTCGGCCATCAGCTTGTTTATCTCGCGCAGCTGCGGATCGTGGCGATGGAGCGGATGGACCATGCGCGCGAACTGCTGCTCCACCACCTCGCCGAGGCGCCCGTTCGAGGCGAGCGTCATCTGCGCGCGGCGCTGTGCCGTGGCCTCGGGGGTATCGGCACGCGCGGACGTATCGAGCAGCGCGAGCTTCGCGACCCGCGCCGGCGCCTGGCGCAGGATCTCGAAGCAGATATAGCCCCCCATCGAGAGAGCGGCGAGCGCGAAGCGCGGCGGTGCGCTCGCGAGAATGCGGCGCGCGATGCCGCCCATGCTGTCGTCGCGGGTGTGATCGGCAACCATCACCGGGCCGCGCCGCCAGAGCTCGGGGATCTGTTGCGCGTACAGGCGCGCCGAGTCGAGTAATCCCGGGATCAACACGACCGGAAGAGGTTCGCTCACGAGCGGCAGCGTAACATGTGCCCATGCAACACCGTATCGCGCCCCGCCGCCCGGCGCGCGCGCGCCGGCGAGTCGTCGGCCGCTCCTGCGTCGCGATCGCGCTCGCGCTGCTCGCGGCGGCGGCAGCGCCGACCGAAGCCGCGCCGCCCGCGGCAACCCTGGCGCCGGAGGCGGCCGTGCGCTTCGCAGCGCTCGCGCTCAAGTGCCTGCATCAGGAATACCCGAACCACATCAGCCATACGCTCAACAGCGCCGCCGACGCCCGGCCGCCGCACGAGCTCACCCCGGCTTTCTACGGCTGCCTCGACTGGCACTCGGACGTGCACGGCCACTGGCTGCTGGTGCGGCTGCTGCGGCTGTTCCCGGACGCGCCGTTCGCGGCCGAAGCGCGCGCCGCGCTCAACCAGAGCTTCACCACGGCCAACATCGACGCGGAGGCGAGCTACCTGCGCGGCGCCGGCCGTGCCTCCTTCGAGCGTCCCTACGGGCTCGCGTGGCTGCTCGAGCTGTCCGCGGAGCTGCGCCGCTGGGACGATCCCGACGCGCGCCGCTGGTCCGCAACGCTCGCGCCGCTCGCGACCGAAGCGGTGGCACGCCTCGAGAGCTGGCTGCCGAAGCTCCAATACCCGATCCGCGTCGGTGAGCACGACCAGACGGCGTTCGCGTTCGGACTCGTCTGGGACTGGGCGGGGGTCGCCGGTGATCGAGAGATGCGCAGGCTCCTCGCCGACGCTGCGCAGCGCTTCTACGTGCACGATCGCAACTGCCCGCTTGCCTACGAGCCCTCGGGCGAGGATTTCCTCTCGCCGTGCCTGGCAGAAGCGGACTTCATGCGCCGCGTGCAGGCCCCGCCCGACTTCGCGCGCTGGCTGTCGGCGTTTCTGCCGCAGATCCCGCGCAGCGGCGCGCCCGCCTCAGCCACGCACCAAGCGCATCCCTGGCTCGCGCCGGGCGTCGTCACCGATCGCTCGGACCCGAAGCTGGCGCACATCGATGGACTGAATCTGAGCCGTGCCTGGATGCTCGCCGGGATCGCGCACGGCCTGCCGGCGGGTGATGGCCGCATTCCGGCACTGCTCGCCGCCGCCGCGAGCCACGCCGCCGCCGCGCTCCCGGCCGTCACCGGCCAGTACTACGAGGGCGGTCACTGGCTCGGGACCTTTGCGGTGTACCTCACCAGCGAGGCTGGCCTTCAGCCCTGACGCCGCGGGCCGCTCGCGCACGCGGCCCGCTCGTGGGCCAGGCTCAGGGGAGACTTCGCAGGTATTCGTACGCTTGCCGCGCGGCGTCGAGCTGGCTCATCCGGGTGAAGGGCCCCTCCTGCTCGGCAAAGTAGTGTTTGAGCCCGGCCTTCTCCGCGGCGACGAGGATCGGCCGGTAATCGATCATGCCGTGGCCGAGCTCGGCACCCGCAGGAGCCGGTGCGTCGGGGGTGCGCGGCTGCGCGCCGGCCGGCAGAAAGTCCTTGACGTGGATCATGGGGAAGCGATTGGGGTAGCGCGCGAAGTACTCGCGCGGATCCCGTCCGCCCAGCGTCATCCAGCCGCAGTCGATCTCGAACTTGACGAGCCCGGGATCGGTCTCCCGCAGGAGCAGGTCGTAACCGATCGCGCCGGCGCCCTGATCCGCAAACTCGAAATCGTGATTGTGATAGGCGTACTCAAGCCCCGCACGCCGTGCCTGCTCGCCGATGCGATTGGCGAGCTCGGCGGTGCGCCTGGCCTCCTCGAGCCTCATCCCGGTCGGCGATCCCGCGCCGGGCTGCGCGTCACGTTGGATGAGCGCTCGCAGGCTGCCGCTCGCCGCGTAGCGGGCGCCGAGCGCGTGCGCGTCGTCGAACGCCGCACCGAGATTGCGCGGATCGAACTGCAGGTGAGCGCTCGGACACGCGAGCCCGGCGTCATCGAGAAGCCCGCGGAACTGCCTTGCCGAGAGTTGGCCGAAGCCGGCGGTCTCGACCTCACCGTAGCCGATCGCGCGCACCGCGCGCAATGTTGCCGCGGGATTTGCCTGCAGCGCGTCCTTGACCGCGTAGAGCTGGATCCCGATCGGGCCGCCGAGCGGCATCGCCCGGAGCACGCTTGGTGCGGCCTGACCGATGAGCCCGGCGAGACCCAAGGCTCCCGTCCGGCCGAGGAAGGCTCTGCGCGTCGTGGCGCTCATGGGGCCAACGCCTGCTGCAGCTCCCCGATCAGATCCTGAAGGTCCTCGACGCCGACGGACAGGCGGATCAGTCCGTCGTTGATGCCGAGCTGCTTGCGGATCGCCTCGGGGAGCGAGGCGTGGGTCATGATGCCCGGATGCTCGATGAGGCTCTCGACGCCGCCCAGGCTTTCGGCGAGCGCGAACAGGCGGCAGCGCTCGAGCGTGCGGCGCGCTGCGGTCAGCCCGCCGCGCAGCACGGCGGTCACGATGCCGCCGTAGCCGCCCTGCATCTGCCGCCGGGCGAGTGCGTGCTGCGGGTGGCTGGCGAGCCCGGGGTAGTACACCCGCTCGATCTGCGGGTGCTGCTCGAGGAACTGCGCGATGGCGAGCGCATTGGCGCAATGCCGCTCCATGCGCAGCGCCAGCGTCTTGATGCCCCGCAGCGTGAGGAAGCTGTCGAAGGGGCTCGACACCCCGCCGACCGCGTTCTGCAGATACGCGAGTCGTTCGGTGAGCTCGCTCCCGGGACGCACCACTGCGGCGCCGCCAATCGAGTCGGAGTGCCCGTTCAGGTACTTGGTGGTCGAGTGCACCACGACGTCGAAGCCGTGCTCGAGCGGGCGCTGGATGAAGGGCGTCGCGAAGGTGTTGTCGCACACACTGATGAGGCGGTGGCGGCGCGCGAGCGCGGCGACGGCGCTGAGATCGACGACTTTCAGCAGCGGGTTGGTCGGGGTCTCCACCCACACGAGGCGTGTATCGGGACGGAGCGCCGCCTCGAGCGCCGCGGGCTGCGTCAGATCGACGAACGACACGCTGTGGCCCGCCGAGCGCTTACGCACGTTCTCGAGCAGCCGGTAGCTCCCGCCGTAAAGATCATGCATCGCGATGATGTGCGAGCCCGCATCGAGGAGCTCGAGGAGCGTCGCGCTCGCGGCCATCCCCGAAGCGAAGGCGAAGCCCGCGCCGCCGCCTTCGAGGTTCGCGACCGCCGCCTGCAGCGCGTCGCGGGTCGGGTTGCGGCTGCGCGAATAGTCGTATCCCTGATGCACGCCGGGACTCGACTGCACGTAGGTCGAGGTCGCGTAGATCGGCGGCATCACGGCTCCGGTCAGGGGATCCGGATGCTGGCCGCCGTGGATGACGCGCGTGGCGAAGCGCTGCGCGGAATTGTCGTGGCTCATGAGTAACTCATCTGATGATGTTCAGGGGGGCAGCCGGCGGCGCAGCCAGTTGAGCAGATCGATGCGGGTCACGAGCCCCTGGAACTCGCCGCCGTGCATGACGATCGCCACCATGCCGCGCTTGAAGATCTCCATCAGCTGCTCGACCGGGGCGTCGACCGGCACCGTGACCAGATGACTTGCCATGGCGTGCGTCACCGGCTCGTTGAAATGCTGCGGGTTGTCGACGACCTCGAGAAGAATGTCCTCCTCGTCGACGATGCCGACGATGCGCCCGTCGTGCATCACCGGCACCTGCGAGACGTCGTAGAGCTTCATGCGCCGGTAGGCGGCCAGCACCGTCTCGGTGGAGTTCACGGTGACCGAGGCGCGGTCTTGGTGGCGGCGCACGATGAGATCGCGCAGGTCGCCGTAGCTTTCGCGCTCGAGGAAGCCCTGGTCGAGCATCCAGTAGTCGTTGTAGACCTTGGAGAGGTACTTGTTGCCGCTGTCGCACACGAAGGTCACGACACGCTTCGCTTGCTGCTGCGCGCGGCAGTAGCGCAGCGCCGCCGCCAGCAGCGTCCCGGTGGAAGTGCCGGCGATGATCCCTTCCTTCTTCAGGAGCTCGCGGCAGGTGGCGAAGGCTTCCGGGTCGGGAATGCTGTAGGTGGCGGTTACGCGCGAGAAGTCCGCGACCGGCGGCACGGAGTCCCCGCCGATGCCTTCCACCAGCCACGGCGACATCTTCTCGGGGAGCTTGCCGGTGCGCGCGAAGCTCGCGAGCCCCGAGCCGACGGGGTCGGCCAGCACCATCTCGACCCGCGGCGCGGTGCGCGCGAAGAAATGCGACAGCCCCGCGAGCGTGCCGCCGGTCCCGACGCCGCACACGATCGCATCCAGCTTGCCGTCCATCTGCTCCCAGATCTCAGGCGCGGTGGTCTCCTCGTGCGCCTGGGCGTTGACGGGGTTGCCGAACTGATTGACGAAGAAGGCGTTCGGCGTCTCGCGCGCCATGCGTTCGGCCACGTCGCGGTAGTACTCCGGATGTCCCTTGCTGACATCCGAGCGCGTCATCACCACCTCGGCGCCCATCGCCCTCAGGTGAAAGATCTTTTCCTGGCTCATCTTGTCGGGGATCGCCAGCACCAGACGATAGCCCTTCTGCGCGGCAACCAGCGCCAGGCCCAGGCCGGTGTTGCCCGCGGTCGCCTCGATGAGGACGCTGCCCGGGCGAATCTGGCCGGCGCGCTCGGCAGCCTGGATGAGATAGAGCCCGATGCGGTCCTTGATCGAGCCGCCGGGATTCTGGTTCTCGAGCTTGAGGAACAGCTGGCACGGGCCCGTATCGATGCGCCGCACCGCCATGAGCGGCGTGTGGCCGATCATCTCCAGCACGTTGCCGTGGCTTGAGCGTGACATGTCCGATCCTTGAGTGGGCATCGTGCGGGACGGCACGCGAGCCGCCGCGGGTCGAGGTGGATGGTGGCGGCGATTGTACGGTCAGGCGGGGGCGGCGGCGACCAGCAGCCCGTCGCCGACCCAGCGGGAGAGGAGCGCGGCCGCCGCGAGCGGCGCCTGCTCGGCGCCATGGACCGCGGCGAGCAGCTCGCACAGCTCGCCGAAGCTGCTACGTGAGCGTGCCGCATCGAGCACCGCCGCTTCGCCCGGCTCGAGCGAGCGAAAATACGTCTTGAGGTCCTGCCGCCACGCGAGCCATTCGATCGGCTGCGCGAGGACGCGCAGCTCCGGCCGCTCGGCCTCTTCGGTGAGCGCCTTCCACAGTTGCGGGGCGTTCCACCTGAGAGCCAGGCGCCGCGCGCTCGGGTGAAACTCAAAACGCAGCGCCGCCCAGTCCTCAGGCGTCACGCGCGCGAGCGCCTCCGGCCCCACGGGCTCGGCGTCCGCCGCGTCGAACACCGCACACAGCGTCCACTCCCAGCGCGCCAGCTCCGCCAGCAGCGGCACCTCCGCGTAGTCGGGGTGAGCGCCGAGGAACTCCTCGAGCGCATCGCCGTAATTCCGTATGGAGAAGTACGGCGAGTCGTGGCTGGCTACGTACTTGGCGCCGAGGATGCGGAAATCGTCCTCGCCGAGCAGCGCGGCGAGCGCCGGGTAGCTGCTGCCGAGCGCATCGATCAGGCGGCTGCCGTAGGCGCCCGCGTAGATCCCGAGGCGCGTCTCGATCGATACGCGCGCGCTGCCGGCGACCTGCGCCTCGATTACACGTGTACCGCGCAGGAGATACTCCTGGAACTCGCCCTGGATGCGCGCGAGCTCGCTCACGGCGCGCCGAGTGTGGCGGAGCGCGCGGTGCGCGCGGACGCCGCGAGCGGCTCCGGCTCGGCGAGCGCGCGGCTCGCCAGCGCGCGCGCCTGGTCGAGCTCCCTGCACAGCTCCGCGAGCGGCGGGATGTGGTCGTCGCGCTCGATCATGGTCGACACCGGCCCGCAGCGCCGCAGCGCGCTCGCGTAGAGGTCCCACACCGGGTCCGCCACGGGATGATCGTGCGTGTCGACGAGATAGTCGCCGTGGTCCTCGTGCCCGGCGAGGTGGATCTGCTGCACGCGCTCGGGCGGGATCGCGCCGAGGTACTCGAGCGGATCGAACTCGTGGTTGACCGAGCTCACGTAGATGTTGTTGACGTCGAGGAGAATGAGGCAGTCGGCACGCCGGGCGATCTCGGCGAGGAACTGCCACTCGGTGAGCGGCGAGTCGCGAAAGCTGACGTAGCTCGAGACGTTCTCGAGAAGGATGCGCCGCTCGAGCACCTCCTGTACCGTGCGCACGCGCGCGACCACGTGATCGAGCGCCTGTTCGGTGTAGGGCAGCGGCAGCAGGTCGTGGGTGTTGCGGCCCGCGACGCCGGTCCAGCACAGGTGATCCGAGACCCACTCGGGCTCGACCCGGGCGGCGAGCGCCTTCACCTGGCGCAGATACTCGTGATCGAGGGGCGCCGTGCTGCCGATCGAGAGCGATACACCGTGCATCGCTACCGGAAAGCGCTCACGGATGCGCATCAGGTAATGCAGGGGCTTGCCGCCCGGCACCAGGTAGTTCTCGGTGAGCACCTCGAACCAGTCGACCGGCGGGTGGTCCGCGAGGACCGCCTCGTAGTGATCGACCCTCAAACCTAAGCCGAATCCAAGGGAGGGGCGGGTCAGCATGCTTCGCGCGTCTCGCTGTGGTGCGCGATTGTAGCGCGCAGCTCCTGCAAGTAGACCGGGCGAGGCGCTGCTGGATTACCGGGAGGCGCGCGGGGACGGGCCCGCTCAGGGCAGCGGTGGCGCGCCCAAATCGACTACAATTCACTGGCCCGCGTCTGCCTGACGCATCCCCCGACTCTCTACAGCTGACGGTGAAGGAATGACCGACGCTTCCGGTGACGCCATCCTTGTGCGTGGCGCGCGCCAGAACAACCTGAAGAATCTCGATCTCGACATCGCGCTCAACGAGCTCGTGGTCGTGACGGGCGTCTCGGGCTCGGGCAAGTCCTCGCTGGTGTTCGACACCTTGTACGCCGAGGGACAGCGCCGCTACGTCGAGACCTTCTCTCCGTACGCGCGGCAGTTCCTCGATCGCATGGACAAGCCGCAGGTCGACTCCATCGTCGGGATTCCGCCGGCGATCGCCATCGACCAGACGAACCCCGTGCGCACCTCGCGTTCGACCGTCGGCACGATGACCGAGCTCAACGATCACCTGAAGCTCCTGTACGCGCGCGCCGCGCAGCTCTTCTGCCGGCGCTGCGGCGAGCCGGTGCGGCGCGACAGCGCCGAGACCGTCTACGCGGACCTCGCCGCGCGCGCCCGCGCCGCCGGCGACCCGCGCCTGGTGCTGTCCTTTCCGGTGTCCGTGCCCGGCAACTTCACTGAGGCCGAAGTGCGCGAGCTCCTCGCGCGGCAGGGCTACACGCGCTTCCTCGAGGGAGCCTCGCGGCCACCGATCGCGCCCGCGCCGCCCGCCGCCACCGCCGGCAAGGCGCGCAACCGGCGCGCGCGCGCCAAGGCGGTGGCCGCTCCCCCGAAGATGCTGGAAGTGGTGCAGGACCGGCTGCGCGCGCGGGCCGCCGAGCGCGGACGGGTGCTCGAGTCGCTCGAGGCGGCGCTGCGGGTCGGGCGCGGCCGCGTCAACCTGCACGTGGTGGACGAGGCGGATCCGCCGCAGGTGCTCGCCACCTGGCGCTACTCGAGCGAGCTGCACTGCGCGCATTGCGACCTCTCGTACCACGAGCCGACGCCGAGCGAGTTCTCCTTCAACTCCCCGCTCGGCGCCTGCGATGCCTGTCGCGGCTTCGGCCGCACCATCGGCATCGACTACGGGCTCGTCATCCCTGATGAGAGCAAGTCGCTGCGCGGCGGGGCGATCAAGCCCTGGCAGAGCAAGTCCTACGCCGAGTGCCAGGCGGACCTGGAGAAGTTCGCGAAGCTGCGCGGCGTGCCGCTCGACACGCCCTGGCGCGAGCTCCCCGCCGAGGCGCGCAACTGGGTGATCGAAGGAGAAGGCGCCTGGAGCCGCAAGGTCTGGTACGGCGTCAAGCGCTTCTTCGCCTGGCTCGAGACGCGCGCCTACCGCATGCACGTGCGGGTGCTGCTGTCGCGCTACCGGGCGTACACGCCGTGCGGCGCGTGCGCGGGGGCGCGCCTCAAGACCGAGGGGCTCTTGTGGCGCATCGGCAGCCGCGAGCTCGCGGCGGCGGCGCTCGGCTCGCAGCCGCCCTTCCGCCCGCCGGGCGTCGAGTGGAGCGCGCAGCGGCTCGCCGCGCTCCCGGGGCTGGCGATTCACGACCTGATGCTGCTGCCGATCGAGCGCTCCCATGAGTTCTTCCGCGGGCTCACCCTGCCGCAGCCGCTCGACGAGGCGACCGACCTCCTGCTCGGGGAGATCCGCGGCCGTTTCCGCTATCTGGTCGAGGTCGGCTTGGGATATCTCACCCTCGATCGCCAGTCGCGCACACTCTCCGGCGGCGAGGTGCAGCGGATCAATCTCACCACCGCACTCGGCACCTCACTCGTCAACACGCTGTTCGTGCTGGACGAGCCCTCGATCGGCCTGCACCCGCGCGACATGCAACGCGTCATCGGCGTGATGAAGCGCTTGCGCGATGCCGGCAACTCCCTCGTCGTGGTCGAGCACGACCCGCAGATCATGCTGGAAGCCGACCGCATCCTGGACCTCGGACCCGGCGCCGGCGAGCGCGGCGGGCAGATCGTCTTCTACGGGAGCCCGGAGGAGCTGCGCGCGTGTCCCCGGTCGCTCACCGGCGAGTACCTGAGCGGCCGCAAGGCCGTGGTGCCGCTGCCGCGCCGCGCGGCGGCCGCCGCCCCCCACGGTGCCGGAGCGCGCGCCAGCGCACCTCGCGGCAGCGACGGCGGCGTGGTGGCCGAGGCGCGCTCGAATCGCTGGCTCGAGCTCAGGGGCGCCAGCGAGCACAACCTGAAGAACGTCGACGTGCGCATCCCGCTCAAGCGCCTGGCGTGCGTCACCGGCGTCTCGGGCTCCGGCAAGTCGACGCTGGTCGAGGACGTGCTCTATCCGGCGCTGCTCAGGTACCGCGGCAAGCCCACGGAGGCTCCGGGCCAGTTCGCGGGCCTCTCCGGGGCCGAGCTCATCGACGACGTGGTGATGGTCGATCAGAGCGCCATCGGCCGCACCACCCGCTCCAATCCCGCGAGCTATGTCGGCGCCTTCGATGCGATCCGCGCGCTCTTTGCCGCGGAGCCCGCCGCACAGGAGCGCAAGTACACCGCGGGCACCTTCAGCTTCAACTCCGGCAATGGCCGCTGCCCGGCCTGCAGCGGCAACGGCTTCGAGCACGTCGAGATGCAGTTCCTCTCCGACGTCTACCTGCGCTGTCCCGATTGCAACGGGCGGCGCTACCGCGACGAGGTCCTCGACATCCGCCGCGAGGGCGCCGACGGCCGCCGCGCCAGCATCGCCGAAGTGCTCGACATGACGGTGACCGAGGCGGGCGCCTTCTTCGCCGACGTCGCGGAAGTGGCCGCGCGCCTGGCGCCGCTCGCGGACGTCGGGCTCGAGTACCTGAAGCTCGGGCAGCCGGTGCCGACGCTCTCGGGCGGGGAAGCGCAACGCCTGAAGCTCGCCGGGCACCTGGCGGATGCCGGATCCGTGCTCTCGAGCGCCACCCACAAGGGCAAGCTCTTCCTGTTCGACGAGCCGACCACGGGGTTGCATTTCGAGGACGTGGCGCAGCTCCTGAAGGCCTTTCGCAAGCTCCTCGCCGCGGGGCATTCGCTGCTCGTGATCGAGCACAACCTCGACGTCATCGGCGCCGCCGACTGGATCATCGACTTGGGTCCCGAGGGCGGCGAGCGCGGCGGGCAGATCGTCTGCGCGGGAACGCCGGCCGAGGTGTGCGCCGCGAGCGACTCTCACACCGGCCGGGCGCTCAGCGCCTACCGCCAGGCGCTCACCGCTCAGCGGCCGGTCGCGCCCGCGGTTTCGGACGGCGCGCGTGCGGTCGCCGAGCCGCGCGCACGCTACGGCGGCAACGGCCGCAGCCGCGAGGCGATCGTCATCCACAAGGCCCGCGAGCACAACCTGAAGAATATAGACGTGGAGATTCCGCGCGACCGCTTCACGGTGATCACCGGTGTGTCGGGCTCGGGCAAGTCGACGCTCGCGTTCGACATCCTCTTCAACGAGGGGCAGCGCCGCTACCTCGAGTCCTTGAACGCCTACGCGCGCCAGTTCGTGCAGCCGGCCGCGCGACCCGACGTGGATGCGATCTTCGGCATCCCGCCGACGGTCGCCATCGAGCAGCGCACCAGCCGCGGCGGCCGCAAGAGCACCGTGGCGACGCTCACCGAGATCTACCACTTCATGCGGCTGCTCTACGTGAAGCTCGGCACGCAGTACTGCCCGGACTGCGACCTTGCGATCGAGCCGCAGAGCGCCGGCTCGATCGCCGCGCGACTGCTGCGTGACTACCGCGGCAAATCGATCGCGCTGCTCGCGCCGCTGGTCGTGGCGCGCAAGGGCTACTACACGGACCTGGCGAAATGGGCGGCGAAGAAGGGTTTCCGGACGCTGCGCGTCGACGGCACTCCGCTGCCGACCTCGCCCTGGCCGCGGCTGTCGCGCTTCCGCGAGCACACGATCGAGCTCCCGGTAGCGGAGCTCGAGGTGGGCCCGAAGACCGACGCGGCGC
>Ga0210409_10002123_pt1 | contig 24113 bp, 19 predicted proteins | sample IncBWH17MmetaG_FD_161649 | JGI IMG/M metagenome (GOLD analysis project Ga0210409, IMG submission 161649) | Forest soil microbial communities from Barre Woods Harvard Forest LTER site, Petersham, Massachusetts, United States - Inc-BW-H-17-M | ecosystem: Environmental > Terrestrial > Soil >...
GGGCTACAGCGATCCGATTTGGTCAAGCTCGACGTTTTGGTGGGCGGCGAGCCGGTGGACGCGTTGTCCATGATTTGCCATCGCGAGCAATCTTACGAGCGCGGCCGCGACCTGGTGACGCGCCTGCGGAAATTGATTCCGCGGCAAATGTTTGAGGTCCCCATCCAGGCCGCCATCGGCAGCCGCGTGATCGCGCGCGAAACGGTCGCGGCCATTCGCAAAAACGTTCTGGCCAAGTGCTACGGCGGCGACATCACGCGCAAACGCAAACTCCTCGAAAAACAAAAAGAAGGCAAAAAGCGCATGAAACGCGTCGGCCAAGTCGACATTCCGCAAGAAGCCTTCCTCGCCGTCCTGAAGGTGACTTCCACGGGCGACGAAGAATGAAACTGTTCTAGGTCGTTAGTTTTTAAGTTGTTGGTTCTGCTTTTCTCCTAAAGTAGACTTTTGTACAGGTGAGGCTATGAAAGCGCCGACGCGATTTATAACCAATGAAAAAGGCGAGAGGCTCGCTGTAATCATCGAAATAGAAGAGTACGAGAAGCTGCTGGAAGAGTTGGAGGACGCCGAGGCTCTGAGCGAGTACCATGAGGCGAAAGCTTCGGGCGAAGCGGCGATACCACTCGACCAAGCCCTGGACGAAATCCGTCGAAAGCGCGGCTGAAAATACCCGAGCGTCAAATGTCCGACCGCTGCGATATGTTTCCGAGCATGGAGAAGAGATTTTGTTCGCATTGCAGGGGGTTGGCGCGAGGGACACAACAGAACCCCCACTTTTCGATCCAAGAGAGCTTCTTTAGAGGCAGCCCCGTCGTAGAGATCTTCAAAAATGGTGGTCCGATACACCAGCATGACCAACACTTTAGGTTTGGTTGCCGTATTGCCCGAATGCTTCTTGCCTGTTTGCCCGCCTTCAAGGAATTTGCATGGCCGAGTCAGGATGCAGATCGCACCCACTTCAAGACACGGGTTTTCGCGGATCAAGATCTCGGTGTGACGATTGAAGTGTACGTAAAAATGAACCCAAACTTTGTCCGATCTACAGGGGAGCTCATTGACGAGTGTTGGCTGGAACTGCGAGCCTTGCCTTCTCTCGAGACTCACAAGGGGCTGGGTGCAATGAAATGCAAGGCAGTTTGGTCTGTCCAAGATGAACTTCGTATTTGGTTGCGTCGACATTGTTCCTGAACCAGCTATTCCTTCTTTTTGACTTCGGTAGTGAGGCGGCCGCGGTGGAGGCGGATGTTGACGGCGTCTCCCACCGAGACTTGCGCGGCGTCGCGGAGTAGGTGGCCGGCGGCATCGGTGGCTATGGCGTAGCCGCGTTCTAGGGCGCGTAGGGGGCTGCGCTCTTCGAGCTGGAGGCGGAGGCGGTCTAGGCTTTCGCGCTTTGCGCGGAGGAGGCGTTCGGCGCGGGCGGCTAAGTCGGCGCTGCGTTTTTCGAGGCGCAGACGGAGCGTGGCAATTTTCATCCTGAAATCGAAAGAGACGATGCGCAGGTGCGCGGTAGTGAAACGCTTGCGCGATTGCTGGATGTTTGCGCGCAGGCCGAGGGCTAAGCGTGAAGTGAGTTCGTCGGCGCGCTGGCGCTGCTGGCGCAGCAGATCGAGCGGGCGGCGGAAGCCGCGGCGGCCGGCGAGTTCGTGAACGCGGCGGCTGAGGACTAGAATGCGGTAGCGAATCTGGTCGGTAAGAGCGCTGCGGAGATCGGCGATGTGCTTATCGAATTCGCGGCGGGTCTGCACGACGAGTTCGGCGGCGGCGGAGGGCGTGGAGGCGCGCACGTCGGCGACGAAATCGGCGATGGTGAAATCGGTTTCGTGGCCGACGCCGGAGATTATTGGAATTTGCGAGGCAGCGATGGCGCGGGCAACTTCTTCTTCGTTGAAGGCCCAGAGATCTTCGAGCGAGCCGCCGCCACGCGCGAGAATCAAAACGTCGACCATTTGGCGGCGATTGAAGAATTGCAGCGCGCGAACGATTTCCGTGGAGGCGCCTTCGCCCTGGACGCGCACGGGGTAGACGGTGAGGTGCACATTGCGAAAGCGGCGGCGCAAGATGCGCACCACGTCGCGAACGGCAGCGCCGGTCGGCGAAGTGATCAGGCCGATGCGGCTGGGGAGAAGCGGGAGCGGCTTTTTGCGGCCGGCGGCAAAGAGACCCTCGGCTTCGAGGCGCTTCTTGAGTTGCTCGAAGGCGAGTTGCAGCGCGCCAAGTCCAACGGGTTCAATATTCTCGACATAAATTTGGTATTCGCCGCGCGATTCGTAGACGCTGATGGAGCCGCGTACGGTGACGTGCAGACCGTCTTCGGGGCGGAACTTCATGGTGCGGAGCTGATTCTTGAAGCAGACGCAGCGGACCTGGGCGCGTTCGTCTTTGAGCGTGCAGTAGATGTGACCGGATTGCGCTTCGTGGCAGTTGGAGATTTCTCCGGTGACCCAGATGTCGGTGAAGTTGCGGGCGAAAAGGTCGCGGATCCTGGCGGTCAATTCGGTGACCGTGAAGGCGCGGCGGTCCGGCATGAGGTTGAATTGAAGCTGGCTCATGGGCGGTCCGGGGGGGTATGGCCGGGATGGTATGCAGTAAGAAGGATGTACTCCTCCTCCCCCCCTTTTTCATAAGTGTTCATTCTAAAGGTAGTTAAAGTCTTTTGTTTTGATACACTTTTGCAAGTGTTGATTCTAAAGGTGGTTACGACGGCAGCAGGGAAAAGGCTGGGCGAATTGGGCGGAGCGGTGCGGCGGGGTGAAACATGGCAACAAACCCGCGCCGACATGACCCGAGAATGATAGCTCAAGAATCACTATTTGTCAATAGATTATTTAAATGGTTTGATTTGTTGGGGATAGGGGATCAGGGTTGGGAAGATTGGGCGGTAGGCCAGGCCGCTACAAGTTTCTCGTTGGTGGGGTTGGGGAAAAGCGGCAGGGCTACGAAGACTCCGCCCTGCGCTTGTATCTACAGGTTTAGGCCATCGGCCCCGGTTTAGATCGAGTGTTTAGATTTGAGGAAGGAGCCCGCTTCGGAAAGCGGGCGCTACAGGAATTGTCCTGTGACGGGACGGTTTGTCCCAGAAGCGGACGGACCTCAACGTTGAAATTGAACTTAGCGCTTGTTTTTTCAATCACTTGCGATGGTAAGCTGCTTGCGTTCTTGGTCTCATACTATGAACAACATACTGCGCGACCTACGCTATGGCTTACGGACCCTGACACGAAATCCCGGCTTCACCGCGGTTGCTGTGCTGACGATTGGGATTGGAATCGGGGCTAGCACCACTATTTTCAGTTGGATGAGGCCCATGCTGCTGAATCCTCTGCCCGGCGCCACGCAGGCGGAGCGCATTGTCGCGATCGAGAATATGGCGCCGGACGGCGAGCCGCTCACGACGTCCTACCTGGACTTCCGAGATTTCCGGGACAACCTGAAGCTGGTGAATCTGGTTACGGCGCGGCTAGGGAATGTGTTCTCTGTCGGTGACGCCCCGCGCACGACACAAGTTTGGGGCGAAATGGTGTCGGGGAACTTCTTCGACATGCTGGGGATACAGCCCGAAGCCGGGCGTTTCTTCTCCGACGCGGAGCGCGATGACGCACAGAACGCGCATGCGGTGGTGGTAATCAGCCACAGCTATTGGAAGAACCAGTATCACTCGGATGGCTCGGCGATTGGGGCGACCCTACGCATCAACCGCACGCCGTTCACGATTATCGGAGTGAGCCCTGAAGGTTTCCATGGCACACGCTCGGGACTGGATTACGAGATATGGATGCCGCTGACCATGTATGGGCAGCTGACGCACACGGGGACCTGGATGTTGCGCGACCGAAACACGCGGAACTACATAATGTATGCGCGGCTTGCGCCTGGTGTGACGATGGAGCAGGCACGAAGCGAAGTAAGGGTGCTGGCGAACCGCATGGCGGTAGCCGACGCAGACTCGAATCAAGGGATTGGCGCCACCGTGCTGCCGGTTTGGCAGGCGCACTTCGGGACGCAGTCGGTGCTCCTGACGCCGATTACGATCCTAATGGGAGCGAGCGGCGTCGTGCTGCTGATTGTTTGCGCCAATCTGGCGAATCTGCTGCTGGCGCGCGCGACGGGGCGGCTGAAAGAGTTTAGCGTGCGGCTGGCGATGGGCGCACGGCCGATGCGGCTGATTCAGCAGCTACTTACGGAAACATTGCTGATGGCGGTGGCCGGCTCGGTGTGCGGCCTGATGCTGGCCAACTTGCTGGGCGGGGCGCTGCGCTGGCTAGTTCCGGGAGTGGCCAGGCCGGCAATGTTGCAACCACCGCTCGATGGGCAGGTGCTGGCGTTCACGACGGCGCTGGCATTTGGCGTGGCGATTCTTGCGGGACTGGCTCCGGCGCTGCACGCGTCGCGAGCTAACGTCAACGAGATGCTGCAGGAGGGCGGTCGCAGCGGGAGTTCGGGCACGCATTCGCACCGTTTGCGCGGGCTGCTGGTGGTTTCTGAGGTGGCTCTGGCGGTGGTAGCGCTGGTTGGTGCGGGACTGTTTCTGAGGAGTTTCGAGACGGCGCGGGCCATGGATCCTGGGTTCAAGCCGGAGGGCGTGGCGCTGGCGCGCTTTGATTTTTCGACGGCGGGCTATGATGCACGGCAGACCGACAGTTTCTGCCGGCGGCTGCGCGAGGAGCTGGAGCGGCAACCTGGAGTGACCGCGGTCAGCTACGATGATTCCGCGCCATTGGGATTTAGTGGAGGGAGCTGGGAAACGCTGGAGGTGGAGGGCTACGTTCCGGGCGCAAACGAGAATATGAAGATCTATCGCGATTTGGTATCGCCCGGGTACTTCGAGACGATGAAGATTCCGCTGGTGGAGGGGCGCGATTTCGATTTGCGCGACGACGCCGGATCGCTCAAGGTGATGATCGTCAACCAGGAGTTTGTGCGGCGGTTCCTGGCCAATCGCAGCGTAATCGGGCGCAGGGTGCACGGATGGGGCGAATGGTTCACGATTGTGGGAGTGGCGAAGGACAGCAAGTATCACCGGGTTACGGAGAGTCCGCAGCCGTACTTCTATATTCCCATCCGGCAGATTTTCCGGCCGGAGTATGGTTTGACGTTCGATGTGCGAACCTCCGGGTCGGTGAATGAAGCGATCGCGGCGCTGCGCCGCGAAGCAACGGCGATCGATCCGGCGTTGACCATTTTCGATGCCGAGCCAATGACGGAATACGTGGCTGCGTCGCTCTTCGGGGCGAAGATCGCGGCGAGTCTTTTGAGCGTGCTAAGCGGGCTGGGGTTGCTGCTGGCGGCGATCGGCCTATACAGCGTGATGGCTTATGCGGTGGCGCAGCGGACCGGCGAGATCGGAATTCGCGTGACGTTGGGCGCGCAGCCGAGGGACATCATGCGACTGGTGATCCGGCAAGGGATAGCGTTCGCGGCGGCGGGCCTGGTTGTGGGTTCGCTGGCGGCTGCGGCGCTGGCGCGAGTAGTAGCGGCGATGCTGGTGGGAGTCGGGCCAGCTGATCCGGTGGTGTACATCGCGGCGACTTTGTTCACCGTGCTGGTCACGCTGGCTTCGGCGGCGATCCCCGCTTGGCGGGCGCTGCGGGTGGATCCGGCGGTGGCTCTGCGCTGGCAATAGTTGGTCAGGTGTTCCCATCTGAAATGATTCTGAAGCTTGGGTCGTTGCGTCAACCGTGAAAGCGGCGGCAAGACCGCCGCCGCACTCCATACTCAATCATTTGGCTTGCATAGCCAGATCACTAGCACACCCCGCTAGGGCGAACTGCGGTTCCGGATTCCTGAGCCGGAAGGGTCTGGGTGGTTGGCACTGGATAGGGAGTGGTTCCGGCGAGGTTCGCGATACATTCCGTGATCACCTGCGCAACGGCGGGAAGCGTGAACGGCAGGCTCGGAATCGACTGGTCGGGTTTTTTGAAATTGAGCGCGCTGGTTAGATCGCCCACCGCGGCGCGGCGCCAGGCGCTCAGATTGGGCACCTCCGCACCAAAGCGAGTTTCCAGGAAACGCAAAACGGAAGTGTGATCGAAGAGGTCGGAGGACACGAAGCCGCCGCGACTGAACGGCGAGACGATCAGCGTGGGGACGCGAAAGCCCAATCCAATGGGGCCGGTGATCGCGGGACTGCCGATTACGGTCGGGTCCGGTACCGCGGGCGCGGTCACAAATTCACCAGGCGTGCCGGGAGGCGCGGTGAGCGGAGCGACGTGATCAAAAAATCCGCCATTTTCATCGTAGGTGACCAACAAAAGCGTTTTTGCCCAAAGTGCGGGGTTCGCCGTTAGAGCGCTGATGATGAGCGAAAGAGTGTTCTCGCCAAAAATGGAAGGCGAAGGCGGATGGTCCGAGGTTACGACCGATCCCACCAGCCAGGAGACTTGCGGCAAATTGCCGGAGACCAGATCGGCCAGGAAGTCGACGGGGAATTGCGGTCCGAAGGCGTTTTGGTGCAACACGGAGGCCGGATCCTGAAAATTTTTAAAGTAGGAAAGAACGTTGTCCGAGAGAATGCCGCCGAGAATGGTTTCATCCGGCGATGAGTAGACCTTCCAGGAAATACCCCGAGCCTGAAGCTGCTCGGGCATGGTGGTATAGGTGAGACGACCGTAAAAGGCAGTGCGATTTGCGATGATGGTTTGCAAAATCGGCCCGCCGTTGGTGCCGCCGGGGTCGAGGGAGGCGGCCATGGTGTACAGGCGATTGGGGTCGGTGGGGCCCATCACCGAGCAAAAAAAGTTGTCGCAAATGGTGAACGCGTCGGCGAGGGCGTAGTAGTAGGGAATGTCCGCGCGCGTGTAGTAGCCCATGCTTAAGACAGCGTCGTTGGGATCGATTGGAAGACGCGAGGTCACAAAGCCGTCCATGGCGCCGTTGTCCCAGCTTTGGTGCTGGGGCACCCAGTCGTGGCTGATGTCGTGGGTGCAGGCGGCATTCGTGGTTGAAGTGTCGAGGTGGAATGGCAAGAGTGCCCCCACGGGGGAGTTCGCGGTGTTCGCGGGATCGGGCTGGTGGAACGCCATGCTTTGATCGGAAAATCCACGGACGCCGCGGTAGCTTCCGAAGTAATGATCGAACGAGCGATTTTCCTGAATCAGGATTATTACGTGTTCGATGTCGGTTACTTTGGAGCAAGCGGAGGGAACTGGCGGGGAAATGACAGAACCACTGGAGCCGCATCCGTACAAACCCAAAGACGCGAGCTCTGCGATGGCTGTTGCTGAACCGAGTTTCAGTAGTTCTCGGCGAGTAGGATTCCGCATAGACTGTAAATCTTAGATGCGCGCCAGGGAACAGAGGTGGGACCGGCTAGCGGGCCGGTTCGCCGGGATCGGAGCCTGCGAGCGGTTTGGCTGCTTGACAGGAATTCGGCGAAGGCTGCATGGTAAGATGTAGGTCACGCAGTGGCGCTATGGTGCAACGGTTAGCACGTAGCCCTTTCAAGGCTAAAATACGGGTTCGATTCCCGTTAGCGCTACCACTCCTCTGGTTGTGATCCTCTCCCTCCATTCTCTCCCATTTTAGGCTGCTCAATATCTGTGGTTGAGATCCTTTCCGGCAGGAGTCGGAATCTTCGATCGGCCAGGCTGGAAAGCGCCGGGACCTCAGGATGACACGTTCCTATTCGGGTGCGATTTGCGGCGCGATTTTCGCGAGTATAAACTGGGTGTGTAAGTTCGAGGGAATCAAACATGGCTAATCCGTTGCGTACGTCCAATCCTGCGCTGAATGAGAAGGCATTTCGCGGCGAGGTCGCTGCCGGCGGCGAGGCGATGACCTTGCAGGGCACGGTGAATAAAACTGGAGTGCTGCTGCTGTGCGTGGTGGCCACGTCGGCGTGGACGTGGGGCCTGGCGCACTCGCCGACGCCGGAAGCTTTCGTTCCGTGGATGATCGGCGGGTTGCTGGGCGGGATGGCGACCGCGCTGGTAACGACCTTCAAGCGAAGTTGGGCGCCGGTCACTGCGCCGTTGTATGCGCTGCTGGAAGGGCTGGTGCTGGGCGGCATTTCGGCTTTTTTTGAACGGTCTTACCACGGCATCGCGATCCAGGCCGTGGGCCTGACTTTCGGCACGCTGTTTGTCATGCTTTTTGCGTACAAGACCGGCGTCATTCGCGCCACCCAGCGTTTCAAGCTCGGCGTGATCGCGGCAACCGGCGGCATTGCGGTGTTCTATCTGGTGGCGATGCTGCTGAGTTTTTTCCACGTGAACGTGGGGATTCTCTACAGCGGCAGCCCGTGGGGAATCGCGTTCAGCCTGTTTGTGGTGATCATTGCGGCGCTAAACCTGGTGCTGGACTTTGACATGATCGAGAGCGGCGTGAACATGGGCGCGCCGAAGTACATGGAGTGGTACGGGGCGTTTGGGCTGATGGTCACGCTGATTTGGCTGTATCTGGAAATTTTGCGGCTGCTGGCGAACGCGCGGCGGCGGTAGGGTCGCGCTCCTCATTCCCCATTTCAAGTTGCAGGAATGTTGCGGTTGAGATCCTTCGGCCCGGCTGAAATGCGCCGGGACCTCAGGATGACACGCTTTTGTGTGCGTGCTTGAAGCCAGGAAAGCGAGGTCAACGCATTAATCGACAAGCCTCAGGGTAAACCTCAGCTACATGCTCTCTAACGGATTTTGGGTCAGTCCGCCGTCGAACTAACGCTTCTGCGCGGACCCGGTCGTAAGAGCACAGGCAAATTGCCTGTGCCACAACGGCGCTAGCGCGTTCGGGTGGTGAAACTTGTGATGGCGGCGGGGACGACGCAGGCTTGCAGGGGGGGCCAGCCGGGATCGGTGGTGGAGTTGCGGCACAGGGTCGCGATTGCGGGGGTGATTTGGGCTGGGGAGACTACGCCGTCGAGCGGTTCGGCGTAGACGGTGTAGCTGTGGCTGACGGGGAGATGGTCGAGCTCGTAGGTGCCGTCGAATTGCGCGGGGCCGGGAGCGGCGCAGGTCCATCCGGCGATGGTGGCGGCGATGACGGCGCCGGTAGATTGGTCGACTGCGACTATGTGGGCGCCGAAGATGCCGGTTACGTTGGGCGGGGAGAGCGGCAAGGAGAGTGGATTGGCGGGGAGGATGCGGCCGCTGATGATGCCGACGTTTGTAGCGTCGGAGGGATCGGGATAGAGAATGCGGAGGCCGGTGCGGTCGTCGTCGCCGAGCGGCGCGTCGGGCTGCGGCGAGGGGGGGCGCGGACCGGCGAAGGTGCCGGGCGCGGGGGCGTAGGGATACATCATGGCGCTCCAAACGGCGGAATGGCTGAAACCGAGAAAATGGCCGAGCTCGTGGGTGAGGACGGAGGCGAGGTCGTAGGCTTGGGGAGAAGCGGGGAGCGCGGCGGGCGTGGCGAAAGTGACTTGCGCGTTGCCGGGGTCGAAATAAATGTCGGCGTCGAGGATTTGTCCGAGCTGCGTGGCGGGGCTGCTGCCGAGTGGCTCGCCGAGGGCGTCGGAAGTGATAACGCGGGTGAAGGCCAGGACGCCGGGCGTAAAGGCCGCGTCGGCTTGATCGAAGCAGATGGAGTTGAGGCCGTCGGAGCCGCAGGCGTTTTGCGTTGCGGTGCGCACCAGGGGCGCGACGGTGGCGGGCAGGAGGGCGGTGCCAGTGACGCCAGTCCAGACGGCGAGCGATTGGGAGATGACTTGTTCGATTTCGGCGAGACGCCCTGCGGCGGTTTGGTCTTGTGTGAGGATGGAGACGGGGCTGGTGCCGAGGGTAGTGCTCCAGCGGACGGCGATGCTGGAGGCGGCGCTTAGCTGATGGGCGCGCACGGGACAGGCGGAGCCGCCTGAGATTGCGACGGGTTGGCGGACGTCGGGGACGATCTGGTTGAAGGCGTAGCCCACGGCGGCTTGGGCGGTCCACGCGACGTAGATGGCGGCGAAAATCGCCGAGAAAATTCTTCTTCGCGCTCTTAGATTTTTCTGTTCTCTCACAGACTTTCCTCCAAATGCAGATTGGGGAAAAAGGCTAAGACGTTTCCTCAGGCGCTAAAGCGCAGTGATACGACGAGGTTAATGTCGGAGCTGAAGCTCCGACCCCCGCATTAATTTGTCTCTTCCAGGGCGCGGCGCAGTTTTAGTTGAAAAATTCCTACGGGCAGATTGCGGATGCCGCCGTGGCGGAAGGTGTGCGTGCGCGGGTCGAAGATGGGCAGCAGCGCGGAGTCTTGCGTGACGGTTTCGGTTCCAGTGTCGGCATTGCGGGCGATGCGAAAGGTGCCTTGTGCCCAGCCGAGGACGCGGTAGGGCTCGCCGGGGCGCTGCCACAGGAATAGATAAACCTCTTCGCCCTGGCGGAATACGGGGACGCCATCGACATGCGAATGGAGATGGCCGGAGGCGCCACCGATGGTGCGCACGGTGACGATTCCGGAGAGCAGACCTTTGTTGCGCTCGAGGACCTCGAAGCGGGTTTCGGTCCAGAGTTCGCCGCGGTCCCAGCGAAATTCGGAGCCCAGGCAGCGCAGCCGAGCCACGGCAGTGGATTGCCGCGCGAGATCTTCAAAGCGCAAGCGCGCGAAGGTGGTGCCGTTGGCGAAGGCCGCGGTCAGGCCCAGGAGCAGCAAAGCTACCAGGAAACAAATCCAGAGAAATCTTCTGCGTTGAACGAAGCTCATCACTGCACCTCTAGCGCGCCGGTGGCGGCGGTCTTGTCGAGATTTGTGTTTTGAATGAACAGCGAACGCGCGCCGGGAATAGCGGCGGCGGAGATTTGCAGCGTGAGGTGAATGATGCCGAGGCCGGCGCGCTGCTGGGCGATTACGGTGACGTCGCCGGGTCCGGTGACGGTGTAGGTCATGCTGGTGTCCAGGCCGCTGGCGGAGAAAAGACAGATGTCGGCGGCGGCGAGTCCGGTGGCCGGGCGCGGTAGGGGCACGGGATTTCCCGCGAGCGAGCAGGAATTGTTGGCGGTGGAGAAGACGCCGAGTGCGGCGACGTTGAGGTCGACATCCGCGTTGGAGAGCGAGACGCCGGCGGTGGTGGGGTCGACGACGACGATGTCCTTTGTGGTGGCGGAGGGCGCGGCGACGGTGAGCGAGATGACTTCGTCGGAGGTACTGGGCGCGGCAACGACGAGGGAGACGCTGTTGGACGTGGTGGTGTTCGGGTTGCGAACCTGGACGGAGAGATTGCCGGGTGCGGAGATATCCGCGGCGGTGACGGGCGCCGTGCATTCCGTGACGGAATTGCACGTGGTGGTGCGTGCAGTGCCGGCGATCAACAAAACGGAGCCGGGGCCGGGCGACGAGGCTGCGAAATTGCCGCCGTCGACGCGCAGGGTGAAGCCGTTGGCCGCGCCGGCATAAACGCTGGCGGGATGCAGCGCGACGATGTTTGCACCGGTGCCGATGGTGAGATTGGCGAAACCGGATTGCGACGGATCGTCGTTGCTGATGGCGGCGATGGTGAGTGAGTCTGGAGATGGGGCGGAGCCGGGAGCGGTATAGACGCCGTTGGCGTCGATTGCACCGCACGCGCCGGCCAGCGAGCATGCGGCGCCTTGAATTTGCCAGACGACGCCTTGATTGCCGGCGCCGAGGACCGTGGCGGAAAACTGCTGTACGGCCAGTGGGGCAAGCGTCACGGAGGAAGGCAGAACGGTTACGACATCGTGATTGATTACGGTGATTTGTGCGGAGGCGCCGCGGGTAGTGTCGGCGAGGCTGGTGGCGCGCACGGAGACGGGATTGGGTGTGGGGATGGCGGCGGGAGCTTCGTAGTCGACCTGCAAATTGTTGCCGGCGGTCAGCGACTGGCAAGGGATGCTGGCGACGATGCAAATCTGGCCGACCGTGCCGGTTCCGTTGGTGAGGCCGTTCACGGTCCAGGCGACGGCGCTATTGACGCTGCCGAAAACCTGGGCGGTCAGCGTGATGCGGTGATTCGCGGTGAGGGTGGCGGTGCCGGGCGAGAGAGTCACACCGACGCCGGGCTGAATCGTGATTTTGGCCGATGTTTTTTTCGATGGGTCGGCCTGCGGAGTCACGGTTATGGTGACCGTGTCGGGGCTTGGGGGCGTGACCGGAGCGGTGTAGGTCGCAGAGGTTGACGTTGCGCCACCGCCCGAGGCTTGGGTGGTTACTACTGCCAGAACGCCGCAACCTGTTCCGCTGCATCCGGCGCCGAAGAGCGTCCAGGAAAGCGTGGTGCTGGGATTCGAGCCAGGGACCGGAGTGAATGTAGCGGCGATGACGCCGGAGCCGCCGGAGGCGACGCTCGAGGGCGCGGAAAGCTGCAGTGAAAAATTACTGGCGATGGTGACGGCGGCGGAAGTTTGCTTGGACGGGTCGGCGACGCTCTGCGCGGTTACGGTGGCCGTTGCGGGCGTGGGCAGAATTTGCGGCGCGGTGTAGTTGCCGCTGGCGTCAAGCGAGCCGCAGGCGGCGGAGCAGGCGGGGCCGGAGATGCTCCAGCGAATCGCGGTGTCCGGGTGGCCGCCGCTGCTGATTGCGGCGCGGAACGATAGGGCTGCGCCGAGTTCGACACCGATAGCGTCGGGGCTTATCGCAATGGCTACGTCGCTGGTAACTGTCAGTGTGGCGGTAGCGGATTTCGCATGGTCGCTGTTGCTGGTGGCGGTGATTTGTACCGCCGGGGCGAGTGGAAGATCGGCCGGGGCAGTGTAGACGCCGGCGGCGGTGATGGTGCCGGTGAGGGGAGTGCCACCCGCGATGGCGTTGACGCTCCAGGAGACGGTGGTGTCTGCGGCGCCGGTGACAGTGGCGGAGAAGGTTTGCGTGTTGCCCAGGAGAAGCGAGGCGGAGGCGGGCGTCATGGTGACACTGATGGACGAAGGAGGTGGCGGCGGTGGTGGCGGGATTATCGTGGAGCTTGCGCTTCTGGTGCTGCCGGCGCAGCCTACGGTGCTCGCAGCGGCGGCGAGAAGAGCGAGAATGGGCAGCGCGGCAAGGGGCGAGTGCGCTGGGCTGTGAGATTCGGCGTGAACGTTGGGCGGGAGGGGCCGCATGATACGGCGAAATGCAGGCGAACTGCCATGGAAGAGAGCCAGGAGCGACGCGCAAGGCTGATTTATTCGCGCAGAGTAGCGACGCTGTAAGTTGCTCGAATTGGGAGTGTTAGGTTACATGTGCAAGCGAACACGGAGCACGGCGGTTGCGTCGGGCCGTTTGGAGTGTGGCGCCGAGGACGCGGACGGCTCCCGTTTTGGGACTTGGCGAAACGGGACCTGTTCCATTCGTGAACTGTGGGGTTGGGCGAGATGGCGGCTTGCCTTGACGATTTGTCTGGGCGACTGTGCTAAATGTCTTCGGCAGTCGAACCGTGAAATGTTTCGCGGCGTCTAGTAGGTGTAGCGGGAGGGCGAGCGCGGTTGGCTCGCGCGTGAGAACGAATGCAGGAGCTGGTTCTGATCCAGCCAATTCGCGCCGCAGAGGAGCATTGGAGCCGAGAAGCGGCGCATGCGGCGAAGCGCCGCGACTTTGAGGAGCGGCTTGCGGAGTGCGGGCCGCTGGCTTATCGCGTGGCGCGCGGTGTCTTGCGCAACGACGCTGACGCGGAAGACGTGGCGCAGGAAGCGCTGCTGCGGGCGTACCGGCGGTTTGATCGTTTGCGCGACGCGCAGCGGTTTCGCGGGTGGCTGGTGCGCATCGTGTTTCGGCTGGCGCTGGACCGGGCTCGTTCTGCGAAGCGGCGCGAGGTGCGCGAAACCGAATGGGCGCAGCCGGCGAGACGTCCTGCGCCAGCCACGGCCGAGGAACTTGCGGCGTCGAGCGAATTTCAGGCGCGCTTTGATCGCGCATTGGACGAGCTGCCGGAAAAGCTGCGCCTGGTGCTGCTGCTAGCGGCCATGAAGGGGCACACACTAGAGGAAGTTGCGGCGATGCTTGGGTTGCCGGTCGGCACGGTGAAGTCGCGGCTATTCGCGGGCAGGAAGAAGTTAGCGGAGAAGTTGCAATGCTATGTGACAAATACAAAAAGGCGTTGATCGAGGCTGCGGCGAGCGGCGGTGCCCTAGATAGCTCGGTGGGGGAGCACGTGAGTCTTTGCGCGCGCTGCAAGGAAATACTTGCGGCTCAGCAATCTATGTTCGCGTTGGTAGACGCGGGGCTACGCACCCGAGCCAACGTCGCAGTGCCGGGGAATTTCGGTCATCGGGTTCGGGCGGCTATACAAATGGAAAATCCTCAGGAGCGCAGACGTAATTCTGCGGTGTTGGCTTTTGGTTCGCTGGCGGCTGCGGCACTGCTAACAACGATTTTGTTGGCACAGAGTCTGAGGCACGGCGGAAAAGACACAGCAGGAGGCGTTGTGGCGGAAAGCAAACTCCAGGGATCGCCGCTTCCGCCAGTCCGTATCCACAACGCCACGAACCTGGGGCCAAACCCGCCCCGGGCCCTGTATTCCAGTGGCACGGCCTGGAGAACGTCGCGGCTGCGCGAGACTTCGCCCCGTCGAAAAGTCGAGCCAGAGGTGTTGGTTCCGCGAGGGCAAGAAGAGCTGCTCGTGAAATACATGCAAGGAATCGCAGCCCGCAAGGCGCGAGTGACGCTTAGTGCTGGCCTGCAACAAGAGCCAGACATGAAGCCGGTGCCGGTTCCGGCGATCGAAATTTCAGAATTGGTTGTTACGCCTTTGCCCGATCTTAGCTCCAACTGAAGCGCCAATTCGCAAAAAACAGGAGGATGGTGATGAAGAAGGTGACAACAATTCTCGCGGTTTCGGCTTTGTTGCTGTGCTGCCCGTTGGGGCAGGCGCAGGAAAAGACCAATGCCCCCGAAAAAGCAAAGCCCACCATCCCTGTAAAACTCACAGTGGTCTTGACGGAAAACGATGGCGAAAAGAAGGTAGCGAGCCTTCCGTACTCGATTCTGGTCAACGCGGATATGGCCGGCCCGAACGGCCATGCGTCGTATTCAAGTTTTACGAGGGTCGGTGTTAGGGTCCCGGTGCCAGGGGGTGGAAAAGATGGGCAAGCAACGTTCGTGGATGTCGGATCGAACATCGATTGCGGCGTGCAGACGGAAGAAGATGGCCGGTTCACGGTGCGCCTGAACTTCGAGCGCTCATCGATCTATTTTCAAGGCCGGGGCGACGAAAAGGGGACCGTAAGAACCGCGGAAACGGGACAGCCGTATATTCCCACGATACGCGCGCAGTCACTACTGGTGACGGTAAAAGACGGGCAGAGCCTGGAAGTGCTGACCGCTACCGATCCGTTGAACGGGCACGTTTTCCGGATCAGCCTGACGCTGAATGTCCAGAAATGAAGGATCAGGTATTACCGGTGAGCGTTTCGTCGCAAGGCAGACGAAAGCGCGGGACCCGCTCACCGCTGGTACACGGCGCTGCCTCTCCCGCGCTACAGCGCGTTGACTTAGCGGAGGCTTATTTGCCTTTGCGATCCTTGCGCAGGTCTTTGCGGTCCTTGTGCAGGTCGCGCTTGTCCTTGTTGATGTCACGCTGATCCTGGTTGCGGTCCTTGCGGTCCGCGGTCAGGTTGCTCTTGTCTTTGTTGACGTCGCGCTGGTCCTTGTTGCGGTCGACGCGATCGGCGTGCAGATCCTTGCGGTCGGCTTGGGCCTGGGCGCTGTTGGCGCCGTATTTCGCATCCGCCTTTTGCAGATTGCTTTTGTCTTTGTTGATGTCGCGCTGATCCTGATTGCGGTCGACGCGGTCCTTGTTCAAATCACGGCGGTCTTGATTGACATCGCGTTGATCGGCGTTGCGGTCCGCGCGATCCTTCGCCAGGTCCTGCTTGTCCTGACGAATGTCTTTCTTGTCGCTGTGGATGTCCTGCTGCTGCGGGGTTGGATCCGAGCTCTGTGCGCAAGCACCGCCGGCAATTAAACCGGCAACACCGAGCACGAGCGCGCTTCGCCTCAACAATGATTGAGCGTTCATCATCTCTCTCCTTATGAGAACTCTCCGAGACCTGTTTCGGATTCTTCCGGAAAAACACAATCAGGGCGGGAAAGTTTCGGCAGGTGTTGCCGGGTGTTTACATCCACTTAAACTACTGATGGATCAGGGACTTACGGAAAGCGTCTAAGATGCCGTTTACGAATGCGCCGGAATCTTCCCCCGAAAACTTCTTAGCGAGGTCCACGGCTTCGTTAAGGACAACCTTGGGCGGGGTATCGGAGGAGCGCAGCTCGTGCATGGCCAGGCGCAGGATGGCACGATCGATGGCGGCTAGGCGGTCGAAGCGCCAGTTTTCGGCGTGCTTGACGATGATTTCGTCGAGCACGGCGACTTCTTTCGCAGCGCCCTCGAACAAGCGGTTGGCAAACTCGCGCGTCGTGTCGGCGGCTTTGGCGCCGCGCCAGAATCTTGCTTCCAGTTTTGCAGGGTCTTGCTGGCTCATGTCCCACTGGAAGAGCATCTGCATGGCGAACTCGCGGGATTTCCTACGGAGGGACATGTTACTTGCGCCGTGACTTTCGGGAGGAAGGAGTTTTAGGCACAGCGGAGGAGGATTTTCCGCTGACGAGCTTTCGCGAGAGATGCGCCATTTCGATGGCGGCGAGTCCAGCTTCAAAGCCTTTGTTGCCGCCCTTGAGGCCGGCGCGGTCGATGGCCTGCTCGAGGGTGTCGCAGGTCAGCACGCAAAAAATAATGGGTAGGCCGGTGTCCATTTGCGCGAGCTGCAAACCGCGCGAGGTTTCGGAGCAAACGTAATCGTAATGCGCGGTTTCGCCGCGCAGGACGCAGCCAATGGCAACGAGGGCGTCGTAGCGGCGGGTGGCGGCGAGTTTTTTCGCGGCGAGGGGCAGTTCAAACGCGCCGGGGACGTGAACTACGTCGACGTTTTCACTCGCGGCGCCGGCGCGCTCCAGCGCATCGACGGCCGCGGCCAGCAGGCGCTCGGTAATAAAGCTGTTGAAACGGCTAACAACGATGCCAAACCGCAAACCAGATGCGGTGAGTTCACCATGGATCGAGCCGGGCTGGAGTTTTGCGGTCATCGCGAGTCTTGCTACTTGCCCTTAAAGTCCGCTTTCCTTTTTTCCAGGAAAGCCTTGGTGCCTTCGCGCATGTCTTCGGTTGCGCAAGATAGCCCGAACAAAGTGGCTTCCAGGAACAGGCCTTCTTCCTGAGGCATCTCGACGCCGCGTTCGATGGCTTCCATCGCGTACTTCACGGCGAGCGGCGCGTTGGCGAGGATTTTTTTCGCCAGAGCTTCGGCGGCGGGCAAAAGCTCCGCCGGCTCGTAGATGTGATTGACCAGTCCGATGCGCAGCGCTTCTTCGGCGGAAATCATTTCGCCGCTGAGGCAGAGCTCGTGGGCGACGCCTTTGCCGCAAAGGCGCGCGAGGCGCTGCGAGCCACCGTAGCCGGGGATGATGCCGAGTTTCACTTCCGGCTGGCCGAGCCTGGCGGTTTTGCTGGCGAGGCGGATGGTGCAGGACAGGGCGAGTTCGCAACCGCCGCCGAGGGCGAAACCGTTGATGGCGCAGATGGAAGGCTTGCCAAGAATTTCGAGGAGATGAAAGACGCTCTGGCCGAAGAGGGAGAAATCCTTGCCGTCGACCGGAGTGCGCTGCGCCAGCTCGCCGATGTCGGCACCGGCGACGAAAGATTTTTCGCCCGCGCCGGTGAGGATCAGCACGCGAACAAAGGAGTCGTCGCGCGTTTCCAGCAGCGCGTCGCGCAACTCCTCCACCGTCTTGCGATTCAGCGCATTCAGCACCTTCGGGCGATTGAAGGTGATGCAGGCGATGCCGTCTTTTTTCTCGAACAGAATGTTTTCGTATACCATGTTGTCGTCGCGATTCTAAAATTTCATTGCTTTGGGCTTTTGCGGATCGGAATAGTCGTAGAAGCCGCGCCCCGCTTTGCGGCCATTCCAGCCGGCGAGGACCATGCGCTTGAGCAGCGGCGGGGAGGCGAAGCGGCGCTCGCGGAATTCGTCAAACATGATATTCGCGATGTAGTAGGTGGTGTCCAGACCGACGAAATCGAGCAGCGTCAGCGGCCCCATGGGATGTCCGCAGCCGAGCTTCATGGAATTGTCGATGTCTTCGATGGAGCCGACACCTTCTTCCAGGGCACGAATGGCGTCGAGCAGGTAGGGCACGAGAAGACGGTTGACGATGAATCCGGTGCTGTCGTGAGCGCGCACCGGGGTTTTTCCGAGCTTGGTGCCAAAGGCCACCATTTCTTCGTACACCGCTGGGTCGGTGGCAATGGTTCTTACAACTTCGACGAGCTTCATCACCGGGACGGGATTGAAAAAATGGAGGCCGACAAAACGCTGGGGCCGCTTGGTGGCCGTGGCGATTTCGGTGATGGTCAGCGAAGAGGTGTTGCTGGCAAAAATCGTGGAGGCTGGGCAAAGGACATCGAGAGCGCCGAAGAGCTCGCGCTTGGCCGGAAGCTGCTCGATGATGGCTTCGACGATTACGTCGCAGGCCTTGAGATCTTCCAGCGCGGTTGTGCCTTTCAGGTGGCCGCGGATCTCATTTTTTTGCGCTTCGATGATGGAGCCTTTCTCTACCAGGCGCGCGAGATTCTTGTCGATGCTCTTGAGTCCTTTGTCGACAATTTCCGGGCTGACTTCACGCACGACGGTGGGGAAGCCGGCTTGCGCGGAGACTTGCGCGATTCCCGAACCCATCAAGCCACACCCTACGACGCCAACTTTTTGAATCGCCATTCTTTCCTCTGTAGGAGATGCCGCGGTAGCCGCCGGAGAGCGGCCAAACACCCGCAGGAATACCGTTTGTCAGCAGGCAAAAGTGTAGCAGAAACGCTGCGAACTAGTTGTAAAGGGCCTCGACGATCATGGCGATGCCCTGGCCGCCGCCGATGCAGGCGGTCGCCAAGCCGTAGCGCAAGTTGTTGCGGCGAAGCTCGTTCAGAATGGTAATGACCAAACGCGTCCCCGACGCGCCCAGAGGATGGCCGAGCGCGATGGCGCCGCCGTTCACGTTGGTCTTGTCGCGGTTCAGGCCCAGGATTTTTCCCACGGCGAGATACTGCGCGGCGAAGGCCTCGTTGACTTCGACGCGGTCCATTTGCTGCAGCGAGAGGCCGGCGAGCTTCAGGGCTTTTTGCGAGGAGGGCACCGGGCCGATGCCCATGATGCTGGGGTCGACTCCGGCGACGGCCCAGGAAATAATTCGGCCGACGGGCTTCAGGCCTTGTTCTTTCGCCGTTTGCTCGCGCGTTACGACCACGGCCGCGGCGCCATCGACGATGCCGCTGGCGTTGCCCGCGGTGACGATGCCGTCCTTCTTGAAGGAGGCCGGCAATTTCTCGAGGATCTCCATGGTGGTCTCCGGCCGGCGATGATCGTCTTCGCTGACCACGATGGTCTTTTTCCCTTGTTTCACTTCCACCGGCACCAGCTCTTCCCGGATGCGGCAGGCTTTGTAGGCGGCTTCCGCAGCTTGCTGGCTGCGCAGGGCGTAGGCGTCGGCGTCCTTGCGAGTGATGCCTTGCTGCTCGGCCAACTTTTCGGCGGTTAGAGCCATGGGCAAACCGCAGTAGGAATCGGTCAAGCCGGCCATCAGGGAATCTTCCAGCGCGCCGCCGCCCAGCTTTAGCCCGGTGCGGGCGCCGCGAATTACGAAGGGCGCCTGCGTCATGTTCTCCATGCCGCCGGCCAGGACCATTTTTGCTTCGCCGAGGAGGAGGCGCTGCGCGGCCTGCGCAATGGCTTCGATACCCGAGCCGCAGAGGCGATTCACGGTCACGGCGGGAGTTTCTATTCTTAGCCCGGCCTTCAACCCTACGTGGCGAGCGCCGTAGAGCGCGTCCGCGCTGGTCTGCATCACATTGCCGAAAATCGCGTGATCGATCTCCGCAGGGTCTGCGCCGGAGCGGCGAATCGCTTCCTTGGACGCGTGCGCGGCCAGGTCAATCGCGGAGACGTCGGAAAACGAGCCGGTATAGCGCGCCATGGGCGTGCGTGCTCCGGCAACAATCACCACATCGGTCGGGAACATAACTTTCCTCACTTATCGTATGCGCAGCTAGAGTTTGGGGCTTTCCAGGGCCACGATGGTGTCGCCGCCCCTTTTACGCGCCTCTTCCACGCTAACCTCGGCGCGATTGATCAGGTCTGTGACGATATCCTCGTTCTCGAAGTCCGATTTCGCAACCGCCTCGACGATGCCAGCGCTTAACGTAACTTGCGTGGAATCCCACGGTGGCTTCAGCCCGGACGCTGCACGGCGCAACTTGTCGGCCAGGTTCTGCGCCCCGGCCAGGCTGGTGTCCGGCAGGATGAACGCCAAAGACCACGAGGTATATTTTACCGCGACATCGTTCTGGCGCACGATAGGCTGCAAGGAGCGCGCCAGCTGCTCGAGAAAGCGTTCGACCGGCGATTCGCCTTGCTGGCGCAGAATTTCCGCGCCGCGGTCAATTTGCAGAATGGCCAGCGAAAGCGGCGTGCCCTGCGTGCGGGAACGATCCGCCTCGGTCAAGAGGCAGCTCTGGTACGAACTGCGGCTGAGCAATCCGGTGCGCTCGTCGGAAACACCCATGCGGCGCACCAGGGAGCGCAAGCGCGTGTGGCTGACGCTCATGAGCATCTGATCGCCGATGGCTTGCAGGAAGTAGGCCTCGTTGGCTTTCCATTTGTGCGCTTCGGCGTGGGCGACGATCAGCATACCTGCCGGGCTCTGCGTCTCTTTGTCGCTGATGCTCACGCCCAGGGCCGTGTCGATGCCCATGCCTTTCAGAATCGAGCTTTCGGTGGCGTTCAGTGTAAGGGCGCCCAATTCATCGGGCGGCGCTTTTTCCATCTGGGCGAGCAACAGAACCACTTGCGCGCCGGGAGTGGCACGCATCCCCGCCGCGCAGTATTCCGCGGCCATCTCCGGAGTGCGTCCGGGCGCGCCAAACACGGCGAGCGCGCGGGAACAATGCAAATAGGCGCCGACTTCGTTTACGGCGGTGTTGAGCATGGCCCGGGGCGTCTGCTGGCGGAAAATCTTCTGGTTGATCTCGGAAATTTTCGCGAGGTCGCGCAGCGTCTCCGCCGTATACACGCCGGTTTTCTGGGTGATGCTGGAACCTGGAGATTCCGGCACAGCCTCCACGTGGTGGACGGGCGCTGGCGGTTCCGCTTTGGGGCGCGAAGAGCCCGGGGGCCACCAATTCGCGGTTTGATACAAATTCCGCAGGCGCGTATTGCGTTCCTCCTCGCGGGGAAACGTCGCTGCGATTTTTTGCAGGCGCTCCAGCGCTTTGTTCTGCAGCGAATATTGCAGGAAAATCTCAGTCTGCACGATGAGATCTTCGAGCGCCTGCATGTGCCGCGCGCCTCCGCCGGTCGATCCCGACGTGCTCACGGTATCCGCGGTCGAGGATTGCGTGTGGACCGAACGCGGCGGCCCGGCGGTTCCGGATTTGCTGAGGCGTCCGCCGAGGCGAGTCAGAACGGAATCGTCGACACGCCCGCGCAATTTCTCCAGGCGTTGCTGGTTGCGGTGATCGTAGGGATCGATATCGAGCGCCTTTTCCAGCGTGTCGCTGGCCTTCGGAACGTTCCCGGCGCTCAGATACGCGTCAAAAAGTTTGATGAGAATCTCAAAGTATTGCGTCTCACGATTCGCCTCGTTGTAAAAAGCAGCGCAGAACTCCAGGATGGCTTGCGAATTGGGGTGCTTTCCGCCGACGCCGTCCAATTGCGCGATAAAATCGTTTTGCTTGCGGTCCGCGTACATGCGGTTCTTGATCAAGCGCAGGATTTCCACGGCCTTGGAGTCCTGCCCCGCTATTCCGTAGGCATCGACCAGATCGAAGAGCCGCTCTGATCCTTGATTTTTTTCTTTTAGCAGCCGCTCCAGGATTTCGCGCGCGCGGTCCGGCTGGCCGCTGCGTACCAGCGCATCGGCATAGCTATCCAAGAAAGTTGCGTCGCTGTCCGCGGTAACAAATGGCTCCAGCAGGGTGGCCGCCTCTTTGGCGTGGCCCGCTCGCAACGTGGCCTCGGCGTACAAAAGCGCCACGCTGCGCTCTTGTGGCGCCAGCTTGTGGGCGCGTCCAAACAGCCGCAGGGCCTCCTCCGGCGTGCCGTCGGCGGTTGCCAATTGTCCGGCGCGCAGGAATGCTTTCGCTGATACTGCGTTCTTGCCCAACCGCTCGGCGGTTTCCGCGACCTTCAGTTGCCGGGTTAAATTCTCGGGATCGAGTTGCGCGGTGCGCTCGAGGCAAAAGAGCGCATCTTCCTGTCGGCCCGCTTCCGCGAACAAGTCCGCGGCCTTGGCGTATTGCTCCATGGCTTCGTCGTTGCGGTTTTGCTTTTGCTGCAGGAAAGCGTAGCGCGCGATGCGTTCGGGAGGCTGCGGGGAGACGGCGCTGCGCAAGAAGCGGTTGTAAATCGCCAGGGCTTTGCTCTCGTCGCGCGGCTCAACCAGCATGTCGAACAGCAATCCGTAATACTGGGAGGCTCGGTCCGGCTTATCGGCGCGCGCGTAGAGGTCCCCTAATGCCTGCGTGGCCTCCTGGTGCTGCGGCGCTTCATCGAGCACGGCTTTATAAGCCGCAATCGCATCCTCGACACGGTTCCTCTCCAGGAATCGCTTGGCGCGATCCAGATGCTTGCTGACGTCTGCGGCCATGCGTCGCGGTTGCCTCTGCGGCTTTCTTGAAAGCGAAATGGGGCGCTGCGCATTCCGTGCGCTAGCAGCCCATTCTCACTATATACCGCTGGGGCAAGGCGGGGCAAAATGCATGAAATCTGCGATGTAGTATGCGGCAAGTCCCGCGCTCCCCGCCGGCTCTTCGTTTTTTTCCTCTTGACAGAGCTAGTTGCTAGATATATTGTTCAGTAAATATTGTGTTAATCAATCGATTACACTAATTCCTGAGCCGCTGGGAATCGGCGCTCCGGAAATCCAGTCCCCGTGAGGCCCATACGGTTCTTCGTCGCCAATTTGCGGCAGTGGCAGCTGCGTCCTTGCTGGTTGGCGGACCATCGCCTGCCAAAGTCGTGCCGCTGGGCATGGTCGCGCACGCCGAGCGCGCACACGTGGGTGAAGCCGCGGCTTCCGCCGGAAGCACCATATTTGATGGCGATCAGCTCTCTACGGAGGCGGGGGGCGCCTTGCGCATCACCGGCCCCTCCCTCAGGCTGCAGCTCGACGCGCAGTCGATCCTCACACTGCGGCGCCCTGCCGATGCGGAGGACGGCATGGAGGCTGACCTCGCCAGTGGCACCCTGGTCTTCTCCGCAGCGCGGAACGGCAGCATCACCGTTGTGGCAAACGACGCCTTGATCCAACCAGCGGCCAATGCCGCCACCGTGGCACATATCAGAGTTGTGAATCCGAAAGAGCTGCGCATCTACGCGCAGCGGGGGGCTTTGGAATTTTCTTACCACGGCGAAAGCGAACTGATACCGGAAGGCGCGGCCTACCGCGTGCTTCTCGATCCATCCGACAAGGAGCTGACCGCATTCTCGGATTCGGAAGAGGCCCGGCAAAAGGCCCGAAAACCGCACACCAAGTTCCTCTTGCTGGCGATCGCCACTGCGGCGGGTGTCGCGATTCCCGTTCTGATGCCCCACTTCGAAAGCCCTGACAGCCCGGGCCCTACTTCGGTTTCCAAAATGCCTTGATTTTAGCCGGCCTGCCCGTTTGTGAAATTCTTCAGCTGGAAGAGCTTTTCCTGCGCGGCGCCAGAGGAGAGCGCTTTCGCCGCCAACAGCGCGCCCTCCATGAAATCGCCCGCCACGCCTGCCGCCACGAGAGCCGCTGCCGCGTTGATCACAACAATGTCACGTTGCGGTCCCAGTTGCCCGCCAAAAATATCCTGTAAGATAACGGCGTTTTCCGCCGGTGAGCCGCCGCGGATAGCTTCCGGCGATGCATGGGTCACGCCAAAATCCTCGGGCGTCACAGTGTGGCGCTTGATTTGCCCTTCGCGTACTTCCGCCACCAACGTTTCGCCGGCCAACGAAATCTCATCGAGCCCGCCTGCGCCGTGGACCACGAAGGCACGCGTGATTCCCACTTCCGCGAGCGTCGCCGCCATGAGATCGATGACTTCCGCGGAGAAGACGCCGAGCACCTGCGCATGCGCCCCCGCGGGATTGGTCAGCGGCCCCAGCAGATTGAAGACTGTTCGTGAAGCAATCAGCTTCCTCGCGGGAGCCGCATGGCGGGCCGCGGTGTGCGCGGCCTGGGCAAACAGAAAGCCGATT
>Ga0210409_10002124_pt1 | contig 24108 bp, 16 predicted proteins | sample IncBWH17MmetaG_FD_161649 | JGI IMG/M metagenome (GOLD analysis project Ga0210409, IMG submission 161649) | Forest soil microbial communities from Barre Woods Harvard Forest LTER site, Petersham, Massachusetts, United States - Inc-BW-H-17-M | ecosystem: Environmental > Terrestrial > Soil >...
GATGCTTGGACTCTTCGGAACGGTTTTCGCTGTCATGCAGTTTTTCTGCTCTCCTATCCTCGGCTCACTCTCCGACCGCTTCGGCCGCCGTCCTATCGTCCTTCTCTCGAACTTCGGGCTCGGCTTTGACTATCTCCTTATGGCATGGGCTCCGGCGCTTGGCTGGCTTTTCCTGGGCCGGGTTATCTCCGGCTTCACCTCATCCAGCATTCCCACGGCAATGGCCTATATGGCCGATGTCACTCCGCGCGAACGCCGTGCTGCCGCCTTCGGCATGTTGAGCGCAGCTTTCGGACTCGGCTTCGTTCTAGGCCCTGCTGTTGGAGGCCTCCTTGGCACCGTTAGTCCACGTCTGCCATTTCTGGTTGCGGGTTCGCTTTCGCTCATCAATGGTCTTTACGGAATCTTCGTCCTGCCGGAGTCACTTTCTCTCGAGAATCGCAGCCCCTTCTCTTGGCGTCGTGCAAATCCAGTCGGTTCGCTCTCACTCCTGCGCCACGAGTCCATGCTCCCTATCGCCGGTCTGCTCCTGCTCGGCTACATCGCCCAGCAGTCCCTCATGAACGTCTACGTCATCTATGCCGACTACCGTTACCATTGGACCGATCGCACGGTCGGCTTCTCTCTCGCGGCCATCGGTATCTGCTCTGCAATCTACGGTGCCCTCCTCGTCAAACCCACTGTCGCCAAACTAGGCGAGCGCGGTGCCGTCACGATCGGCCTTATCGGCGGAGCCTTCGGCTACTCCATGTTCGGTCTCTCCAGAACCGGTCTTCTCTTCTGGCTCGGCATCCCGTTTCTCAACATGATGTCGATCACATGGCCCGCCGCGCAAAGCATCCTCTCGCGCCACACTAGCCCCTCCGAACAGGGTCAGTTACAGGGCGCCATCAACAGTCTGCGCGGCATTGCGGGCCTCATCGGCCCCGGCCTCTTTACCTACGTCTTCAGCAAATCCATCGGAGCCAATCCGCTGTTGCGGCATCCTGGCACGCCTTTCTTCGCAGCGGCAGGCATGCTTATCCTTGCGCTTATCCTCGCGCAAAGCCGTACTGCGCAGCGACCCGCGCAATAGATGAACTGATGCACGACCAAAAATGTTATGCGCCGTTTATGGGAAGACGCCGGCGGATTTGAAGAACTGGTAGTCGTCGTATTGTTTGGCGTCTTTGAGCATGTCTTCGACCTGCTTCGGGGTGAAGTGTGGGGCGAAGGGTTGGGCAGAGTCGGCGATCGCGTAGGCCGTGGCGGCTGTGGTGGCGACCCCTTGGGTGAGATCGGCCTGGACTACGGAGTCGAAGCTGTCTGAGGCTTTGTGGTGGAGCTTGAAGTATTTTTCGGTGCTGGTCCAGAGGACCAGCGTGGGAACGCCTAGCAGATCGAAGCTGATGTGGTCGGTCTGGAAGAGGAACTGTGTGCTCGGATTGGTCTTGTCGGAGCCGAGGCCAGCGAGAAGAGGCTCGATGTTTTCGAGGGCCTTGGTCTCGTCGTTGCGGCCCATGACGTACCAGCCCTTCGCTGGTTCAGCTCCAGTGTCGGAGATGAGGACGGCGTCGATGTTTGGCAAGTCGGCGATGTGGTGCTTGACATAGGACGTTGAGCCGATAATTCCCTGCTCTTCGCCCCCGAAGAGTATGAAGCGCATGGTGCGCCGCGGGGGACGGCCGAGTGCCTTGACAGCGCGGGCTACGTCGATGACGGTCGAGACACCGGTGCCGTTGTCCTGGGCTCCGGTGGCGGGATGCCAGGAGTCGAGGTGGCCGGCGACGATGACGATCTCGTTGGGCAGGTCGCTGCCCGGGATTTCGGCGACGACGTTATTGACCTGAGTGGTGGGACGGATGCGGTTCTTGAAGGAGAACTGAACAGTGACAGGGCCTTCGTCGAGTAGGCGCTTGATGAGGAGTTCGTCTTCGAGGCCGATCTGGGCCATGGGGATGTGCGAGATGGTGCCGTCGAAGGTGAGGGCGGTGGCGGATTCGATGCCGTTGGCGCCGCCGACGAGCAGAAGAGCTTGCGGAACGAATTCGCCAAGATGGTTGAGGGCTTTGAGGATCTGGCTAAAGGAGGGTTGGTCGCCGAAGCTGGACTCATCGATAAGGACGATTGCGCCTTTGATCTTGTCCTTTAGAGAATCGAGGCCTTCGATCGTGAGATGAGGGATGTAGACGACGTTGCCCTTGATGCCTCCTTCAGGAGTGGAAGGGCTCCAACCGAGAGAGTAGATGTGGAGGGTCTGTAGGCGCGGCTCTAGAATCTGACCAGCGGCGAGGACCTCGGGTTCCCAGAGGGCCGGCATGGTGAAGGACTCGGTGTGGACGTTGGTGAGGCCGAGGGATTTGAACTGATCGACAGCCCAGGAGACCGCGTGGACGTAGTTGTCGGAGCCAGTGAGGCGTGGACCGACGTGGTCGGCGAGCTGGCGATCGTAGGCGTAGGCTTTGCTATCCACCATGATGTCGCCGATAAGCTGGCGGACGGCGGTGCGGGTCTCGGGCGAGACGGATGTTTGGGCATGGGCGCAGAAGGGCAGGAGGGTGGAGAGAAGGACAATCGCTTTCAGGCGCATGGCGGAACGGTAACACATGGGCGCATTGGCTCGTTTTACCGGTGGGATAACCCACGCCGGAGTGAGCGGGTAAGAAGATTTATTTTCAGCTACTTAACAAAACAGGATTTGTAAAATCGTCTTTTTAAATTGGGGATAGCAATCCCATCTAACCTGTACATACGGATGACAGACCAGCACCGAACAGATCAACGCCCTTACACTTATCACCGAAATGCGAGGACACCATGCTATCCACAAACCCGCTGATAGCTTTTATCCCCAGCAAAAATGCTGACCACTCGCGCGTCTTCTACGAGGGCGTGCTCGGATTACGGTTCGTTAGCGATGATTCCTTCGCTATCGTTATGGACTCGAATGGCACCATGATCCGCATCGTCCGCGTCGGCGAATTCACCCCCGCACCCTTCACCATTCTCGGTTGGCAGGTCGATGACATCCACGCGAAGGTGGCGGAGCTCAGCTCTAACGGAGTGCAGGTCAAACGGTATTCCTTCCTGGAGCAGGGCGAAGATGGCGTCTGGACCGCGCCCAATGGAGCGAAGGTCGCCTGGTTCTCGGACCCGGATAACAACGTCCTCTCCATCTCACAGCATTAAAACTCGACTCTCAACCCAAACTGCACCTGGCGCTCCTGCATGTTGCCGTTTGCCGCCTCGGTCAGCGTACCAAAGGGACGAGTATTCAAGCCCTCTGCCGCCACCGTAACCGCATCCTGGAAGACCAGCGGTGTGATGCCGCTGGCTTCAGTCCCAACCAGAAACGCCCTCTGCGTGATCCCCGAGTAGTTCACTCGGTTAGTGACATTGAAGATCTCCGCTTGCCCTCGCACATGAACCCGTTCCGTCGCACGGACCGTTCGACTGACGCGCAGATCGAGATTCGCAGTATCTGGCAATCGCAATGTGTTCCGACCCACAGTAGGCAAATAGACAGCGCCGCCAGAGCCGTTGATGCTGTCGTGTCCACCGCTGAGCCGAGAGCCTCCGAAGATGTCGAAGCTATAAGGCCTCCCGCTCGATTCAATAAAAAGTGGAGCGATCTGCCAGCCGTTTAGTGTTCTTCGCAGCACTTCGTGAGGACTCGCAATATGTGACTCCCATACCGCGCTCACCATAATCTTGTGCGGGAAATTTAGCCGCGAAAGTCCCTTGTCGTACCGCAATGTGAACGGATCGAACTGTCCATTCGTCCTTGGCGCCGCAGCGATGTTCTGTCCATCGTCGATCGCCTTCGCCCATGTCCAGCTTGCATGCAGCTCTAGCCCTCTGCGCGCACGCCGGCGAGCCTCGATCACCAGTGCGTTGTAGCTTGCATCAACGTTCGACACGATATCCGTCACCGGACCGTAATCAGCGCTCACCCGTTGCGTGTAGAAAGGAACCGCAAATGTCTCGCCATCCCGAACACCAGAAGCTCCAGTTCCGCCCACGATCTGAAACGTCTTCGTCGCCGTCGAAGGAACGATGTTTATATCAACCGAGTTCGGAAGCTGCCGCGAGAGATTCAACAGGTAAGTCGCGCTGCCCATTACACCCGCACCGACCTCGTGCTCCACACTGACGCTTCCCTGCTGCACCATCGGCAAACGGAACCGGCGATCGAACACCATAGCAGAAGTCGTCGTGCCAACCGCTGCCGGAGGAGTCGTCAGATAAGCGCAGGCGTAACCGAATCCCTGATTCGCCACCTGCGGACAAGCCGTAATCGTGCTTGGAGTAATCCTCACGTGCGTCGTCGACGACGCCATCGCGGTATCCAACAGCGCGCTCCGTATGGTCGAGCCCGGCAATCGGCCGTAGAACACTCCGTAGCCCAACCGCACCCGTCCGCGTCCGGCTCCAAACGGATCCCACGACAGGCCAACGCGAGGACCGAAGTTGTTGCGATCTTCAGGAAAGATGCTCGTTGCTCCGGTTTGTCCAAACGCTGCGTCCAAAGCGCCATTTGGATGTTGCGGAAGCGGCTCAAGTTCATAATCGTAGCGCAAGCCTGCGCTTAACGTCAGGTTGGGCCGCAGACGCCAATTGTCTTCGGCAAATGCAGCCCATTCCTGCGTTCCAAACGACACATCCTGCGAACCGAAGCTCTGCGTGAACGAACGGAAGCAGAATTTGTGGATGGTCGCATTGATCGAAGGACATCCGCCGTTTGGGTAGGCGTTGACGTTGAATGTGTAGTCGGTAATCCAGTCGACGAGACCGCCAGCATGTCCTCCCGTCGCTCCGCTATCGTAGTGAAATGCGCCTTCCGCGTTGTTGAGCGATGACACGTCATCGTGCACGAAGCTCACGTCCGCTCCAGTCTGCAGCAGGTGATGTCCACGGGCGAACGTCAACATCTCTGCGAGTTGGAACCGCCGCTCGTCAGGATATGCTCTGCGGTGAAGCGAAGGCGGCGTCCCAAAGATAAAGTCTTGCGAACCGATCGCGACCTCAGGAGCGTAACCGCCCGGTCCAACGGCGGGCTCCTGGGGCAGCGGCATTTGTGCCTGCTCCGACCGAAGATCGCGGCCATACTGAAAGCGCAGTTCGTTCGTGAGATGTGGAGAAACGGACCACATCCAGCGCGTAAGCACGGCATCCACCTTCGTCGTGCTACTGCCAAGGCTCGCGATGCCGCGATCCACCACAGGCGCCGTTCTCAACGCTCCGGGCGCACTCGATCTTGCCCTGTCGTACTGAGTACTCAGACGATGTTTCGCCGAAGTCTGCCAGTCGAGCTTACCGAAGTTGATGGTATGGTCGCTGAGTCGAGGTGTGCTGCCAGTCAGGCTATCCAGGTAGTTCAGCGCGGCGTTTACCTTCGCTGTCGTTACGCCTCGATTGCCCAGCAGCGCGAGTTGTGTCGCCGTTAGTGCGTAGAAGGCGGGATCGCTCGGCGCGGAGATCGCGGGAAAGCTGCGCCGTTGTTGCTCATATGCGTAGAAGTAGAAGAGCTTGTCCGGAATTGCGGCTCCGCCCACGCTACCGCCAAACTGGTTCCGCAGATCGTGAGGCTTCACCGTTGTACTGGTGATTACGCCGTTCGAGTAAGTTGTAGCGATGGAGAAAGGGTTTGTTGCAGCAAGGGCGCTCGTTCTGGCGAAGTAGAAGGCGCTGCCGTGCAAGATATTTGTTCCGCTCTTCGCTACTGTCGTTACGACGCCACCCGCAGCGTGGCCGTAGAGGGCGGAGTAGTTCTGGCCACTGACGCGAAACTCGCGAACTGCTTCTGTTGAGAAGGTGAACGCTGCGCCGGATCTGCTGCGGGAACCCGCGTCTCTATTGGCGCCGCCGATTTCGACGTTGTCCTCGTTTTCGGGTTCTGGGGTGGATGTTCCACGTGGCACAGCGCCGAAGCTTTGGTCGTCAGAGACTCCGTCGATCTGAGTGCTGTTCTGGGTGATGGCTAAACCCTGGAAACTGAGGAGGCCGTCGGGGTCTGGGTTGGCTGTAGGTGTAAGCAGGGCAAAGGTTTGCCAGCGGCGGGCAGTTATGGGGAGGGCGTCGATTTCGGCGGATGTGATGGTGTTGGTGTTGGGTTGGCCGGGGTCGATTACGGTGATTTCGGTGGTGGCGATGGCTAGCTGGAGGCGGAGAGGGAGGGTTGTGGAGGAGCCGAGTTCGATGGCTATGTGATTGAGAATGAGGGGTTTGAACCAGCGGGCGGAGACTGTGACCTGATAGTCGCCAGGGGGGAGGCGGGGGATTAAGAATTCGCCGTCGGGGCCGGAGGTGGTTTGGGTGGTGAGGCCGGTGGATAAGTCCTTTGCCTGCAGTGTCGCGCCGGCGATGGCGGCTCCGGTGGGGTCGGTGATCTGGCCGGCGAGAGCGCCGTCTACCGCTGTCTGGGCAAGTGCGCTTGCGGGGTGCAAGCTCAACAAAACACAGACGATCTTCAGGATGATCGCGTTGAGCCCTGCGCGATTCAGGCACCGCTCCATAGTTTCTCCCGAATTTTGTTCAGGGCTTTAGAATAGGGACTTTTTTCTGCGGTGTCGCGTGGAGAATTTTTATGCGTTTTTGCAGGGGTTTTTGGGGATTTTGGTTTTTCGTCGTGGTTTTTTTGTGGTCAGGATGTGGTGAATTGTGTGGCAAACGTGGGAAGTGGACGAGGGTTAAAACGGCTACGGGTTTTTTGCATGGATTTCAGGTTTATTTTTGGGGCCGAGGAAGACGGTTCGAGCTTCGCTCGAATGCCCACTCATGCGATGAAACCGCATGAATGGGGCACCCAGGGTATTGGTGTCCTTGGTATATGGTCACCCACCAACAGCTACTGCGAAATACAGGGATCCTTCACTGCGTTCAGGATGACGACTTTCCACTATCAGGCAAGGTGCGCGGCAAAGAAAAGCGGCAGCCGTAGCTGCCGCTCTTTTGGTTTTGGTCCTCTGGGTTAGAAGAGGAGCTTGAAGCCGATCTGCACCTGACGTGGGGTGTAGAGGAAGCCGCTGGAGTTCGAGTTGTTGGCCGAACCGAAGGCCGATGTGCCCGAGCCTGCAACGCCCGACTGGTAGGTTGCGGTTGCTGTGTTTCCAGAGGACTGAAGCGCGTAGGCCGTGGTCTGCACTCCGGTCACGTTCTGGTGGTTGTAGATGTTGAACAGATCGAGACGCATTTCGCCGCGGTACCGCTCGGTGATGGCGACCTGCTTTTGCAGACGAACATCCTGAACGACGTCACGCGGGTACTTGTAGGTGTTGCGTCCGAGCATCGGAACCCAGGTTCCGCCGCCCGCACCGTTCCAACCGGTGAAGAGAGCGCTGGAGGAGACGTAGCCGGTGAGGAGAGCCGAGTAGGGTAGACCGTTCTGTGCCTGGAACGAGCTGTTGATGCTCCAGTCATTGGCCAGGTACTTCACCCAGTCTCCGCGGTGCGTGTTCGGAAGGTTGTAGAGGACGTAGCCAGCGAGGCGGTTAGGCACGTTGTAGTTGGAGTTTCCGTAGTCGGCGTGATGGCTTCCGTTGGGGTCGTACATGCTGTTCCCATAGGTCGCGGTCGTCGTCGTCGCGCTCTGGTTGAAGTCGAGCGCGTGAGACCAGGTGTAGTTCACGTCGAACTGAATCGAGTGAAGGGAACGGTTCTGGATCTCGGCAACGAAGGCGTTGTAGCTGGAGTTGACGTTGCTAGCGACCTCAGAGATATAGGTGAAGTTCTTGTTGACGTAGGAGGTGTAGGCCGGAACGACGTAGGTTGAACCGTTCGCCAGAGGACCTTTGCCGTTGGGGTCGGCAATCGTGATGGTGGTGTTGGTCATGTTCGACGAGTTGAGGTTTGTGTTCACGAAGTTCGTGAGCTCACGGCCCAGACCGCCGAGGTAGTTGAGCGAGAAGACTGTACCGCGGCCCACCTGCTGCTGGAGCACGAGGTCGAACTCGTGAACCATGGGGTTCTGCAGATTGGAAGCGAGGTAGTAGGAGCTGGGCGTAGGCGGATTAAGCGATGCCTGAACGACATTCGGGAAGATAGGAGCGGTTGAAGAGCTGGGCTTGATGGTGGCGACATACTGGCCAAGCGGGCTGCCGGTGTTGAGGAGAACGTTGAGCAGGACACCGTTGGTGATGCGACCGTAGTACATGCCGTATCCGCCGCGAAGAACAGTCTTACCGGCACCATATACGTCATAGGCGAAGCCAAGACGCGGACCAAAGTTGTTCTTGTCGCTTGGAGCGTTGGTGAGTCCGGCGTAGGGGGTGAAGGTTCCGGAAGCAGCCGTCAGGTTTGCGTTGGCGGAGTTTCCGGGGAGTGCCTCATAGTCGTACCGCAGACCCAGCTGCAGGGTCAGGCGCGGCGTGATCTTCCAGTTGTCCTGCGCGAAGACGCCGTAGTCGAAGGTGGATACCGCAAAGACCGGAGGGCCGAATCCTTGAGCGAGTGATGAGTAGCAAGGATGGTTGCCGACAGCACTGGTCACTGTGCCGTTCTTGCTGGTTGCAGTGGATAGGGCATTGCTGTCGCAGGTGGGGTTGCCGCCTGCAGTCGTAACGTCCGCGAGATAGTTGCTGAGGTAGCCGTAGGTGATGTAGCCGTTGCTCTCGTAGGTGTTGTTGATGAGGTCATAGTTGTGCACGCCATCGACACCGAACTTGAAGCTGTGGTTGCCACGGTTGAGGTAGAGGGTGTCGCCGATCTGCCACTTGCGCTCGTCGGGCAGCGCCTTGCGGTAGGAGTAGTAGGGCGAACCGAGGTAGAAGCCGGTGGAGGTAGCGAGTGCGACCTCAGGAATGTTGCCGCCTGCGCCGGTCAGGTGGGCCTTTGTGTAGGCGCTGAGGGGCTGCTGGCCTTCGTCGTTGAGCTCCCGGCCGTACTGGTAGAGGAGCTCGTTGCTGATGTTGGAGGTGAGGAGGCTGGTCAGCTTGGCAACGCCGTAGTCGAGCTTGACGAAGTCGGTGCCGAAGGTATCGATGGCGTAGTTGTTGGTCGCCTGGGTCTGAACACCGCCGGGCGAGTCCCAACGGAGACGGTTGTAGAGCAGGCTGACGTGGTTCTTGCTGTTGATCTGGTAGTCGAGCTTTGGCATGTTGACGACCTGGTCGCCGGTACGCGGCACGGAGCCGAGATCCGGGAGAAGGCTGGCAAGACCATTGCCGTAGAGGGTGGCGCCGGCATCGTAGTTAACGAGGTGGAGGCGAGCCGCGAGGGTGCAGGTCTGGCTGTCCAGAGCGTAGTTCTTGTTGGTTGAAGTGCTGCCAGAGAGGTAACCCGTGGTGAGATCGCAGGTGGGACTACCGGCAATGCTGGCGAGGGTGGCATCTGGCTGCGAGAAGAACGCCGAGGGCGAGTTGGCCTTAGCGGTTCCGGGGAAGTTGCGATGATGCTGGTCGTAGGTGTACTGCCAGAAGAGCTTGTCCCTAATGATGGCGCCGCCCGCGCTAAAGCCCCAGATTCTGCGGGAGTCGGATGGCTTGTAGGGAGAGCTGGTGAAAGTGTACTTGCCAGTGTTGGGGTCCTGCACACCGGTGGTGTTGGTGGTGTAGGGATTGAAGGCGCCCCAGCTTGATTCGCGGTCGTAGAAGTAGGCAGAGCCGTGGATCTGGTTGCCGCCGCTGTTGGTGACCGAGTTGATGACACCACCGGCTGCGCGACCGTACTCGGCGGCGTAGACACCGGAGTTGACGTTGAACTCGCGGACTGCCTCGGGCGGGGTCGAATAGGCCTCGCGGGTGCGTCCGCGCTCTTCAGAGTAGTAGGCCTGGTTGTCGTCGGCGCCGTCGATGAGAACGTTGTTGAGGATGGGGCTGATGCCGCGAACGCTGACCAGACCGAAGCCGCTGGAGTCGGAGACGACGCCGGGAGTGGTGAGGGCGAGGCTCGACCAGCGGAGATTGTTGACCGGGACATCGCGAAGAGCGCGCGAGTTGAGGCTGGCTGAGAAGTCGGGAGAGTCGAAGTTGAGAACGGGAACGTCGGCGGTGACTTCAACGACGGAGGCCGATTGTCCGGGGGCGAGATGCGAAGTCAGAGAGGTCAGCACTCCTACTTGGACGACGACCTTGTTGACGCGATAGTTGCTGAATCCGGGAGCCGTTACGGTGACGGTGTAGGTGCCGGGCTCAAGCAGAGGAGCGTTGAAGTAGCCGCTTTCGTCGGTGGTGAGGCGGATTTCGGCGTTGGTGCCATCGTTGTGAATCGTTACGGAAGCCTTTGCAACTGCGGCATCGGTAGTGTCGAAGATCGTTCCGCCAACCGCGCCTTGTGTTGTGGATTGTCCGTGGGCCCAAGTACCGGCGACCGCACACAGCGTTGCCGCCAGCGCTAATCGCTTCATTGTTTTCAACATCTAGTTGGTCTCCTGAAAAGTAATGCTGCAAAAGTTGTCCTGCGGCCTGCTGATACGCAGGCGTTTCCTCAACGCTGCTGTCGTTCAAACATGAGTTGGATTTGCTTCAAGATCGCACACCGCGGTTAACATGCGGTAAACCGCCCCTCTTGAGGGCGAAATGGTTCCATCGTCCTGATTCATGAACAGGTATTTTGTGTTTTTTGTCGTATGAAGCGAGTATACCGCGTGGGCTAGTACACTAAATACTGAAAAATGTTCATTGACGAAGCACGAATCCGCATCAAGGCCGGCGACGGCGGTAATGGCTGCATGGCCTTCCGTCGCGAGAAGTTCGTCCCCAAGGGGGGACCGTCGGGCGGTGATGGCGGACATGGCGGCGATATTCTGATGTCGTCGTCGCTGAGCCACAATACGCTGGTGCACTTCCGGTTCAACCCGGAGCATAAGGCCGAACGCGGCGGGCATGGGCTGGGGTCCAACTGCTCGGGCTACGCGGGCGAGTCGACTACGCTGAAGGTTCCGGTCGGCACGCTGCTGTATGACGACGTGACGGGCGAGCTGGTGCACGACTTCGCGCATCCGAACGAGACGATCGTGATCGCCAAGGGCGGGCGCGGCGGGCGCGGGAATCAGCACTTTGCTACGAGCACGCATCAGGCTCCGCGGGAGCATGAGCTGGGACGGGCCGGCGAAGAGCGCAGCTATCGATTAGAGCTGCGGTTGCTGGCCGATGCGGGGTTGGTTGGATATCCGAATGTGGGTAAGTCGACGCTGATCTCGCGGCTTTCGGCGGCAAGGCCAAAGATTGCGAACTATGCCTTTACGACGCTGGAGCCGAATCTGGGCGTGGTGTCGGTGGGGGAGTGGCCGCATGAGCACTCTTACACTGTGGCCGATCTGCCTGGGCTGATTGAAGGCGCGCACCTGGGCGCGGGGCTGGGGATTCAGTTTCTGAAGCATATCGAGCGGACCAGCGTGATTGTGCACCTGGTGGATGTCTCGGATGCGAGCGCCGCGGCCGGTGGCAATGACAGACCGAATCCGGTGGACGACTACAAGGTGATTACGGAGGAGCTGAAGAGCTTCGACCCGGCGCTGGCGGCGAAGCCTACGATCCTGGTGGCGGCGAAGGTGGATGTCGCGAATCCGGAGAAGTTGAAGAAGCTTGCGGCGATGGCGAAGCGGCGGAAGCTGCCGTTCTATGCGATCTCGGCTGTGACGGGCGAGGGCGTGGAGCCGCTGAAGTTTGCGATTGCGGAGATGGTGGCCGAACATCGGCCAGTCGAGGTGAAGGTGGAAGCACCGGAGCCGGCGAAGCTGAAGCCGCACTATCCGCCTCCGCCAGCGAGTGCGCGGCGTCGAGGCTGATCGACCACGGATTGGCGCGGATTTAAAACAGAAGCGGATGGGTTGGGCCGTTTGCTTGGTGGTTCCGGGCGCAACGATGTGCAAATGTCGGTGTTAGTAGTGAGGTAGCCTCAGTTAGGAGGACCCTCCCCATGAAGCTTCATCGGCCATTGCTTGCTGTTATTTTCGCTCTTCTTTTTAGTGGCATCGCGGTCCGCGCTGAGGCGCAGATTGGCGTGTATGCCGGTTTCAGCGGTGCGCCGGTCAACGGTAGTGGCGCGACTCAGTCGGCGTTCGGCCCGACGTTGGGCGTGTATGCGCAGAGCGGGAGATATATCTCGCTGGGTGGAGATCTGCGGGGAACGTTTCTTACGCGGAATGGGTTCAACTACTTTACCGGGGCGGCTGGGCCGCGGCTCGCTTTCAGGGCCCCGGTGCTTCCGATCAGGCCGTATGTCGAAGGGCTTGTCGGGGTGGCTAGTGTCAAGGACGGAAATGGCTCGTCAAGCAACACGAATCTGAACTACCAGATATTGGGTGGGGTCGATATGACGATCCTTCCGCATGTCGACTGGCGCTTGATTGAGTTTGACTATAGTGCTGCGTCAGGCACCTCGGTGAATGCGAAGATATTTACGACGGGGCTTGTTCTTCGGCTCTGACTCTGACTGCCTATGCGCGTGGCTCTGTTTGGCGGAACCTTCGACCCTCCCCACCGGGGCCACATCGGCATCGCTAAGGCGGCGGCGGATGCGTTCGGGCTGGATCGGGTGCTGTTCGCTCCGGCGGGCAGGCAGCCGCTGAAGACGGAGGTTGCGCCTGCTGCCTTTGCCGATCGGCTGGCGATGGTGAGGCTGGTTTGTGCGGAGGATGCGCGGTTTTTCGCCTCGGAGATCGATGCGCCGCGGGAGGATGGGACTCCAAACTACACGGTGGATACGCTGGCGGCGTTGAGGGAATCGATGCCGGATGCGGAGATGTTCAGCCTGATCGGGGCCGATAGTCTGATCGGGTTGCGGCATTGGCGGGAGCCTGCGCGACTGCTGAAGCTGGCGGAGTGGATCGTCGCCAGCAGGCCGGGATTTCCGGTGGGGGAGCTGGCGGCGTTGGGGTTCACGGAGGAGCAGCGGGCGCGGATTCATCTGCTGGAGACGGTCCACTACGATGTGGCGGCGACCGACCTCCGGCGGCGGCTGCGGGAGGGGGATGACTGCTCGGAGATGCTATTACCTGAGGTCGTAAACTATATCGTGGCGCATGGTGTCTATTGTTAAGTAACAGCTAAGGGAACACATAAGTCTCATGATGTGTGACGAGTACGGCTAAAACGAAGTTTCACTGGATTTCAGGGCTTGCAGCCGATAAAATCCAACGAGTACTAACTGATCCTCGTGAATGAGCATCTACTGACAACAACCCATTCATTCATGTGGTTATTGATCCAAGGTAATAACTGACTGCCATGTGTTTTTTTATTCCCTTATTTTTTTGGAGAATTTCCCATGGTCCTGAGTCTGAAGTACATCGCAGTCACCGCAGCTCTTTTTTTTGCGGTCAGTTTTTGTCTTGAACAGCGGGCTTATGCCTATATCGATCCGGGTACGACTCTGCTGCTTTTTCAGAGCATCAGTGCGATGGTTACGGGCGCCCTTTTTTACTTCCGTAAGCGATTGAAGGGCCGCTTTACACGCTCCTCTACGACTTCGACCGATGTGTCCGATAAGTAACACCCATGGCCGAGTCACATTCTTTCTCCCCTCTTCCCACATTTCGCGATCCGGCGGGCAGTGTAGAGATCAGGCCTGACGGAGCGTACCGCAGCATCCGTTCTCCGTTCGACGTCGAGATACTGGCTTTTCTCGATCTTTCTATTGCTTCCGAATTAATCGCCGATGGCTGCTTGGTTGCCAGCGAGGTCGTAACCAGGAATTCCGACACGGAGACGCTTGTGCTCCGGCATCCACGTGTGTCCTTCCAGTCCTACCCGTGGGAGTGGCCACCTGCGCTGTGGCTCGCTGCGGCAGAGCTTACGCTGAACCTGTGCAGTGATCTCGTCAAGGAAGGCTGGCTGCTGAAGGATGCAACCCCGCTGAACGTTCTCTTCCAGGGAATGGAGCCGGTCTTCGTCGATGTTCTCTCCATCCAGCGCGCAACACCTGACCTGCCGATCTGGATGGCCTATGGGCAGTTTGTCCGTACCTTTCTGCTGCCCATGCTGGCGCACTCGCAGCTTGGATGGCCGCTGCAAGTCTCTCTTACCCGTCGGGACGGCTACGAGCCGGAGGAGATCTTCGCCGCGTTGTCGTGGTCTGCGCGGCTGCGTCAGCCTGCGCTGTCAGCGGTTACGCTCCCATCGCTGCTTGCTGGTAAGGCAAAGGGAAACACAGGTCTTGCCACACGCAGGGTTAAAGACCCCGATCTAGCAAAAGAGATCATCCTGAAGACCCTGAAGACCCTGCTCTCACGAATGCGGCAGGTCACACCTGTGGCCAGGACCGCCTACGCCGAGACGGGGACCCACTACAACGAGGACGACCACTCTCGCGAGAGGGCCTTTGTAACCGACGCGCTCGCCGCATCGAAGCCCTCGCGTGTTCTTGATGTCGGCTGCTGCAACACTGGCGTTTCCTCGCTCCTGGCGGCAGATACAGGCGCTGAGGTGGTATCGATCGATACCGACCCGCAGGCCGTGGATCGCCTGTGCGCGAAGCTGAAAGGGAGCGGAAAGAACATCCTTCCGCTGTGCGTCGATCTCGCGTATCCATCTCCATCGGTCGGCTGGGAGAACAGCGAGGCTCCATCCTTTCTGAGCCGTTGCTGCGGCCACTTCGATACTGTGATGATGCTGGCTGTTATTCATCACCTTCTGCTGCATAACCAGATCCCGATGGACAGGATTGCAGCGCTTTGCAGCAAGCTCACCACAGAGAATCTGATTCTGGAATGGATTCCCCCCTCGTCTGTGAAGTTCAGCGAGTTGCTCCGGGGCCGGGACGATATCTATTCGCACATTACCGAAGCCCTCTTCCGCGAGGCTTTCGCCAAACATTTCACTGTCCGCAGCGAGTTGACGCTGGCGAATGAGCATATTCTGCTTCATTTCAGGAGACGATAAGGATAATGAAGATTCTGACCCACCCGGCGATGATTGCGTTCGGAGTGGCGACGCTTTGCCTGTTAACTCTGATAGCTCCGCTCGTCTCCCTTAACCACACCGCTGTATACCATCTCCATGGCAGCATCTCATCCATATCTATTCCTGTCCTTCTAAATTTGTTTGGCTTGTGGATCCTGCTGACACTGCTGCTCCTGCTCGCGGAGAGACCAGGCCGGCTACGCATCGTCATTTGGTCGAGTCTGATGATGGGCCTGCCGTGGGTGTTGCTAAAGGGATACTCTGTCCTCGCACTTTGGCCAATACCGCACAAGCCGAGGCTGGCGGGGTTTAGCGCATGTTTGATCGGTTTACTGTTGCTTTGGGTCCTGTGGAAGCCGACGTTTTTACCGCACTTTGAACGTGTTCAACGGCTGGTAGCCACGATGCTCGGCTTCTCCGCGCTGAGCAGCATCCTCATCCTGGGCCAGCTGCTTTGGTTTAGCTGGCAGGCTCGAGGGCTCAATCAGCCACGTCCTTTGCATCAGAGACAGCTTTTATCATCCACCCATCGGCCGAGGACGCGAATCGTCTGGGTGGTTCTAGACGAGCTCTCGTATCAACAGGCGTACGAGAGGCGCTTTCCGGGATTGGAGCTGCCAGCCTTCGATCGACTAGCTGCTCAATCAACTCTCTTTACACAAACGATGCCCGCCGCTAACTATACCGAGAAAGTCATCCCGTCTTTGATGACCGGAATCCAGATAGATCGGATCAAGGCTTCCGCCGATGGGCAACTCATGCTGCATAACACTGCCACCAAGATCTGGCAATCTTTTGATCCTCATCAGACTGTCCTTCAAGACGCTTTGGACAACGGGTATAGCACAGCAATTGCCGGCTGGTACAACCCTTATTGCAGGATTCTTGCCTCTGTTACCGATCGATGCTTCTGGACTTTTTATCCCTTCCCTGCGCCGGGTCTTTATGCCGACCAGCCCATCAACAGTAATTTGTTCGGTCCAGCGCGCCGTTATTTCTTCGTTGCGTTATCTCTTTTGCCTGGTTATGTCCATCATGCAGATTGGAATGCAACACTTAGGGCTCAGTTCCACATCGACGAGCAAGAAGAGGTCTCTGCCGCAGCGAGTGAGTTTATGGCCGACTCGTCTGTCGATTTCCTCTTCCTGCACCTGCCCGTGCCTCATCCCGAAGGAATCTACAACCGCAAAACATCTCGTACGACGACCAGCGGCGATTCATCCTACATCGATAATCTTGCACTGGCTGATCGATACCTAGCGCAGTTACGCCTTGGCCTGGAGCAGCGTGGCGAGTGGGATTCCTCTGCCATCCTTGTGATGGGCGATCACTCGTGGCGAACCCAAATCCTGTGGTCAAAACAAGACGGATGGACGCCGGAAGACCAGGCAGCAAGCCATGGGGTGCAGTTCGATGACCGTCCGGTCTACATCGTCAAGCTGCCCAATCAGCAACAGGGGGTTCGCATCAACGACCGCTTTGACGCAGTCCGCACCCGGGCGCTTCTGGATGGCATCATGAGTAACCGTATTAAAACACCGGAGGACTTAGCCGCCTGGGTACGGCACGAGAATTGAGTCTGCACTCTCTGAAATCCCCGCAAAATGGTGACATCCGCGACCGCAACCAGCTACCATGGAAACTCCAAGGAGTCGCATGCCATCAATAGAAAGCAACCAGCTACTGCTCGCCGCCGCCGCTGCCTGCGAAGACAAGAAAGCTGAAGATATTCGCATCCTCGCCCTCGACCCCGCAGAGAGCGGCCTCACCGATTACTTCCTCATTTGTAATGGCACGAACGACCGTCAGAATATTGCCATTAGCGACGAGATCGAGATTCGTCTCAAGCGCGAGTTTGGCGTTTATCCCAACTCGGTTGAAGGACGCCGCCAGGCTGAGTGGATCCTGATGGATTACGTCGACTTCATCGTCCATGTCTTCTCGCCGGAGAAGCGCGCCTTCTACGGTCTGGAGCGTCTGCGCAAATCGGCGACGACTCTCAGCGTCGCGGAATTGAATGCGGAGTTGAAAGAACGGATCACCGCTAGCCGCACCAAGGCGCCGAAGAAAGCGAGTGCTCCGGTAAAGACGGCCGCAAAGGCGCCTTTGAAGAAAGCCGCAGTGAAGACGAAGACTGCAACAAAAACGGCGATCAAGGCGACGGCGAAGAAGCCCGCAAAAGCCGCGGCAAAGACTGCGACCAAGAAGCTCGCAAAAAAGGCAGCGACAAAAAAGAAGTAGGTGCCTCCCTCGGATACAGGATCTCCCGGAGTTATCTTTCCGAACTCAAGACAACGTCTTACACAGCACAAAAAGCCCCCCCGAAATTCGGGGGGCTTTTCGCATAGCGTTGAGGCGAGGTTAGAATTCGAGCCGAAGCGCGAACTGCATGACACGGTACTTGCTGTCGGTGTCGATGCTTGTGAGTTGTCCGAAGGTACCGCCCGTAATGTCAAAGTTTGGACTTGGGCTGGTAAGAGAGGGCAATGCGAAGTTGGGATGGTTGAACACATTGAATGCATCCGCACGGAACTTCAAGTTGAGCTTTTCCGCAACTATCGGAAAGTTCTTGGCAAGGCCGAGGTTCTGGTTGAAGAACTTTGGACCGCTAAGAAGGTTACGGCTGCCGATGTTGAAGCCAACGGGACCGGAGAAAGCAGCCTGTGCTCTGGCCGGATCGTCGAAGAGGTTCACCGAGCCATCAGCGGTCTTATGCGGACGGGTTCGGATGGCACCGGTGTCACCATTGAAGATGGCAGGTGCATCGTTGGCATAGCCGGCCACGAACGCATTGCTGAACGTGGTGTATGCCTGACCGCTATGCCACTGCGTAATTCCGCTCAAGTCCCAGCCGCCAATGAACAGATTCACCAAGTATGGAGTATCAGCGGCAAATGTACGACCACGGCCAAATGGCAGGTTGTAAGTAAAGGTGCCGGAGATGTAGTGAGTCACGTCAAAGTCCGAGTTGCCGCGGCAGTTACGTGGCTTCAGTACATCGCAGATAAAACCATATCCGCCCGAAGCGCCCTGATTCGCTATCAGCGAGACGTTGTCAATCGAATGGGCCCAGGTATAGTTCACGTCAAACTGCAGACCGTGCGATACGTTCTTTGTAAGCGTGGTCAGCAGTCCGTGATAGGTCGAGAAGCCTTTGTTGGTGTAGAAGGTGTTCTCCGAGAACTGGGGAGCCATACCGATGTTGGAAGCAACCGTGAGACTAGAGATCGCCTGGACAAAGTCGGCAAAGTCGCCGTTGGCAGGGATACCGCCAAGGTTGTCTGCAAGGAAAGAAGTGTTGTTGGGGTAACCAAAGGAAGCACCAATGCCAGGGGCGACCAGGTTCTCAAACCAGGGCTGCGCCGGAAGGTTCGCCGAGTTTGCTCCTGCCCTTAACTGTGTTGTCATGTTGCCAAAAGCATTGGAGAGAAGCTGGTTGGACGCTGGATCAGCGAAATCGACGATCTGGTTCGCATCGGCCTGGCCCAGCAGACGGCGGCCAAAACGACCCACGTAACTCAATTTCATGACGAACTGAGCTGGAAACGCGTGCTGTATTCCGGCGTTTAGGCCAATGGAATAAGGGGTCTTAAGCGAGGGATCAATGATGGTGTTGAATGCCTGGCCATTTTGAAGACCGAAAGGAACCCCACCGCTCGTGAACGGCTGGTAAGGGGGCTTGGGCGCGGCAGGAGCCGAAGTAGCAGGAAACGAAGGTGGGATCGGCGAATTTGATGAACCAGGTGTAGTTGTCGAAGACTTGGGCGCGCCGAGTCTGGGATCGGTGGCAAGCGATCCAACCGGGTCGCCAGGAATGCCATACGGTGTGACCTGATCCTGCTGGAACAGGTAAGAGTGCTGATCCTGTTGATACTGCACTGCGTTGATGATGGTACGGTCATAGACGATGCCCGCTCCCCCGTTGAAAACGGTATTGCGATCCCAACTGGGGTTGAACGCAAAGGCGAATCTCGGCGCGATGTCCTTCCAGCTTGGCTTGTAGAGAGCAGGACCATTATTGGCCTTGCCACCAAGCACATAGGTGATGAGAGGTATTGCATTATCGCCGGTTGCCCCTGCGGCGCTCTGCTTGACGCGCTGAGAGAAGTACTGGTCAAAGGTGAGCGTCTGAGTGGACTCCAGGCCATGCGTCTCGTAGGGCACAGAGAAGATCTGATAGTTTGCGCCATACGAAAGGGTCAGGTTCGGAGTGACCTTCCACGTATCGCCCACATAGAGCTGGGTTTGATAGTACTTATACTGACGCTTGCTGCCGGTTCCCTGTGGGATAACGTTGCCGCTATTGTCGTAGTTGAAGCCACTGTCGATGGAGCCCACACGGCCGAGAGCAAAGGCAAACGCGCTATCGTAGGTGTTCGACGCCGTGGTACCAGCGGTGCGGATGTCGGCGGGGCGAAGGCTGGAATTGAGCCCGAGTGTCTGTCCGCCCAGACCGATCGTGGCTGTGTTGTAGTCCAGGATTGTGTTGTTATTGGAAGTGATCCACTTGAATGTTCCGCCGAACTGAAGATTGTGGCTGCCCTTGATCCAGCTGAAATCGTCACCAACGACCGGAATTGGAACTCGGCGGTCTTGCGCGTTGACTGGACTGGTGTACGCATCGGAGAGAAGCGTCGTCGTTCCATCCCCAAAGGTGAGAAGGTTTATGCCCTGCGGATTGTAGGTGTTGGGAAAGGCGAGGTCGGAGACGGTCTCGCCAATGAAGAACTGGTTAACTTTTTTCGAGCTGATCGCCCAAGTATGCCCAAAAGAATAGCGATAGCTCCGGTCGATAAATGGATTCGTCACAGGATCGCCGGGGAACCGAACGGGGTCTTGTGTGGCATTTTCCCTGGCCAGGGCAAACGTACCGTAGATTCGTTGTTTCGCTGTGAGGTCGTAGTCGATTTTGCCGACATAGTTGGTCATGAAATCGGGCGTCGGCGTGTTGAAGCGAAAACCGCCTGTATTGATGCCATCACCGCGAGTGAGGTCGTTTGCGTGCGGATAACGCTGGTTTACGAACGTAAACAGATTGCTGTTGATGCCGATGCCAGCGGGGTCGAGCGCGGCCACCTGCGCCGAGCTCAGGTTTCCGATGCACTGGGGAGTGGTGTTCTGACGGCTGCTCCCAATGCAAATGTTGCCAGCTCCATCGTCGTGCTTAATATAAGAGACAGTGCCGTTGCGCAGTGAGTCCAGGGGAACGGTTCTGCTTACCTGCTCGGATTGGACGATGCGGGAATTGTTGTACTGGAAGAAGAAGAAGAGCTTGTCATGAAGAACCGGGCCGCCGATCGTACCGCCAAACTGGTTGCGGATGAGTGGGGCTCTGCCGACGCCAGCATTATTGTTAAACCAGTCGTTCGCTACGGTAGACGTATTGCGGTGATACTCGTACAACGTACCGTGAAATGAGTTTGTGCCACTCTTGGTTACCAACTGATACTGTCCGCCACCGCCCGGGCCACCACTTGCAGGCTGACCGGCAACGGTACCGCGGAACTCCTGGACCGAATCAACGGGAGCCCGGCCGACAATATAGAAGGCGTTACCGGTAGCAAAATCGTTGACGTCGAGACCATCGACCGTAACGTTGTTCTGATCGACACGCGCTCCGGTCACAGCTCCATCGAGCGTTACACCTGGCTGCAGCGTGAAGAGGGCAGCGGGACTATCTCTAGTCTGAACGGGAAGCTCATTAAGCATCTTTGCATCAAAGTTATTTCCCACCGATGCGTCGGTGGTGTTGATCGTGACTTCAGAGCTCTCAGCCGAAACCTCTACCGTCACCGCTTCGCCGCCAGCACGCAAGGATGCATTCTGGGTGCGGGTGGTGCTGACAGTCAGATAAATATTCGAAATGACGAGAGGCTCAAAGCCTTTAAGCGAGAATGTCGCCTTGTAGTCAGGGCCAGGTGTCACATTCGTGATCGTGTAGGAGCCGGACGAAGTCGTGGTCGCGTGATACGTCACATTGGTCGTCGTGTTGACGAGCGTCACGTCCGCGCCCGGAATGACTGCGCCGGTCGTATCCGTAACCACACCGGTCATGGAGGCCACATTTTGAGCCACGAGCAAGGCGGGGAAAGAAAGTGCAAGTACAAGAACAACAATCTTGGTAAGTAGGCGTCGCATGTGCTTCATCTCCGTGGACAATTTCGGCTACATTAAACCAGCTTCTCCATATACTGAAGACCGAAAAAATAGAAATTGAATGTTTGGCGTCCGATGAATCTACCGCAATTTGAGGGCCAATGTTGAATCTACCATTTGTTCGTTTTACAGTGCTTTCGAAATCCCTCGCCTGCGTGCACAATAACGCAATATCCCGATTTTCATAGAGGGCTTATTGAATTTAGTTTTTCACAGGATTGGACGAGCCCGCGAAGGCTCCGAATGGAGCCCGCTGATCAGCTCCTATATACAACGGATCCGCCAGTACGCCTCCGTTAGCGAGGAGATTTTTCTGACGGAGGAACGTTTTAATTCGGCGCTCGACAGGAAGACTCGCTCCTTCTATCTGATCCTCCTTGATTCGAGGGGAAAACAGTTCAATTCAACTAAATTCGCAGATCGCCTCCGCGAATTACAAGAGGCAGGCCATCAGGAGTTTATCTTTTGCGTAGGTCCGGCCGACGGCTTCTCCGAAGCCAGCCGCAAGCGCGCTAATCTGCTGCTCTCTTTTGGGCCGATGACGCTGCCACACCAGATGGCCGCGCTGGTTCTCGCGGAACAGGTGTATCGCGCCCTGACGATCATCGCCGGGCATCCGTATCACTCCGGGCACTAGAGCATTTGTAACCGAACCTGTGTTCTCCTGTTTGTTATGACTGAGACATCACGACGCGGACTGATCCTGATTAACACCGGGCCGGGCAAGGGCAAGACGACGGCCGCACTCGGCACTGCATTTCGCGCCGCAGGCAATGGGATGCGTGTGCTCATCCTCCAGTTCCTCAAGGGCTCGTGGCACTACGGCGAACTCGATGCCGCCAAGCTGCTGGGGGAAGACTTCGTCATAAAGCAGATGGGCCGAGGCTTCGTGAAGGTCGGCGGCGCGGAGACCGACCCCGAGGACATCCGCATGGTGGAAGAGGCCTGGGCCGAAGCTGCCGAAGCGATCCTCTCGGGCGATTGGGACCTGGTCGTGCTCGACGAGATTAACTACGCCATTGGTTACAAGATGCTCGATCCGGAGAAGGTTGCCGAGGTATTGCGTGCAAAACCCGAGATGGTCCACGTGATTCTCACGGGGCGCAATGCTCATCCGAGTCTCGTAGAACTTGCCGATACTGTCACCGAGATGCGTGAGGTGAAGCACGCCTACGAAAAAGGCATCCTCGCGCAGCGCGGCATCGAGTTTTAGATCGGACGTGACTGTCCTTTGTCACTTCCGATCGGGTCCAGCGTTGTGTCATGAGGGCATTGAATCGAGGAACACGTAGAGCGCGGCGATCTTGTCGTCGCGCACGATGATCACGTCCAGGCCGGTGTAATCGGGCTTCTCCCCACGCGGACCGGACTCCCACGCCAGACGGCCGGCGTTATGGAGCGCCTGCGGCTCGCCATGAGGCGTGTACACGAAGTGAGGGTGTGTCGCACGCAGGTCTCCTGCGAACTTGTCCAATGCGTCGTGCCCGACGAAAGCGCCGGGGGGAACATAGAGGACGCAGTCATCGGTGTAGAGCTCCTCGATTGCCGCACGACGGCGGGCGGCGTCGCCTTCACCGAAAACCTCCTGGAGGTTGCGGTTTAGTAGTTCATGAATCCTGTTCGACATAGCGCATCTCCGTATTTCTTAGCGGGCTGCAGCCCACTCTTTTGTTAGTTCTTCAGCGTTGCACCTGTAGCAGAGTGCTTTGCGATGGCCCACATCTCAGAATCGAGGATAAATGGGCTTGCCGAAAGTGACCTTCTAGCTGATATCATGCCTGCCATGAACAAACTTGCGCCATTTCTCTGGTTTAATGACAACGCCGAAGAAGCTGCCGAGTTTTACCTGAGCGTCTTCCCGCACGCCCGTAAGCTTGATGAGGTGCGTTCCAAAGGCGTCGGTCCGTGGCCCGTGGGCAAGATTGCCACGATCACGATCGAGCTTGAGGGTCAGGAGATGGTCTTTCTTAACGGCGGTCCCGCGTATCAGTTCAATCCCGCCTTCTCGTTTTTCGTCCGCTGCGACTCCCAGGAGGAGATCGACAGCTACTGGGACAAGTTGATCGATGGCGGCAAACCTATGGCCTGCGGCTGGCTCACAGATCGCTTTGGCCTATGTTGGCAGATTGTGCCACGCAATATCGGCGAGTTGATCAGTCACCCCAAAGCCATGGAAGCCATGATGGGGATGATCAAGATGGACCTGCCCGCGTTAGAGGCTGCCGCCGCGCGCGGGGACTGAGAGTCTTCTCTGCGTCGAACCTTTTGCTGGTTTGAGGCTGGTGCGGATATTGGGCGAAATCGACTACGCCATCGGCTACAAGATGACACCGTTACCGAGATGCGCGAGGTGAAACCCGCCTACGAAAAAGCATCCTCGCGCAACGCGGTGTCGAGTTTTAGGTTGGACACGACCGTACTTTTTGTCGCTTCTAAGTTGGCGAAAAGTCCTTGAGCCAGTGACGTGAAGGGCGTCTTTGAGGCCTAAGGTGCCCGCGCTGTTTTCAATGAGTGCATTGCTCTGAAGTCGTCAATTGAGGTCGAATTCCGGGTTGCCGGTAATACGTCCGGACCGCCGAGTCCCCCAGAATCTCGGTGAGTGCATCGGCGATTATGCATGTGCTGACGGCGCGTCCGGTAAGCAGCCTTATAGCAAGCGAGCAGATGAATCTCGCGGGTGTTCGAGAATGGACATGCAGGAGTAAGAATGAACACTGGCAAGCCGGACATTGAAGCTCGCTCATAAGCTATATCACTGATGAGCAATATCTTAGGCTTTGACCCGCTTTGGCACACAGCATGCTGGCTTACCACGCAGTGATATCGTTCCCCAAGAACAATGTCCCTGGGAGGCGGCTATGGCAGGACTGCTTCGGGATACACGCTTTTCCGTGAGGCAACTGCGCAGGAATCTTGGATTCACGATTGCGGCGACAGTGATACTGGCTGTTGCCATCTGCGCCAACAGCACGGTTTTCAGCTGGATCAACGGAACCATGCTGCATCCGATCCCTGGAGCGCGGAATACCGATGAACTGGTGAGCGTGATGCGAGGCGAGTGGAGCACCTCGCCGACGCCACCGCTTTCTTATCTCGACTACCGCGACCTGAGAGATCAGAATCACAGCCTGAC
>Ga0210409_10002125_pt1 | contig 24101 bp, 20 predicted proteins | sample IncBWH17MmetaG_FD_161649 | JGI IMG/M metagenome (GOLD analysis project Ga0210409, IMG submission 161649) | Forest soil microbial communities from Barre Woods Harvard Forest LTER site, Petersham, Massachusetts, United States - Inc-BW-H-17-M | ecosystem: Environmental > Terrestrial > Soil >...
CGGGCGGAGCACGATTTCAAGGGTCCCAATAAGCGCAAGCGCTACCGCAAGCCGGACGAAATTTACGGCGATGTGTCCATTCCCGATGCTTCGAGAAAAGAATAAGAGCTAAGAAGTACCGTCGCCTGCGAAAAAAGAGCCGGCGAAATCTCGCCGGCTCTGATGCCTCAGTTTCAAGCGATCTACAAACCGCTGGTAGCTTTCCTTTCCGACTTAGGGTTTGTTGCCGGCGGTTCGAGTGCGAGGAGCTTCCGTCTCGCTGAGGTTGGCGTTCAAGGAACGGCTGAATTCGTTGATCTGCGATTCGGCCTGCTCCTTGGCGATGCCGTAGCGTTCCTGAATTTTCCCGATCAGTTGGTCGCGGCGACCGGCAATCTGCTGCCAATCGTCGTCAGTTAGTTTCCCCCACTTTTCTTTCGCTTTTCCAGAATATTGTTTCCACTTTCCCTCGACTTGTTCCCAATTCATTTTCGTCCTCCAGTTTGCCCATTTTGCCGGTTCGCTCACTCGACTGGGGAGGCTTTTCGAACCATGCATCTCCATCAAAGCCCACGGTCGAGCCTGCGTATATACCGACAAGGGTGGAGGCGGAGGACTAGGAAGGCTGTATTTAACGGCCCGTACGGATATCCCGTGAACACTTTACCCGCAATCCTGTATGGAACAGACGGTGGCTGTGGACTAAAACAGTGTCGCAATCACGGCAGCTCCCCGAACTTCCGTGAGTCGGCCCTTCGCGAAAATGCGATGGCCACAGGAGGAAGAAATGCTACGTTGGGCTCTGGGATTTTTTGTTATCGCGTTAGTTGCAGCGTTACTCGGTTTCACGGGAATCGCTGTGGCCTCGGCCGGCATCGCGAAAATCATCTTCTTCATATTCCTGATCCTGTTCGTCGTGTCCCTTCTCGGTCACTTGTTCCGTCGTGTGTGATTGGCGGCACATCACACGCGTTTATTTTGTTTAGTGGCTGGGAGTGCGCCGAGTGCCTTGGCGATGGACAAAGAAAAGAGGAAATAACATGAGCGGAAGAACCATTCTTGGCATTGTCCTGCTAGTCGTGGGCATCATCGCCCTCGGTTATCAGGGAATTTCGTATACCACGCAGAAAAAAGTTGTGGATCTGGGGCCCATTCAAGCGACGAAAGAAGAACATCACAACATTCCCATCCCTCCAGTAGTCGGCGCCATAGCGCTTATTGGTGGTTTGGTTGTGCTGTTTACCGGCAGGCGTGGAGATTAAGCCGGGATTCGTCGCACGGCAGGAAAAAATTAAAAGGAGAAACACAATGAAACGTTGGATTTTAGCAAGTGCGAGCATTCTGGCCTTGGTACCGTGTTCGTTCGCGCGTCCGGCCGATGATAAAGGCAAGGACGAGGATCGTTTGAAGAACTCTGGAACGGTCATTCAGGAAATTCTGGATATTCCAGACGACATTCCTCAGGACGTTCTGGACAAGGCGCGTTGCGTGGTGGTGCTACCTTCGGTTCTGAAGGCGGCCTTCATTGCGGGCGGAAGCTATGGCCGCGGCGTGATGGTTTGCCGCACAGGCAGAGACTTTACCGGACCGTGGGGAGCGCCAGCGATGTACGCGCTGGAAGGCGGCAGCTTCGGTTTCCAAATCGGCGGCGAAGCCACGGACTTCGTAATCCTGGTGATGAATAACCGCGGAGTGGAAAGTCTGCTGCACAGTAAGGTGAAACTCGGTGGCGATGCTTCGATTGCCGCGGGACCAAAGGGACGCACAGCCTCCGCGGAAACCGACGCGTATATGCGATCGGAGATGTTGAGTTACTCGCGCGCACGCGGCGTGTTTGCGGGTATTTCGCTTGAGGGCACAACCCTGCGGCCGGACGACGACGCCAATCATCGCGTGTACGGAACCGACATCTCGGCGCAAAAAATCATTACTGAACCGAAGATGGACTCGCCAGCGGCCGGCAAACCTCTGGTTTCTCGCCTGCAAAAAGCCAGCCCACAACTGAAACCCTGAAAGAAACAATGTGAAGAGGAAGCGGGGCAGAGCTTGCCCCGCTTTTTTCTTGATAAAGAGCGGTTCATCCCGAAATAATTCCGTGGTTACCGGTCGCCAATGGTCCGCTGTTACTTGTGATTCCAGCCGCAAGGAGAAGTCGGCCCGCGCCCATGCGAAGACGCTCTGTGACTCTGATCGTTGTTGGCGTTGTTTTGCTGTTGGCATTCCTTGGCCTGGAGTTATTCAGGCCGGCGATCGCCAAGTTCGTGCGAACCCGCACGCAAGATGCACTGGCGGACCGCTATAAGAGCGGCGTGGAATTTTCCGACTTCCAGGTTTCGTTCTCTCCGCGATTTACGATAACCATTAAAGACTTGAAGCTGCGCCATCACGCCCGCACCGACGTTCCTCCGCTGATTCAAGTTGCCGAATTAAATATGATCCCCAGCCTGGGGAGTCTTTTTGGCGGAAAGGCGCGCATTTCCAAAGTGGAGTTGGTGGGCTTGCAGATTACGTTTCCGCCCAGGGAGCCGGGTGGTCCGCCGATGCTACGCGGTACGGATGCCGACCTCAAGAACGAATACCCGGTGCTGCTGGAGAAATTTGTGGCCAATGACGCCAAACTGATTCTCCTGCGAGCGCAACCGGACAAGGCTCCGCTGGTATTCCCGCTGCATCACCTGGAGCTAGAGGATTTGAGTTTCGACGGCCCCGCCAAATTCACTGCCACGCTCACCAATACCGTTCCCCGAGGAGAGATCGAAGCGTCAGGCACATTCGGGCCATGGAATGGCGAAACGCCGCGTTCCACCGCGGTAAAGGGGAACTACCGTTTCGAACACGCCGACCTCGGCACGATAAAGGGACTACAGGGGATACTTTCCTCCGTGGGAACTTTCGAGGGACCTCTGGACTATCTTAGCGTTAACGGGACTACGGACACGCCGGACTTCACGCTTCGCAAGGTTGCGAACCCGGTGGCGCTGCATACGGATTTTTCCGCGACCGTGGACGGCACAAACGGAAATACCTACTTGCACAGCGTCAAGGCCAGCTTTCTGCAAACTACGCTTCTTACGCAGGGCGAGGTCGTGGATCGAAACCGCGAGATGAAAGGCCGAACGATCGAACTCGAAACCACGGCCGACCACGCTCGTGTCGAGGACCTGCTTCGGCTCGCTGCGAAGACCAAGACTCCTGTTTTGAAAGGTCCCGCACAACTGAAAGCGCACATTCACATTCCCGAAGAGGACGTGGATCTGAGCGAGCGCCTGGAGGTGACTTCGCAATTTCACATGAGCAAAGGGCAATTCATGAATCCGGCGATCCAGGACAAAGTGGACTCGCTCAGCAGGAGAGGGCAGGGACAGCCGACGGACACGGATATCGCTCACGTGGAATCGGAGTTGACCGGCGCATTTCATTTGCGAAAGGGAATCATCCACTTTACGGAGCTGCGTTTCCAGGTTACTGGAGCGCGCGTCAATTTGCAGGGCACCTATGCGCTATCCGGCGATCTCGATTTTCATGGGCATCTGTTGCTGGATGCAAAACTCTCACAGACCATGACAGGCTGGAAATCGGTGGTGTTGAAGGCCATCGATCCGCTGTTCAGCGGGAAAAATGTCGGCACAGGAACAGATCTGCCCATCAAAGTGACGGGGACAAAGGACCATCCCGAATTCGGACTTGATCGTGGCGGGAAAGAGGCCTCGCGACAAAAATCCAAGAGCGTGAAGTAGCGATTCATTGAGCCGCAAGGATTTATGAGCAGTTCTAAATTTTAAAATACAGGGATTCCGGTATTACTGGCCTAGGGTGATGGCTGGTATCAAAAGGGTGTAGGCGGGACTGACGCAAAATCTAGGGGGTTACAATGGCATCCACAACGAGCGAAGGGCGTCTCTCGGCGGTGCTCCCAAACGAGACACCCAGAATGGGGTTTAAAGAGTTGCGAATCTTAGTAGTAGATGACCACGATGTCATCCGGCGAGGCTTAAAGCAATTGCTGACTTCAAAGCCGGGCTGGGAAGTATGCGCCGAGGCGAAAACCGGGCGCGACGCGGTCGCTCTTGCCGAGGAACACAAGCCGGACATGATCGTCATGGATGTAAGCATGCCGGATCTCAACGGGCTTGAAGCAGCGCGGCGCATTCACAAGATTCTTCCCAAAGCCGGCATTCTCGTTCTCACCATGCACTTTTCCGATCAACTGGTCCGCGAAGTGGTGGACGCGGGTGCACGCGGGTACATATTGAAATCCGATGCGGACCGCGAGCTGCTAACGGCTGTGGAAGCAATCGCAAATCGCCGCACTTATTTCACGCCACGTGCTTCGGAGCTGTTGTTGGACGGTTTCTCCCGCAACGCGGCCGGCATTGAGCCCAAGCTGCCCGCGCGAGACCGGCTCACCACCCGTGAACGCGAAATCGTTCAGCTTCTTGCCGAAGGGAAAAGCAGCAAAGAAGTGGCTGTGGCCCTGGGCATCAGCGTGAAAACTGCGGAGACACATCGCGCCAATATCATGCGCAAGCTGGAAATTCACTCGGTCACGGAGCTTGTGCGCTACGCAATTAAGAATAAGATAATCGAGGCGTAGAGCGGCGGTTTTTCAGGAGAGAAGGGTGGCCTCCCTTGGTTGGTCTTGCAATTCGGCCCGGTCGCTTGCGCGCGTAACGACGCTTGCGAGTTGCACAGAAATCGACGGCAGGGAGTTCACTCGAGATGCCAAAGGTGTTGGTGGTAGACGATCATGCATTCATTCGCCGCGGGGTGCAGGCCATCCTGCAGACTGTTCCCGAGTGGGAAATGTGCGGCGAAGCGGACAACGGCAAAGATGCGGTTCGGCTCGCTGGCGAGCTTAAGCCAGAAGTGATCGTTATGGACGTTTCCATGCCCGGCCTAAATGGTATCGAGGCTACGCGCTCCATCTGCAGAAATAATCCGGGGACAAAGGTAGTTCTTCTCACGCTACATGAGTCGGACGAACTTCTGCGAAATGGATTCCAAGCCGGAGCACGAGGCTATCTAATGAAATCGGATGCCGAAGAGGAGCTGGTAAAGGCGCTGCGGGTCGTTATCGGCAGCGGTTCTTATATAAGCTCGCGATTCAGCCCGGACACGGTGAACAGCCTTCTCGCATCATTGGCGAAGTAAGATTCTGCTCTGAATTTTCTCGTACAGATTGTTTATCGGAGCTGGGTTTGTTGGATACGCCAGGCTGGGTTCCTACGTAGCGATGATCTTTCCGTTTCTCAGACTAAAAATAAAGTATTCGCCGGGCGCAGTCCTGGTTATTTGATCCAGTTGACGCTTTGCTTCCTCTAATCCAACGACGGCGGTGACCCAAATGGGATGGCCGTCGGGCAATTTCTTGAAGATGTCAAACTTCGCATCTATTAAGATAGAACCTCCTTTTGGGAGCTGGTTTTCACAGTAGGTTGTGGCAAGCGCCGGTCCAACACACAGGGAAATGTCATCTCGCTAGAAACTAAGAGTTTAGAGGACCCTTGGCACCCTTTACGGTCCTAGGACCGACAAGCCCTCCTAGAGAAATATTTCGGTAAAGCTGTAGTTTCTCCACGAAACCCTGTACTAGAACGACAGCACGTCCCTGCCTAAGCGGTGACTTTGCGTTTGGGAAGGATATGCAATTTCGTCGAAGTGGATCTGTGGACCCCATTTGCGCTCTCGCTCCTGCCATCGTCTTGCGTACGGCGCTGGATTCCTCCGCCTGCGCATTCCACGCACAAACGCGTCCAGGGCAGCGCTCGTAAGCGCGCCTCGGGTATCTGTTGGCCGCAGCCTCCGCAAGTTCCATACTCGCCTGTTGCGAGCCTGCGCAACGACAGTTCGACCTCGGCCAGCGTCCGGATCTCGCGCTCCATGTTTGCCAGGGCCAGTTCCTTCACGACGCTTTGCACCGCAACTGCAGCCTCATCGTCGGGATCAGTATCGCCGTGAATCTCCGCGCGACGCTCGTACAGGCGGCGGACCAATTCGTCTCTTTGTTGCTCAAGCAAACTTCGAAATTGTGATTTGCGGTCTCTTTTGAGCTTGCGGGCTGGCTGCGTCATCGGACATTCTCCTCTGATTAGAACACGCGCTAAGAATTGAAGTTGTGGCGGTTGCCGGACAAATAGATTTACGATACGGAAACGCACCACGAAACTGTGGGGATAAGTACGGGCAGCAAACCCAGCAGGTTCGCCGGCCAGTTTGCTTGCAGAGCAGCGCAGGCACAATCCGAGCAAGCGCCGATGGTGGCGCGCAAGAATCCTGTAGGAGGAAATGAGCCCGGCAGGAAGAGGCCGGATTTTCGCCATGTACGGCCTACTATAATCTGGAGTTGCTGGTAACCTGGGCAGCTACTCCGATCCGCGCCCACGTCCGCATATTTGTACCCAAATCGAAGTACTTTGCGTCTAGAGTGTTATACCGATGGCGGATCAGTGCGCCTGCTTCTATTCTGACCGTTCAGCGGCGAACTCAACTACTCGGTAGTGTGGACCGGATAAACGCTGCCACACAGGATTGATCGTGGAATCTTTCGATTTACTTCCGGAGCGCATTCGCCAGCTTAAGCTGCCGCCCAACTGTCCGGAGTGCCGCAGTGGTCGTGTACATCGTTCGAAACCGAAAGGTGCGTTGGAGTCTTACTTCTTGCCAGTCCTCTCGATCCGGCCATATCGTTGCGAGGTATGCGATTGCCGGTTTTTCCGATTTTCCTCAGCGGTGCCGTGGTCGCGTTCACAAGATTACCCGGTGCGCAGCGAGCAAAAGATACGTGCTCGCCCGCCGCATCCGGACATGTGAATTGCGTTTCAAATCCGTTTCCATCTAGCGTTGCAATGAACGGGTTAGATCCTGCCGGATGGCTTGGCGGTCGTGCCGCGAATAATCAAGGTTGGCTTCACGACAATTTCCTTCACGTAGGCCGCTTTTCCAGAGGACGTAATCCGCTGCAGCAGGGTTTCCGCTGCGATAACACCCATTTGCCTGAGGGGTTGGCGCACGGTAGTGAGGCTGGGGTTCTGAAACGCAGCACTTTGGATGTCGTCGAAACCCACAACAGAAACGTCCTCCGGCACGCGCTTGCCAGCTTCGCGCAATGCTTGAATGGCTCCGATCGCGGAAATGTCGTTGAACGCAAAGAGCGCGGTGAACGGCGCGTCGCGTTTCAGTAATTTCCGGGTCACTTCGTAGCCGACTTCCGGCGACGGGGAATCGCTTTCCAATTGCGCGGTGAGTTCATCGTGGATCTTGATGCCCAAGCCGGCGGCAACGGCGAGCACTGCTTGCCAACGGGCTTCGGTATCGGAGCTAAAGCTTTGGCCTTTGATCAAGGCGATGCGACTGTGTCCCAGCTTGTGCAGGTGTTCCAACGCCAGATGAGCCGCAAGATTGTGATCGAGAACGATATTGGTCACTCCCGGAACTTCACGATGGCCGGAGATGGCGACCGCCGGTAACAGGCAGGCCTCCGAACAGACCGTATCGACAGCGATAATTCCCTCCACCGCCCGCTGCTGCAATAGAAACGGGTATTCTTCGATCAGGTCTTTGCGGTGGCGATGGCTGACCACAAAATAGAAGTAGCCCTCTTGCAGCAGATGGTCTTCAATGCCAGACATGACCAGCGCGGCGTAGCCTTCACTGATCTCTGGAACGATTACCCCAATCGTAAAGCTCCGCTTCTGCCGCAGCGAGCGGGCCATCAGGTTCGGCCGGTAATTCAGCTCGCGGGCAGCTACCCGGATTCGTTCTTGGGTAGTTGCCGGAATAGATTTGGCTGCCGGGGAACGATTGATGACCAGCGACACGGTGGCGGAGGACAACCCCAGGTGCTCGGCCAGCTCTTTTAGACTTATGGAACCGGATGAATCTGACACCGTGCGCGGGAGGTGTGTTTTCAACTTGGACATGAGATATATTGGCGGCTAAGTCTGGCATAGGCACTCACTCAGGGCAAGTGTTGTGGGCCGCTAACTTAGAGACGAGTGCCCGTGGGTGCGCGCGGAAAATGGACTGGCGAAAACCAGAAAATCGTGATATTTTCCAAAGTAAATCGATTTAGTGAAAGAAGGATCGACAAGAAACTCCGCACCTTTCGGTCACGCCTTAGCTGTTACAACTCCAACTGCTTCGGCCAGACGCTTGTCATCCTCTTTTTTCGGGCGTTTTAAGTAGAAAGAAAACCGATGCTTGGAATTCGCGTGATGCATGCGACTGTTCCGGAAGCAGAGTAGCGGGCAATATTCACGTGATCATTTGATGTCGAGTAACCGTAGAACCGAAAAAGGGAGCATCGAAACCGTGTCCAGCAAAAAGATCTGTTGCCGCCTCGCCATTCTCGTGTTTTTGGCCACAGCGTTTTCCTCTTTCGCGCAAACTCCGCAAAGGGACGCTCCCTTCCGCGGACAGCCAGTTCGCTCTAGCCTTGCCGATCCCGCGATCGAACAGAAAGTAAATGCGCTGCTGAAACAGATGACGCTGGAAGAGAAGGTCGGCCAACTGGTGCAGTACTCCGTGGGAACCGCAACCGGCCCAGGAACGGGCCGCACCGGCTACTCCGAGATGATTGCAGGCGGACAGGTGGGAGCGCTGTTCAATGTCGAGAATGTCCAGCAGGTGAATCGTTTCCAGCATGACGCGGTCGAGAAGTCGCGTTTGCATATTCCACTGCTGATCGGTTTGGACGTCATTCACGGATATCGCACGACCATGCCAGTTCCCCTGGCGCTAGCCTCGACGTGGGATCCCCCCATTGTGGAAAGAGCGGCGAGAATTGCCGCACAAGAAGCCTCAGCGGATGGAGTTCGCTGGACGTTTTCACCGATGGTGGATATCACGCGCGATCCGCGCTGGGGGCGCATCATCGAAGGCGCCGGCGAAGATCCGTACCTCGGCAGTGCGATGGCGCGCGCATACGTTCGCGGTTATCAAGGCAAATCATTGGCGGCGGCAGACAGTATTGCGGCTTGCCCCAAGCATTACGTGGGTTATGGCGCTGCGGAAGCCGGCCGCGACTACAACACCACAGAAATTTCCGAGCACACCTTGCGGGAGTTTTACTTTCCGCCGTTCTATGCCGCACTGGACGAAGGCAGCGCCACCATCATGAGCGCCTTCAACACGCTGAACGGCGTGCCGGCCAGCGCGAATGCCTTTACGCTGACGCAGATCTTGCGCAAGGAATGGCGATTCCCCGGTCTGGTGGATAGCGACTGGACGTCCCTCGGCGAATTGGTCGCGCACGGCATCGCTAACGATGGAAAAACGGCCGCGGAAAAGGCCATCAATGCCGGCGTGGACATGGACATGGAGAGCAATCTCTACCATGAGCATCTTGCGGAGCTGGTGAAGAGCGGCAAGGTCAGCCAAGGGACGTTGGATGAGGCGGTGCGGCGCGCGCTGCGGGTGAAATTCGCGCTTGGTTTGTTTGAAAAGCCATACACGGATGAATCGCGGAAGAACAATGGGGCTTTACCAGCGGAAAGCCTGGAAATTGCGCGAACCGCCGCGCAACGCTCCCTGGTGCTTTTGAAAAATGATCAAGTGACGGGGCACAGTGTGCTGCCGCTCGGTCAAGGCTTGCAAAAAGTCGCGCTGATCGGGCCGCTTGCTGACGACGCGGGAAATATGGCCGGCTCCTGGGCGGGACGCGCAGAGCAGGGAGACGCCATCACACTGAAAGCCTCGTTGACACAGAAGCTCGGCGCAGCCAACGTGAAATACGCGAAGGGCGGCGATATTAAGAACGCCACAGACGCACAGATTACGGAAGCAGTGGCAGCCGCGAATGATGCGGATGTTGTGATTTTGGCCCTGGGCGAGGATGCAGGCACCATGACCGGCGAAGCTGGCTCGCGCGCTCATCTGGATTTGCCGGGCCGTCAGCAAGAATTGCTGGAGAAAGTAGCCGCTACCGGCAAGCCCACCGTGCTGATCCTCTTTTCCGGACGGCCGCTCATACTTCCCTGGGCGTTCCAGCATGTTCCCGCCGTGCTCGTGGCCTGGTTTCCCGGTGTACAGGCCGGACCTGCGCTCGTAAATACTTTATTCGGGGAAACTCCGCCGACGGGAAAGTTGGTTGTCAGTTGGCCGCACGCGATGGGACAGATTCCTCTCTACTACAACGCTCTGAGCACCGGCAGACCTGCGCCCAAGACCGCCCTGACAAATGTGCCGCTGAACGGCGAGGATAAATATGTCTCCCGCTACGTGGACGAACAGAACGGCCCGCAATTTCCTTTTGGCTACGGACTCACCTACACGCAATTTTCCTTCACGAAGCCAGACATAAGCGCCGCCCATCTGAGCGCCAGGAAGCTGAACGAGGAATTGCGAAAGTCCGCCGGCTCCGGCAAGACTGCGCTTACCGTAACGGCCAGCGTGACCAACACTGGAAAAGTGGCGGCTGAGGAAGTGGTGCAGCTGTACGTAGGTTTGCGTGGTACCAGCGTGGAAGAACCAGTCCGTGCGCTGAAGGCCTTTCAGCGTGTTCCACTGGCCGCCGGAGAAACAAAAAAAGTAACCTTCGATCTGGGTTCGGAAGCGTTTGCGTTCTGGAATATTCAGAACGAGTTAGAAATTGAACCGAGCAAAGCAAATATCTGGGTGAGCCCGGATTCGGCCAGCGGCGAAGCGGTTGAATTCGAAATCGGCGAGTAGGAAGGCCGGATATGATTCTGCGTCCGACGATATCCCGGAGGGCGTTACTGCGATTGGGAGGGCAGGGAATTGCGCTGGCGCCGTTTGCAGGCGTCATAAATGGATTTCCGGGCGCAAACCTGTTTGCTTCAACCTCGCCGCAAGGCAAACCTTACGCGGGCACCGACGATCAGCTTTTGGATGAGGTTCAACGCGGCAGCTTCCAATTCTTCTGGAACGAGACCAATCCCAAAACCGGCCAGGTGAAAGACCGCGCGCTTCTGAATGGCAACGACAAACGCACGATGAGCAGCATCGCGGCCACCGGCTTTGGCCTAACCGGGCTGTGCATCGGTGACGCGCGCGAATACGGCAACCGCTCGGAAATCAAGGAGCGCGTTCGCGTCACGCTGCGTTTCCTTTGGCACGACCTGCCACAGGTTCACGGTTTTTTCTATCACTTCATTGATATGAACACCGGGGAGCGGTGGGAACAGGTGGAACTTTCGTCCATCGATACGTCCCTGTTGCTTTGTGGTGTGTTAACCGCGCGTCAATATTTTCAAGATGCGGAGATACAGGACCTGGCCACCAAGATTTACCACCGCGTCGACTGGCCCTGGATGCTGAATGGCGGCCAGACGTTTTCGATGGGCTGGCATCCCGAGAAAGGATTTCTGGACGCGCGGTGGGAGCATTACTGCGAACTGATGATGATTTACCTGCTGGCGATTGGTTCGCCAACTCATCCGGTGCCGCCGGAAAGCTGGAAAGCGTGGAAGCGCCCGACCATCACCTATCAGGGGATCACTTTCGTTTCCGGCAACGATCCCATCTTCACGCACCAGTATTCGCAGGCGTGGTTCGATTTTCGAAAGAAAAAAGACGCGTATGCGGACTACTTCGAGAATTCCGTGCTGGCTACCAAAGCGCACAAACTTTTCTGCCTGTCGCTGCGCGATAAATATTCAGATTATTCCGAGGATCTGTGGGGAATCTCGGCATCGGACTATGTGAAGGGCTATACCGCGTGGGGCGGCCCACCGCCGCAAGGCCCGATCGACGGGTCCATCGTGCCGTGTGCCACGGGCGGCTCGCTGCCATTTCTATTCGACGATTGTATGCGAGTGATGCGCACGATTCGCCGGGAATATGCGGAAAAAGCTTGGGGAAAGTATAGTTTCGTGGATGCGTTCAATCCCCTCATCCAGTGGTACGACACGGATGTCCTGGGAATCGACCTAGGCATCAGCATGCTCATGGCCGAAAATCACCGCACTGGACTCGTGTGGGAAACGTTTATGAAGAATCCGGAAGCGCGCACGGCCATGGATCGCGCCGGATTCAAACCCGACCCTGCCGCATAAAGGGCTCCGCGTTTCCTGCCGGTCCACGTCAGCTGTTTCGGATTTGCGCTCAGGTCGCCAGTTAATTCTGCGCGTTCAGCCCCAAAAATAGCCTGCGGCAATCGCGGTGTCTCTCGCCGCAGGCTTGGTTGGATTCTTGCCACCCCCTCGGAGTTTTCTCTGCAGTGGGGTTAGAAGCTGAACCGAGCACCGATCGTCACGGTACGGCCAGCCAGCGCAGCCGTATCTCTGCCGAAGCCTGTGGCGTTGATGTCGTTGACGATTTTGGTCGGGTCGAAGTTCAAATTGTTGAACAGGTTGTAGGCATCGATTCGAAACTCAAACTTAGCACTTTCGCCAAGTACCGGCATCTTAGGCAAGCCAAAGGCCTTGGCGAGTGTCATGTCCACGTCCCGATATCCGGGCCCGTTGAGCGAGTTCCGACGAATACCGGTTTGTGGAAGCGCGGATCCGAAGGTGTTGCCGGGGTAGGGAGTGTAGGTTGGCGTCGAGAAATACGCCGCCCCACCGTTGGGATAGTTCGAACCAGTCTTGAATTGATCGTTGCTGGTACTACTGCCTGCGCCGCCCAGATACGTAGCGGGGAGCAGTTGCGTATAACCGCACTGTCCGCAATACAAGCTACCTCCGGCGATGTTTACCACGGGAGTCCACGGGAATCCCGAGTGGATATTGAAGATGCCGCTGAGCGTCCAGCCGCCGGCGATCTTTTCCACCCAGTTATTGCTCCCACGGAAAAACACCGGCTGCCACATGCCATAAAGCTTGAACGCTTTCCCGACGTTGTAATCGGAGCGTCCGTAATTCAGGCCGGGGTCATACGGGTAGTTTTGTTCCGAGTACGGCGCGGAGCTGGTGTCCATGCTCTTGGCCCAAGTGAATTGAGCATCGGCCATAAACTGGTGCGAGAACTGATGCTTCAATTCAGCCAGTAAAGCGTTGTAATTGCCGCTGCCCCCAACGCCCCAGAAGTCTCCGCCACCGATCTGCGGGTTCAGGGCATAGCCCAAGGCTGCCGGGGTGGCGTTCGGATTCTCGTGGAAATAGGTGTTACTCGACAAGCTTCCCTGATATCCCAACGAGGCTACCAACTGGTGACCCAAATCGTATTGCGTATCCAGTGAGTAATGTTGGGTACGCATGGTGGGAAGGTCCCGCGGGAAGATGCCGACATTTACTTGTCCGCTTACCGGTAGTCCATTCGGGCCAAAAGCTGCGATCGTGTTTGGGTTCGCCGGATAACCGTCAAGTGAATGCACATCGGACGAAACGGCATAAACAATGCCAGGATTCGGCGAGGTAGGCGTGGACATAGTGAACGAAGGAGACACCACCAACCCTGGATTCGCTGTGATATTGGACGAAATGGCGATTTCTTCCTGGTTGTAGTTAATGCCGTAGCCGGCGCGCACCACCAGCCTGTTGTGGAATCGAGTCGGACTCCAGGCAACACCGATCTGCGGTCCAAGATTATCCTGTGCGTTCCACGAGTGTCCCCGTTGAACGGTCAGGTCCGTCAGGTAACTGCTGCCCGATCCGGGGATGGCCACAAACATGTTGCCCTGCTTGGAAGAGAGTGGTCCATAGAAGGACCAGCGCAGACCCAGGTTGAGGGTCAGGTTCGGCCGTACTTTGAGGTCGTCCTGGACAAACAGGCCCCAGAGGCTGGTGCGATCGTCCTGGCGATTGGTCGTAGGTATCCCGGTAGCAGGATTGAAATTTCCCGACTCGCTGTGCGGCGCATCGTTGAGGAAATCCCACATGTTAAAGAAGGAATAGCTGGGCACGGCGCAACCCGCGCATTCTTGCAGGTAGAAAAGCCGCGTGAGTTCCCCACCAAACTTGATAGTGTGCCTTCCAATAATCTTGGTAGCCACATCTTTGGCGGTGTAAGTCCACTGATTCAGGATGCTGCCGACACTGGGTCCAAAGGAATTCGGCGCACCGATGCTGCCGAGGTTACCAATGGAATCCGACGGAAGTCCAACCGGCGATTGCGGGTTGGAATTGACTTCGTTCCAGCGCCATCCCGCGGCATTCACGCGAGCTTCGTTGAGCATCGAAGGCGAGAAGGTATGGTTCCAGATTCCAGTGAACGCCTCGTTGACTTGCGAGTGATGGAAAATGTTGTAGTCACGGGAGGGGCCGTTCAGAAAACTGGCCGACTGCGGCACGTAGTAGAGCGTAAAAGCTATGTGATCCTTGCTGGTGACATCCGCATCGATACGCCCAATGTACTGATTCTTCGAGGACGTGGTAGCGCTCGAAGTTATATAGTTTGCGATGTCCGCCACGCCATCCAGGCCGCCGCCAACGCCGGGCGTTGTGGGACTTACCCAACCGAGGTCTTGGGTACCCAGCGGAGTCTTTAAAGGCGATCCGATGTCCAAGCCCTTGCCGGGAATCGTTGCGCAGTTTACCCCTTCTGTGAGGCCGGCATCCGCGCAGGTGGAATTATTGATGCCGGTGCTTGCGACGCCAGAACCAGGAAAAGTGAGATACTTAGCGGCGATGCTTCCGGAAGGCGCCAAGGCGTCGAATGCGGGAGTGTCGTACCATCCATTCCCCGTGCTGCTGGAATTGGGTTCCTGAACCGTCTCATAGCTAAAGAAAAAGAAGATCTTATTTTTCCAGATCGGCCCGCCGACGCTTCCTCCGTACTGATTGAAGAAGTTGTTGTCTCTCAAAACGCTATTGCCCTGGCCGTTAAACCGCTGATACGCGTTCAGCCCCGGACGATGAGCCGTAAAAAATAAACTGCCATGGAAGTCATTGGTGCCGCTTTTGGACGTCACCTCAATCTGCGCGCCGCTGAAGCGCCCATTCTCGGCATCGTAACCGTTAGCTATGACCTTTACGCTCTCAACGGACTCTTCAGAAGGCGTGATAATTGTCGTTCCGCCCCACACCGCGCTGGTCGTGCTAATACCGTCAATGGTAATCCCGTTGTTCTCATACTGTTGGCCCTTGGCCAGAATCTGCGGACCGTTTTCTGTGGCGAAAATGCCGGTGTTGCCGCCGGTTGCACCTGGGCCTTGTGTGCCGGGCAGTTGTTGAGCGCCACCGCCACTTCCCTGTGCTCCATCGCCGAAAACGCCCGGTGCCAACTGCAGCAGTTGGAAGACATCGCGTCCGAACGCAGGCATATGTTCGATTTGGTTTTTGGAGATGGTGCCGGCGATTGAGGCGGTCTCCGTATCCATTGCAGGTACCGTTGAACCGTCGACGGTGACGGTCTCCGTTTCCGTTCCCAGGACAAGTTGAATATCCAGAGCATTTGCCTGCTCTGGATTCAGCTGTATATTGTCGATTACCTTCTTCTGGAAGCCCTTCTTTTCTACTTCCAACCGGAACTGCGCAGCAGGGAGTGCATTGAAGTTGTACACACCCGCTTCATTGCTGACCCTGACCTGCTTTTCGCCGGTCGCAGGATTTATTAGCGTGAGGTTGGCATCTGGAACTACTGCGCCCGAGGAATCGGTCACCACCCCTTGAATCGAGGTGCGATACTGCGCACTTGCTGGTATTCCGATAATCAACAGGCAGGCAAAAACGAAAGCAACTCGTGCGAAAACCTTAAAAGGAGACATGCATTCCTCCGGGCTAGAATGCTGGGGGATGTCGCACCGCACCCGCCAGTAAATCGGTTAAGCACCGCGATTCGGCAAGTATATGTATCTGCTTTTCTTATGTCAATCATCGAATTTCCGCGTGGTTCCGCTTAGGACGCGCATCTTCGGAGCTAAAATTAGGGGGTCAAATTGAGGGTGTGTACGTTGCGCCGACGTCCCGTCGGCAACCTCAGATAGAGGCCTCTTCGAGGCTCAGGACAACCAGAGGTCAGCGCTACTCCTACCCGCCGTCCCAATTTGGACCTAGTCTGGGCGGGCGGGTGCTAAAACGGAACTGGACCCGATGGGTCCTAGCTACTGGGTGCGAGCCAGGGCATCTTCCAAATCCGCGCCCCCCAGCCCCAACTCACCAAGAATCGAACGATTGTGCTCACCCAGAAGCGGAGGCGGCAAGCGGTAGACGATCGGGTTTTCCGCCAGGCGCACCGGATTGGCAATACTGCGGGCCACGCGCAAAGTGGGGTGTTCGATTTCCACGATCAGGTTGCGTGCCAGAGTTTGCGGATCGGCGAGGGCCTCGCTGACGCTCTGAATCGGCGCAGCAGGAATATCGGCTGCAGAAAGACGTGCCAGCCATTCCGCGGCAGTCGCCGAATCGAAGCGCTGTTGCAGCAGAGGAATCAGCGCTTCGCGGTTTTCGATGCGCGCCGCGTTGCTGGCAAATTGTGGATTTGCCCCCAGTTCCTTCAATGAGTCCAGGCTGGCCAATAGCCGCTGCCACTGCGCTTGCTTGCCGACTGCCACCACGAAATATTGTCCATCGCTACCGCGGAAGAGTTGATACGGCACGATGTTCGGATGAGCGTTTCCCCAACGTTGCGGCAGGACAGCGGCGTTCAGGTAGCTGCTGCCGATATTGGCCAGCCAGGTCAATTGCGAATCGAACAGCGCCATGTCCAGAAAATCTCCGCGGCCGCTGCGTTCGCGAGCATACAAAGCGGCCAGAATGCCCATGGCCGCGTACATGCCGGTAGTCATGTCGGCGATCGCAATCGGGAATCGCACGGGATCTCCGTCCGGTTCGCCTGTGAAACTCATGACTCCGGCTTCGGCCTGCGCAAGGATGTCGTAGCCTCGGCGTCCCGCTTTGGGCCCGCTGAAGCCATATCCGGAAATACCGGCGTAAATCAGCCGCGGATGTTTCGTGCGCAGCGTCGCCGGATCAAGGCCCCTCCGCTTCAGTGACTCCATGGAGGGTTGATTGCAAATGAAAATGTCGGCAGCGGCGATAAGTTGCTGCAGGATCCGCAGACCGGTCGCGTCGTCGTAGTTCAGCGTCAGCGACCGTTTATTGCGATTGGTGGCCAGAAAGTAGGCAGATTCCGTGCCGATGAATGGCGGGCCCCACGAACGCGATTGGTCGCCGCTACCCGGTCGCTCGACCTTGATTACGTCCGCGCCGAAATCTCCCAGAAGCATGGCACAGTAGGGACCGGCGAGGGCTTCGGACAGTTCGACGACGCGAATGCCTTCCAGGAGTTTGGTCATGGACGAGGATTATAGCGAAGTCACCGAATCTGGACTGCCGGAAGTCGTTTGGAAACGAGTTGTGCACCTTCACTTGCCTTGGAGAACGGCCTTCGCTGAAAATAGGGAACTCGTAAACTAGTATTCAAACACGAGGAACGATTCAGGTTCCGCCCGACGGAGACGTTTTGACGATTCCAATTATGGCTACGCCGTCCAAACGGCTGGTTGCCTACTTTTCGATGGAGATCGCGCTGGAAAACGCGATGCCCAGCTACAGCGGTGGCCTCGGCGTGCTTGCGGGAGACACCATTCGCGCGGCAGCGGACATTCGCTTGCCCATGGTTGCGGTCTCGCTTTTGTACCGCAAAGGATATTTTCGCCAGAACCTGGCGGAAGACGGCACGCAGACGGAAGAGCCCGTCGAATGGAATGTCGAAAAATTCTTGAAGGAAGAAACCCCGCGCGTGAAAGTGACGTTGGAAAGCCGTCCCGTGGAATTACGAGCGTGGCGCTACAGCGCGAAGGGTGTGCGCGGTTTTGAGGTTCCCATCTATTTTCTGGACGCGGATCTGGAAGGCAATGACCCCAAGGATCGTGAATTAACTGGCTCGCTCTATGGTGGCGATCCCTACTACCGGCTGTCCCAGGAGGTCTTGCTGGGCGTGGGCGGCGTACGCATGTTGCGTGCCCTTGGATACCAGGACTTGATGCGCTTCCACATGAATGAGGGCCACGCGGCGCTGCTCACCATGGAATTGCTGGACGAGGAAGCCAAACGCGCAGGCCGCACGTCTGTAAAAGCGGAAGACATCGAGAAAGTGCGCAACAAATGTGTGTTCACCACGCACACGCCGGTCCCTGCTGGTCACGACAAGTTCCCGGTGGAATACCTCACCCGGCTTTTCCCGGACCAGGTGCGCTTCTTCGACGCCGGCGATGCGTCTTCTTCCGACCTGATGAAAGCGGTGATGCAAGTCGAACAGTCGTACCCGGACTTACAGGAAGCGGCACGACGTGGCGCATCCGTGAACATGACCTATCTGGCGCTGAGCCTCAGCAACTATGTGAATGGCGTGGCGCAGCTTCACGGCAAAGTTTCGCGCAAGATGTTTCCGAATATTCCGATCGAAGCAATCACCAATGGAGTTCACGCAGCCACCTGGACTTCGCCGGCCTTCCGCGACCTTTTTGATCGCTACATCTCCTCATGGCGAGAAGACAACTACAGTTTACGCGGCGCGCTGGGTCTGCCGCCGGAAGAAGTGTGGACCGCTCATCTTCTTGCAAAACACGATCTACTGGAAACCGTGCGCAAGAAAACCGGGATGAAGCTCGATCCGGAAGCCTTCACAATTGGGTTTGCGCGGCGCGCTACCGGCTACAAACGCGCTGACCTGATCCTGAGCGATTTGGATCGTCTCCGGCAGATCGCCAAGAACGTCGGTTCGTTCCAGATCGTCTACGCCGGAAAAGCGCATCCACGCGACGCCGGCGGCAAGGAAATCATCAAGCGCATCTTCAAAGCAAAAAAGGCCTTAAAAAAAGCCATTTCCATCGTTTTTCTCGATGACTACAACATGGATCTCGGCGGCAAAATCACTGCTGGCGTCGACCTCTGGCTGAATACTCCGCAGTATCCCCTGGAAGCTTCCGGAACCAGCGGCATGAAAGCGGCGCTGAACGGCGTGCCTAGCCTGAGCATCCTGGACGGCTGGTGGGTGGAAGGGCACATCGAAGGGGTCACTGGTTGGTCCATGGGCGAATCTCATCAGACGGATCCCGGACCGGACACGTTGGTAAATCACGCGGAAGATGCGGAAAGTTTGTACGCCAAGCTGGAAAGCGTGATCTTGCCGATGTACTACGAGGAACGGAACCGCTATCTCTCCGTGATGCAGCACGCCATCGCCATCAACGGGTCCTTCTTTAACACCCAGCGCATGGTGCAGCAGTATATTACCGACGCTTACCTGCGCTAGCGCGATGCGCTTTGGCCACCGCTGCGGGCCGAACATCCAGGATCATTACCTTGCGGGCCAGCGTTTGAAAGCCGGCCTTCTTGTAAAAGGTTTCCGCGGACCGATTGTGATTCAGAATTTGCAACTCGATTGTGCGGATACCGCGTTCCCGGCAGTAGTCTTCCACCTCATAGAGAGCCAGCGATCCGATTCCCTTCATCCGGAAGCGCGGCAGCACATAAAGGTCTGTCAGCATCCCTTCCACGCCGCCATACTCCAGATCAAAGTTGTAGGTGAGCACCGCGTAGCCTACCGCGGTTTCGTGACTTTCCATCAGCCAGGCCTGTCCTTGTGATGGATTGCGCAGCAACGTGTCCAGGCCGTTGCTCAGTGACTTTCGGTTGAAGGGAATCTTGTCGAAGCGGTAGTACGCGACTACGAACTTCAACAACGCTGCGTGATCTTTGGGCCCGCATGGACGGAATGTAACCAGCATGGCGCCTCTCTTTACCTGTGTCCAGCAGTGCAAAACGGCTGTGAAAATATCCTACTGCACAACCAGCCCGCCGGGTAGGGGCGCAGGACTCCTGCGCCCCATGTCCGCACATCGCCCAATCTCGCTTTTGTAGGGGCGGCTTTAGGCGCCCTCTTAGGTTTCTCTGCTCTTCCAATGTCCCCAACCGGTGGAATCCTATCGCACGCGATTCTTATACAACGCCATCCCAACCGCGGCGTCCATCCCCAGCTTCTCCAACGCACGAATCTCTCGCTGCGAGGAAATTCCTCCGGCTGCGATAATCGGCAATCGCGTTGCGTTTCGCAATTCGCGGAACCACCCCAGATTCACTCCGCTCATCGTTCCTTCGCGGTCCACGTCCGTGCCCAGAAAACCTCCGCAATACCGTTCGAACGCCGCCGCAATTTCGGCGGGAGAAACGCGGAGCGATTTGCGCCAGCCATGCGTGACTACCCGTCCTTTCGCGGTGTCGAGCGCCACTACAATTCGCTTTCGTCCAACGGCATTCTTAAGCCGCAATAGAAATGCCTTGTTCGGTCGTGCATCGCGAAATGCAGCGCTCCCGACGATGATCTGCGTCACGCCCAGCTTCACCAGTGCCCGAGCGCGGCGCACGGTGCGAATCCCGCCGCCAACACGGACTTTCATTCCGTAATCGCGCTTGGCCTTCACGCAAAGTTCGCGAATGAGCGCGTTGTTATCACCCTTGCGCATGGCTGCATCCAGGTCGATTACGTGAAGCCACTGGTATCCGCGGAAACGCTCCAGCAGTCCAAACACATCTTTCACCGCGAGTTCGCGTTTGCGTCCGTGCACAAGTTGCACCGCTTGTCCCCCCTGCAGATCGATGCACGCAATCAGCATGGCAGGCGCACCTTCACGCCGTTTTGCTCCAGAAATTCCTTCAGCGCTCGGATCGATTGCACGCAGTCGTGAAAAATGGATGCGGCTAGAGCGGCATCGGCAGCGCCTGTGGTGAATACCTCCAGGAAATGCGCTGGAATTTTGGCGCCGCCGGAAGCGATAACCGGCACGGTGACTGCCTGGCTGATCGCCGCCGTCAGCTCCACGTCAAAACCCGATTGCGTTCCATCCTTATCCATGGAGGTCAGCAGAATTTCGCCGGCACCCAATCCCACTCCGCGCCGAGCCCACGCAATGGCTTCCAGCTCCGTAGCTTCGCGTCCACCCCGAGCGTGAACCAGCCAGCGGGAATCGTGGCGCTTGGCGTCGATCGCCAAGACCACCGCTTGCGCGCCAAATTCGCGCGAAAGTTCGCTGATAAGTTCGGGGCGCTCTACCGCAGAGGTGTTCACGGTAATTTTGTCGGCGCCTGCGCGGATAACGGCGCGGGCGTCTTCCAGCGACCGGATTCCGCCTCCCGCGGCCAAGGGAATCGAAAGAGTTTCCGCAACTCGGGAAATGGTCTGTATAAAAGTGGGGCGATTGTCCCGCGAGGCGGCAATATCCAGCACCACCAGCTCGTCGGCGCCTTCGGCGTTGTATCGCGCGGCAAGTTCGACCGGGTCGCCCGCGTCGCGCAACCCTTCGAAATGTACTCCCTTCACCACACGAACGCCGTCAGTGTCCAGGCAGGGAATAATCCGGTGAGCGAGGCTCACGCCAGCCTCAGGAAATTCTCGAGCAGCTTTGCGCCGGGCGCACCGCTCTTCTCGGGGTGAAATTGCACGCCGAAAATATTGTCTCGCTCCAGGACGGCGATGAACTCGCGGCCGTACCCGCACAACGCAGCGGCCTCCGCGCCCGACGAAGGCGCAGCATAAGAATGCGCAAAGTAGAAATAATCATCGGGAGAAACACCTGCCAGCAGGCGCGAGCCGCGCGCTCGATCCAACTGATTCCAGCCCATGTGCGGCAACTTCACCGTATCCGGGAGTTGCGAAACTTTGCCCTGCAGCAAACCCAATCCGGTCAACTCTGGGGCTTCTTCGCTGGAAGCGTACAGAGCCTGCAAGCCCAAACAAATTCCCAGAAATTTCGCTCCACGCGCGATTGCATCCAGCAGCGGCCGGCGCAATCCTTGTCCGTCAAGAGCGGTGATTAACGCGGCGTAGTGTCCGACACCTGGCAGAACAATCCGCTCAGCCGAAGCGATTCCATCCGCCTGATTCGTTCGGGCTGGCGCCGCGCCAAGTCGTCGCAATGCGCGCTCCACGGAAGTCACATTTCCCGCGCCATAGTCGAGGATGGTGATGTTCACAGAAGTTCCTTGGTGCTGGGCAGCACGCCGCGCAGCCGCTTGTCTCGCGCCACCGCGAACCGCAACGCGCGCGCGAACGCCTTGAACAGCGCTTCCACCTGGTGATGCGAGGACCGTCCGTAAACCACGCGAAGATGTACGTTCGCCCGCGCCGCTTGCGCAAAGCCCTGAAAGAAATCCTCGGTAAGCTCGGTCTGGAAATCACCGACGCGCGCCGCGGAAAATCGTGCCTTCACCACGCAGAACGGCCGCCCGCCAAAATCGATCGCGGCGACCGCCAGTGTTTCGTCCATCGGCATCAAGAAGTATCCCGCGCGCAAGATTCCCTTTTTATTCCCGAGCGCGGCGGTCACCGCCTCTCCAAGCGCAATACCTACGTCCTCCACGGTGTGGTGCTGGTCCACTTCGAGATCACCCTTCGCGGCAATCTGCAGGTCGAGACCGCCGTGGCGTGCGACGAGATCGAGCATGTGATCAAAAAAACGGATGCCGGTGCGAATATCAGCCTTGCCCCGGCCATCGAGATTCAGCCGCAGCCGTATCTGCGTTTCCTTGGTATTGCGTTGCAAGCGAGCGGTTCTGGACATGGTGTTGTCAGCGCACCTCGTCGAAGGATCGAAGTAACTGTTTTAGTTCATCGCGTGTACCAATGGTGATACGCGCGAATCCCGGACCCAAATCCTTGCTACGCTCGCGGACCAGAATTCCATCGAGCGACAATTTGCGAAAAACACCTGGGCCGGCAGTTCCAAAATCAGCCAGGAGAAAATTTCCAGCGGGAGGAAAAACGCGAACACCGCGTCTATGAAGTTCAGCGGCAAACCAGATACGCAAGGTTTTGACATCGCGAACGTAGCGCCGGATTGCTTTCCGCTCTTTCACGGCGGCAACCGCAGCGACAAAGGCCGCAGTATTCACGGGAAACGGCGGCAACGCGCGCCGCACCAGCGCCAGCGAATCTCGCTGGCCAATCACTGCGCCCAACCGCAGCCCGGCGAGCCCCGCGGCTTTCGAAAACGTCTTGGCGACGAACAGGTTAGTGTGGCGCCGAATCCATGGCACGCAACTCTGGCCCGAAAAGTCAGAGTAAGCCTCGTCGAGCACAACCACGGTATGCGTCGCAGCTCTAAGAATCTCGCGAATCGCGTCTCGCGAAACTAGTGTCCCGGTCGGGTTGTTCGGATTCGCCAGGAAAAACAGCCGCGGCTTTTTTCGAAGCGCAGTCAGCACGGCCTTCAGCGGAAATTCCATCTTGTCGGTATAGCGCAGAGCCTCGATGCGCGCCCCGGCGATTTCCGCGTAGAAGCGGTACATGGGGAATGTCGGCTCGCAGATCAGGATGGGGCTGCCCTCTTCGACGAAAGTATCGAAGAACACGCGCAGCGCCTCATCACCGCCATTGGTGAGCGCAATTTCCTCCGGCCGCACGCCAAAATACCGCGCCAACTTCCCCGTAGGAACTTCATATTCCGGATACATTGCGAATTCTTTTGGCGAAAGCCGCGAAATCGCCTTGCGCGCTGCCGCGCTGCAACCCTTTGTGTTTTCGTTGAAGTCCAGGCGAATCTTCCCGGCGCGGCCTTCGGCAGGCGCATCATACGTCTTCCGTTCCAGAATCGCCTTGCGAACCGGCAGCCGCGCTTTCATCGGCGCACCTCCACGGCGTTCGAATGCGCCAACAATCCTTCCGCGCAAGCGAGCACTTGCACGTCACCGGCTAACGCGCGATAGCCAGCGCGATCGATGGACTGCACACTGATGCACTTCACAAAGTCCACCGCGGAAAGCCCGCCGCGGCGCCGGGCCCAGCCACCTGTGGGAAGCACGTGATTGCTACCGCTGGCGTAATCGCCGAAGGGTTGCGCACTCAAGGGACCGAGAAATACGGTGCCGGCAGAGTGGATCTGTTTGAGTAGCTTCGGTCCATCGTGCGGCAAGCTCAAATGCTCCGGCGCAAGCCGATTCACGAAGTCGCATGCGTTGTCCATCGATTTAGCGACCACGATGGCTCCAGTCTTGCGAATCGAATGCTGCGCAGGATTTTCCCTCGGTAACGAAGCCAATTGACGCATCACTGCCTGCTGCACGCATTCGGCAAGTCTTCGCGACACGGTCACCAGAAAGCTGCCGGCATCCGGCGCGTGTTCCGCCTGTGCAAGTAAATCCGCGGCAATCCAGTCTGGATTTCCATGATCGGCAAGCACAACCGCCTCCGTCGGCCCCGCAGGCAAATCAATAGCACAATCCGCGCTAATCAATTGTTTCGCGGCAGTCACATAGCGATTGCCCGGACCAAATATTTTCGCCACT
>Ga0210409_10002126_pt1 | contig 24084 bp, 25 predicted proteins | sample IncBWH17MmetaG_FD_161649 | JGI IMG/M metagenome (GOLD analysis project Ga0210409, IMG submission 161649) | Forest soil microbial communities from Barre Woods Harvard Forest LTER site, Petersham, Massachusetts, United States - Inc-BW-H-17-M | ecosystem: Environmental > Terrestrial > Soil >...
ATCAACAAGAGGTCAGGAGTGCCGCGGAGGCGTCGCAATTAGCGCAAAGCGCCAAAGATAAACACATCCTGTTGCGAGTCTGGAGCAACGCCGGCAATCGTTTCATCCTCATTGAGCACTGAAAGCCCTGGACCATATATGAGACAATGGAAAAAAGAAGCGATCGCAATCCTGGGAGGCTGTGCCATGACTTTGGCCCCGGTAGGATTTGCCGCGCCCATAAGCGAGACGCCATTTACTGCAACTGAGGTGGTCACTTCGGTGAACTATGGCACAGCTGTCGATAACGGTACGAACCTCTTGATCCTCAATGCCAGGGCGAGCGCAATAGTAACAGCCTCGGATCCACGCGTCGCGGGCATTCGAACGGTTACTTGCTCCGGAATCTGGCACACGAGCAAGGTTGGTCACTTATGGGGAAGCTTCCGTTTGAGTAGTGCTGGAGGCACATGGGATGGCTATTGGCAGGGTACCAATTCGTTTGAGAATGGCCATGTGCTCGCGTCTCTTGAGACGACGGCGGAGGGTAGTGGCGTTTACGAAGGCATGGTTCTGCGCGCAACAACCACAACTGTTGATTCCGGTCCCATTCATTGGGCCGGGTGTATTATCAAGGATCGCCAAGGACCCCGCCCCTACCAGTTGAAGGGCTTGCGTGTTGACAGCGCGATGAACGTTAAGGGCGTGCTCTTGGATCCACTTACGCTTCGGCCGACTGGGACTTGTCGAGGTCTGACGTGGATCGTCATCGGCGCTCAGGGCGAAGAGGCTTCCTACCTGGGCCGCGCCACGGAACAAGGCCTTGGACTTTTAGATCCCGTGACCGGTGTATGTTCGATGATGGGCACTTCCATTTCCGCTGAAGGCGAACAGCGCGACGTCTTGCATTGGGTGGCCCAGGCGACAACAGACCTGAGAACGCTGGTCACGACGAACCTGGGAAGGGCGGTGATAACTGCCGAGGTCCATTTCGCCGGTGGCACAGGGCGCTTCGAGGGTGCCACGGGCGGATTCAGCGGACGGGTGACGCAACTCATCTCACCGACACCGACTCCCGCGCTTTTCCAAAACACGTTTCAGTACGAGGCCGCCGGGACGATCCGATTTAACGGTCCTCCCGCAGGCGGCGAGTAGGCCACGCCAATCCTCACAGCTGAAGAACTAAAGCCACCAGCGTTGCGCGACGGGCCGTAGGGGCTTAGGAGGTTCCACTCAAAGCGATACACCTGGCTTTAAGTTCGCGCGAGCGTCTGCAAGAACCCCCAGCAGCCCACTTCGCGTGCGCATTACATACCTCTGTCGACTACCAACGCGCGTCCATGGGAATCGCGAGTGTTCAGCCCATGGTTGGCGCACCTGCAAACGAAACATCGCACTAAGGAGAGAATGAAGATTTTAAACGAAAAGCACGATTTTTCGGGCCCTTCAATTTTATGAGCCCGGCGCAAGGTGGCCAGTTGAGGTGCGATACCTTGTTGCTGAGCGCCTTACGTTTTTATTCATCCCCTGGCATGCGCTGTGCATTAGCCATGATCAAGTTGATAAAACCCGAAAACATGAAAACTCAAAAAGGTTCAGTTCCGGTTGTGGTCCCAGGCGCGAATTTCAAGGCGGAAGTCCTGGAGTCCAAGCGGCCGGTCCTTGTTGAGTTTTGGGCTCCTTGGAGCCGGCCTTGCCAAGTCATGGATTCGGTGCTTCACGAACTGGCCGGCGCTTGGGCCGGAAACGTCAAGGTTGTTAAGGTCAACGCGGATGATAGCCTCGATTTAAGCCTTTTGTACGAAATTCAATCGGTCCCAACCTTGATCTATTTTGTCCGTGGAAATCCGTGCCTGCGCATGATTGGCACCGCGAGCAAGGAGGCCATTCTGGCCAAAATCCAACCCTTTTCCCAGTAAACCCTATGCATCCACTCATGGTTATAACAATCGTCGTCCTCAGCGTTTTGTACGCGTTGGGTTGGCACAATCAACCTGCAAGGAATAATCGACGAATCGATGTCTCGTCATCGAAGGCGCAACCGAGTTGAACGCCGCCGGGCAACTCACAATAGGATTATGAGCTCATCCAATGACCGTGAATCACCTGCCGCCCTATTAGGCGGCCCCGTCCCCCAGAAGTGCGTGGTTTGCGACGACCCTGTTGGAGACCGCTGCTTTTGCAAAATCCACCGCAAAGAAAAAGGACCAATACTACTTTGCTGCCCCTCCTGCGCAGTTCAATACATCGACTCGGCCCGGCCTCCTGCGGACAGCCGTGAAGAAGAACTGGGTGCCTATGAGAAGAGCGCCCATTTCTTCATTGGAGAGGACAAACCGTGGTCATGAACACCGATTCACGCAAAAGAGCAAAGGCCACATCTCAGACCAGAGTCACAACCCTGGTTGCGGATGATTCTCCGTTCATGTTGAAAACCCTGTCCCAAATCCTGGAAAGAGCCGGCAATTTTGATCTAGTTGGCACCGCAACAGATGGATGTCAGGCGCTTCGCTATGTGACAATGTTGTCGCCAGGATTGGTCCTGATCGATCTGCACATGCCGCATCTCAACGGGATACAAGCTACGCGGTACATCAAAGAGCGTGAGCACCCGCCTGTCGTCATCATCATTACCTCGGACGATAGTTTCGCGGCGAGAGAAATTGCTGAAGAGGCCGGGGCCGATGCATTCGTCAGCAAAGGAGGCAACCTTCCACATGAATTGTTGAGCGTGGTACAGAACCTCTTCGGACCACATGGTGAGAGGCGAGAAGCGCCCGGCGGTATTTCTTTCGAAAATGGACCTGCAGGGTGCGCAAAGCAGGAGCATGGCAGATGAACGTTTCGTGTGAAACACGTCACAACTCAATGAAAACTCCTAGAATCAATCAGCAGCCAAGAAGCGTTCTCACGCCACGCGTTCCCCTGTTGCCACAGCTTCCGGAGAGATTCCGCGGATTCGTGAACGCCGCGTATGCCGCTTATGGAGGCGCTGAAAGCATGAAGTTGAACGATTGGCGCGATCTGGAGATGCAACTCAACCGAAGACTGAAAAATGAAGACGAACAACGTCGGCGATAAAAGCACTCTCCTCATGACCTCCCTGATGGCCGTGCCCGCCTGCCAATGGCGGGACGGGGACTCCGATTGGTTCCCGGCGGTAGATCTAGCAGAGACCAAGCAGGAGTACGTGTTTGAAGTGGACCTTCCCGGCCTCAAGCCGGAAGAGATCCAACTTGAAGTGGATAGCGCTGGAATTTCAATCAGCGGGAAAAGGGTGCCCGGCCCTCAAGGTGCAAGACTGCTTCGGGGCGAGCGTCCCATAGGAGCATTCGTTCGACAATTACCCCTGCCACCTGACGCGACCGGCGAAGTCCTTGGCTCCTTTTGCGACGGGGTTCTGGAGCTACGGATTCCCAAAATCCGCGAAAGCAGCCAGTTGAATCAAGTTCGGACAGCTCTCCACGAACCTGGGGAGGTTGCGGCATGAGCACGCGCCCAGGTGAACTGACCCTTGAAATTCGTTCCGAAGATTGGTCCTGGGCCGGAGCAAAAAACGAAGGTGCTGGCGAGACATCACCATGGCTTTGAAATCCTCCATCTTGCCGCTGATATCTGCGGTACTCATCAGCGGGTGTGCGCATTATCCTGTCAACGCTCCGTTAGCCGCCGTGGATCCTCACTCAGGTTATCGCTTTCAGAATGTTGTCCCGAAAGCCAATTCGGATGACTTAGCGCTTATGCTCGCTTTCTCCGGTGGCGGGACTCGAGCCGCTGCCCTTTCCTATAGTGTGCTGGAAGAGCTCAAGAAAACTCAAGTGGGCTCTCCGGACGGCCAGCATCCGCTCCTGGAAGATGTCGGTCTCATCTCTTCCGTCTCCGGGGGAAGCTTCACCGCTGCCTATTATGCGCTCTGGGGCGACCGCATCTTCACGGATTTCGAGCCACTATTCCTCAAAAAGCATGTTCAAACCGGCCTCCTCCTTCGCACTCTGGCACCTTGGAACCAGGTAAGGCTAGCTTCGCCGAGGTTTAGCCGCAGCGATTTGGCGGCCGAGTATTATGACCACCTTCTTTTCAACCGAGCGACTTTCGCTGATTTGAATGCTCATGGCGGCCGGCCATTTATCAGCGTCAATGCTACGGACCTCGGTTCGGGCGCGCGGTTTGAATTCACCCAGGACGAATTTGACCTACTGCGATCGGACATGTCGCAATTTTCGATTTCTCGCGCCGTGGCGGCCTCTTCAGCGTTCCCCGTCTATCTAACCCCTGTCGTCCTGAAGAACTATTCCGCTGAACAGCCGCAACCTGAGCCGGAGTGGATCAAAGCCATTCTCGAAGACCCTGCCGCCTCGAGCCGGCTTAAGTACCTGGCTCTGGAGGCGCGTTCTTACGTGGATGGACGCCGCCACTTCGTCCATTTGCTTGATGGTGGGCTGTCCGACAATCTCGGATTGCGAGGCGCCCTTGATCGGGCCATGGCTCGCGAACAGTCCTTTCAAGTTCCAAGTGTGCCCCTCAAAATACCTCGTCGAATTGCGATCATCGTGGTGGATGCCCACACGGACCGGGACTACGGCTGGGACGCCAAGGAGCACTCGCTTGGATTGGGAGCGCTGCTCGGCTCCGTTGGACAAGCCGCTGTAAGCCACTACTCGTTCGAAACGCTCGAATTATTCCGAGAAGCCATGGCGCGTCTTTCTCGTGAGCGCGTGGCCGCTCGCTTGCAAACAAACGATCCTCGGCCGTTGGAGATCAGCACGTATACCATCGAGCTCCGTTTCAACCAGTTGGCTAATGAGACGGACCGCCACTTCTTCAATTCCGTTCCTACGCGCCTTCAGCTTCCCCCCTCAACTGCGGATCGCCTGAAATGCCTGGCGGCAGTGGAGTTAAAAAGGAACCCGGAATTTCAAAGATTGATCCAGGACCTTGGCCGCGCTGAGAAAGCCCCTCTTGCAAAGGATTCGTTCGCGGAGGTCGTGAAGAGCGAGTTTTTGAGTCCGGACGCTACTGAACGGAAATGAACAAGAACAGCATGAAAAGACTATAAAGCACGACGCGGTATTCGCGCCTCGTCGCCTAGTGTTGATTGGATTTTTTGGCAGCTAAAGCCTTGGGGTAATACCGGGTGGTTGCATATTGAGACGCGGTGCAGGGGCAGCGAACATTCGAGGAACCACAATCGAGTTTAAGTACACTTCCAACTCCGTGTATCCAGCGGCGTTAATGGCACTGGCCACACTCGGATCGTTTAACGACAGACCGTGGGTCTTCTTCCATTCGTCGGGAATGCCGTCATTAGCAGTGTTCTCCGGTGGTTCACCGGACGCATACGTGGGCCAGCCGCCCACTTCCTTTTCGTCATTGATGATCTTGCCCGTGCCGTTGCGCACATCGGAAACGATTCGCGCGTCCACTGAGTCGCGTCTGGGTCGAGTCGCCCCGGCGTTCCTGAGGACCAGCTCAAAGGCCTCGGCAGCGGATTGCGTCTGCACCTGCGGGGCGGGGAATGGCGCAGGGCTTTGCAGGGATCGCTCGGCAAGGACACCTTTCCAATTGTCCCGGCCAACATCGACCATCCCAACCATGATGTTGCCGTCAACGTAAATCGAGCCCGGCAGGATGACTTTCGGGTCGATGATGAAGTAGGGAGGGCGCTGCCGGGTTGAGGTGCCTGGGCGCATCAACCCCTTGGTTTCAATGACCCCGCCCACGCGGAAGATGACCGTACGCAGACCTTTGGCCTCGACCGCCTCCCTCAAGCTGCCAGGGCCGGAGTCGTTGAGATTGGTCACGAAGAGCACTTTGCCGCCGCGTCCGCCCTGGGCATAAGCGCCGTAGCCCTCCGCGCCGGGGAACGCCAGGGTGCCACCAACCCGGGGTTGCTGTGCATCGGAGTGGCGGTAGAACTCCCGATAGGCGGATTCGACAACGGCCCGATCGAACTGAAAGCTCCTCGCCTGTTTTTCGGCGACGTAAGGGACCATTTTCCCGTCTGCAGCCGCGATTCGAGGGTCGGTTAGCATGATGTCGCAGTGGTTCCGACCGCCGCGGTAAGTCAGCGTCCACTCGTAAGCCTTGCCATCAAACTCTGCCCGCACGGCCCCACCCTCGGCCAAGTCGGTAAAGGCCCCACGGCAGGGCTTCGCGCAGCCGATCAGCAGAATGTCGCCTGACGGCGGTGCTGCCATCCAGGATCATCGAGGCCAGGCTATTGCCACCGTCAGCAACACTCAAATGGTTCACCAGCACGTCCGCGTGCGCCAACGTCACTTGGCCGGGCTTTTCCTTCGTGCCGTTAACCCGGGCTTCAGTCGTTCCTGACGGAAGTGTGCCGCCCCACATGGCAGCGTCCTCCCAATTGCCATCGCCGCCCTTCCACTCGGCTGTCGTTCCCGCCCGCAACCCTGTCATGTCGGCAATGGTCAAAAGGCCGAAGACAAGGCCGGTAAAGGTACGATACGCTTCTCGCTTTGCTGGACGACACAACATACTGCCAATTAGATACTCCTCGCGCTCTGATCGACCTCCAAGACCAGGAGCCAATCACCGCCGCCATCGGCATTGTTGCCCGGCGGAATGAAGTACGATTGCCCAGAGTTGGGAAAGGGAGAGCCTTTTATTGGGGAAAACCTGCCGGTACTTGGGTCGTACCACCGTGCGGTGACCGGCCCGCTAAGCTGGGACAAATCTATTTTGAGCGGACGCAACGAGGGCATGTAAGCGATAGCCAGCCGTCCATCCGGCGTCCGTCCCGCTGTGACGTAGTCGCTGGTCATCACGTAATGGTTGCCCTCGTGCGACCCGCCGTCGAAAGTCCCGTATCCGGCAACCACCAACTTATGCTGTTGATCCGGGGCCAAGTCGAACCAGGCACGCGGCTCGAAGAGGGCCTTAACCCACGCCATCTGGACTGCCCCGGTGGAGTCCAGCGACTGCTTCCAATTATCGGCGAAAGGCCAGATCGGCCCGCTGCCATAGACCTGTCCGGTGGCGCCTGCCAGAATCGACCAATATTCTTCCCGTCGCAGCACCGCGGGTGTGGCGCGTTGCTCGAATTCGTAATCCGACTCGATCATGATCACGGGCAGGAAGTTGGGCCGGTTGTATTCCTTCAGCACTTGTGCGTAAGTCGGATAGTAGGTATAGGCGCAGCTCACGCCAATGAGCAGTTCCCATTTTGGATCGTCCAGCGAACCGCTCACTTCGTAGTTAAGTTCGACGGTTTGCAAATGCCCCGGGTCAGCCTCGTGGATACCCTCAGCGACGGCCATGGCCGCTTCGTCATTTTGCGGCTCCCGCCAGGTCTGAAAATCGTTGCCACTCATCCAAAGCAGGTTGGGATAGCGCTTGTACCGCTGACCGAGATAACGGCCGAACGCGCGGCATTTCTCCGGGCCGTTCGTCACAAGAATCTTGAGGTGGTCGATCGTCTCGGCCGGATCAAGTATCACCAATAGACCGTGTTTCTGGGCTAAGCTCATCATCCGATCGCAACGGACGAAGTAGGCTTCATTGGGAGCAGACAGATCGTCAGTGACGGAGAAAGGAAGAATGCCGTCATAGGTGGCGCCGTCTTTGCGTCCGCCAGTGCCCGGGCGGCAGAGGAGATTAATCCAGACCGCGTTAAACCCATGCGCTACCCGGTTGGAGAAGTAGAGGTCGGCATCCGCTTCGGTCAGTTTGACCATGAGGGCTTGTGGGGCGTCGCCTGCCAGCAGGAAAGGCGCTCCTTTTGAGTCAACCAGGTACCGTCCGTTGGCGCTCTTCTTGATCGGGTAGGCGGGGGGAGGTCGGATTATGCCGGAGCCCGCGAGGCCCGGGTCCGCACCGCGCACGCGGGGCCCGAGGCACAGCGCGACTGCCAGGACTGCGGCGCCGGCGATACGAGCGGTTTCAAGCCGAGTCCTCATGGTAAGCCCAATAGTCTGACTTTGCTTTGTTTACCTGCAATCCGCCGCGTGCGAATAAGGATTTGCTCCGAACGATCAGGCTTGGTTGAGGATGAGGTCAAGATGAAAGAAGATTGGTGGAGCAGGACATCAAAACCTGAACTCGACAAACCTCACGCACTCTGAACCCAACTCGCGGTAGGGCTCAGCGCACATCCGCGACTTGACCGTTTCATTGGGAAAAGCCCACCTCGGGCGTACCGTGCCGGTGATGACCGAGTTTAAGTTTTGTCACGCTGCCAATTTTACCATGAGGCAAGCCAAGGCTGTGTCAACCCTGCATTGTTAGCGGTTCGAAGCGGAAGCAATCATTCGTATTTCTCGCTGCCGGATCGATGCACCGTATCGGTTGTTTCAAACAACAGGCAGGAGTAGAATCGCTGGTGGTCGGCGCCGCATAAACGCCTTATGCGACGCGGAGCCTCGAATATAAACAAAGCAAAGCCACCTGTAGCTGCGGTGGTTCACTTCCCATCCAACCAATTCAGCCGAATGGGCGATTACCCCACGTTTTTAGCGCCACAAGGTCCTTCTATGCTGAAGCCAACCAGAGCATTAATCGGGTTCGGGCAGATTGTTCGAATTAACCGGCAAAGCCATGGGCTGAATCAGACACTCTTTGCCGGAAAGTGTGGTTTGAACCGCACCTATCTCAGCGAGCTTGAGCGCGGAAAACGAAATCCAAGCCTTCTCACCATCGAATGTATCGCAAAAGCCCTGAGGATTAGCATTTCGGCGCTGTGTACATCCATCGACAGTTGAGCCGAACCTTCCCTCCCACGCTTGAGAGCTGGTGCACTCAGCAAAGCGCGGACCCAGGAAACAAACTGTAATGGCAACGTCAACTTATTCACCGCAAAAGAAGGTGGGGTTTTGCCAAAAAACGTGAAGTCGCTAACGCGTTCGGCGTTAGAGTATCGAATCAAGAAACCCGGGACCTAATCCCGTTAGATAGCGGAACTAGTGGGCCCGGTTTTTGCCTCATCCTCAAAGTCGAGGGCGGCATAGTCGGCAGAATTTAACTGGTCTTAACTGGCCAATCCGGAATACCGCAGATCTTCCAAATCGGAGGGGAAGATCTGTTCCCAATATGAACACGAACGAGCCGTTGGTCTTTGCGCGCACGTCAAAATCCGAACCTCCGATAAAGGCCTTCGCCGATCCCAAGCCCGGAGGCGTGCGATTTGACGACTACGAAGTCGGCCGCTTTTACGACGAGATGTTTGTTGGAAAGGGTGAGCCGCGCGATATTGCGCGCCGGTTGCTTGCAAGTATCGAAGCCTTGCCTGACGGGGAGCTGCTCAACCGGCGCCAAGCGGCGGAGCGGGAGTTGCTTCAAATGGGCATCACCTTCAACGTCGACGGTGAGAACGCGGGCGTGGAGAAAATCTTTCCCTTCGACATCGTGCCGCGGATTGTCGGCGCGGAGGAATGGACCCGAATTGAGGGAGGCCTCAAACAGCGCATTCAAGCGCTGAACCTCTTTATCGATGACATCTATCACGACCAGAAGATTCTGAAGGACAGCGTCATCCCTCGCGAGATAATCTATTCGGCCAAATCCTTCCGTCCGCAATGCGCGGGATGGAATCCGCCTCGCGGCATCTGGTGCCATATTGCCGGCACGGACCTGGTGCGGCACGAAGATGGGCGGTTTTATGTGCTGGAAGACAATCTGCGCTGTCCCTCGGGCGTGTCTTACGTGCTCCAAAATCGGCGAGTGATGAAAGGCCTGTTCCCGAAGATCTTGTCACAATTGCGCGTCCGTCCGGTTTCAAACTATCCGAGTCAGCTGCGCAACATGCTGGAGTTTCTGGCGGGGGATGAAATCCCGGAACCACGGGTGGTTCTCTTAACTCCTGGACTCCACAACTCGGCCTATTTTGAACATTCTTTCCTGGCCCAGCAGATGGGCATCGAGTTGGTTGAAGGCCATGACCTGATCGTGAAGGATGGTGTGGTCCTGATGCGCACGACAGACGGATTCGAGAGGGTGGACGTGATTTACCGTCGTATCGATGACGATTTTCTAGACCCGAAATGTTTCCGTGAAGATTCGTTGCTGGGCGTTCCCGGGCTCATGGAGGTGTGCAGGTCGGGCGGCGTCGCGCTGGCAAATGCGCCCGGCAATGGGGTCGCCGATGACAAGGTGGTCTATGCCTATGTGCCACGGATGATTAAATACTACCTGGGCGAGGAAATATTGCTACCCAACGTCCCGACGCGCATTTGCGCTGAAAATGCCGACCTGCAGTACGTGCTGGAACACCTGGACCAACTGGTGGTGAAGGCGGCTAACGAGTCGGGAGGGTATGGGATGCTGGTGGGTCCGCATTCGACCCGTGAGCAGTGCGCCGCATTTGGCGAGAAAATTAAGGCCAATCCCAGGAACTATATTGCCCAGCCAACCCTTGCCCTCTCGCGCGTGCCGACCGTCGTTGGTGACCATTTCGAAGGCCGACACGTGGATTTGAGGCCCTATGTTTTGTATGGCAAGGAAATCTTCGTCCTGCCCGGTGGACTAACGCGTGTCGCCTTGAAGAAGGGATCGTTGGTAGTCAATTCGTCCCAGGGCGGAGGCAGTAAGGATACCTGGGTGTTGGCGGATTCCCCCGCCGCCGAGCAAGACAAGCCGGGGACTACGGCTTCCAGAATCCAAGTGGGGGCAAAGGAGGAAATATGTTAAGCCGTGTTGCCGAATCCATTTATTGGATGAGTCGCTACGTGGAGCGGGCCGAAAATATCGCTCGCTTCATTGATGTTAATCTCCAACTCGTCCTGGACGCTCCGACGGGTCAAGAACATCAGTGGCAGCCGCTGGTCAACGCCACGGGCGATCAAGACGAATTTGCCAAAGGCTACGGAGTCGCCACACAGGATAACGTCCTGGAGTTTGTTACCTTCGATCCACAGAATCCCAACTCAATCCTTTCCTGCTTGAAGGCGGCACGTGAAAATGCACGCGGGGTTCGCGAAATCATTTCGTCAGCCATGTGGCTGCAGTTGAACAAATTCTACCTCATGGTCCAGTCAGCGGCGGCGCGGCCGATCGACCTGGACCTGGCTGCCGAATTCTTTCACGAAGTCAAACTCTCCAGCCATCTTTTCACCGGCATCGCCGATGCCACGATGACACGCGAGCCGGCCTGGCACTTTTCGCTGATTGGCCGAATGCTCGAACGCGCCGACAAGACTTCGCGCATGGTGGACATGAAGTATTACATTTTGCTCCGGTCGCCGGAGGAAGTGGGGACACCCTTCGATCACATTCAATGGGGAGCAGTGCTGCGTTCGGTTTCGGCCTTTGAAATGTATTGCAAACGGCCCGGCCGTATCTCCCCCGCGGGGGTTGTTGAGTTCCTGATCCTGGACCGCAGGTTCCCCCGTTCCGTTCAGTTCTGTGTGCAATCGGCGCGGGATTCGCTCCACCTAATCACTGGCACGCCGCTTGGCACGTACCGCGATGCCTGCGAGAAAGTGCTCGGCCAGACCTGCGCGGACCTGGAATTTGTCACTGTGAAGGACATCATCCGTTATGGTGTTCATGAATTCATCGACGAGTTACAGATCAAGCTGAACCGGACCGGCCAGGCGATTTTTGATAGATTTTTCACATTCAAGTTAACCGATAAATCAATCACGAAACCAACCGTTAAATTGTCATGAACGTTATGAAAGAGACCGTTTCACAAACAATTGAAACGCACAGCACCACCGCCTCCCTGGCTCGGCTTTCCGGGCCGCACGGCTACCGTCTTGACGGTGACACCGTGCATCTCAACGCGATGTTCGCGCTACTGGATCCCGCGGCCCATGATCGTTCCTGGGTGTTGCAGCTCTGGGCCTGTGCCTCCGCGCCGACGTGCGCTCAGGACCTTGCCGGGCATGTCGTCGCGCAAGTTGCACTGCCGCCCATGGGGGAACTCGCCGATGAAATCGAACACTTCGATGTTAGCGCCTCGGCCTGGCCGCCTGCCGGAGCCGGTGAACATACTATGGTCCTTGTGCTGGCATCCAATCGCCCCGGCCAATCGAACGAGATTCATGACTTCGCCGCATATCCGAACAAACAACAATTCGTTCAGCCGCGGATGAGCGGAGCGGTCGGTTATCGCATTGATGGGCTACGGGTGCAAATCCAGGTTGAGCGCGTTGAGAATCCTCGCGTGGCGACAAACCTCAGCGGAACACTGTCGCTGGAGCTTTGGGCGGTGTCCGAACCTTTCACGGGCGGGCGTTTCCAGGGTCACCACCTGGCCGGTGTGGAAATAGGCTCAGTCAACGGTCAGAGCGAATTGGTGTTGCAGCCGATTGACCTAGCGTTTAGCGGACCGCCAGCAGGCAATTGGCAAATCGTGCTCATGCTGCGTGAATGGACCGCCGCCGGTTTCGTAACGCGGGATTTTGCCAACTTTCCCGCACGGTTCGTCTTGGCTCCCGCGGAGGAACAAGCAGCTCCGGTGGTCGAAGAGCCTGTCGTTTCGCTTGCCGAAAAGGCCGCTCCAACAGTGGTCGCGAAAGCGCAATCACGGCGGACTGTAAAAGTGTCCACTCAAGAATTACCAAAGGCGGACGCGTTGGTCTCGACGGCCAAAGCGCGTGTGAGTGCCTCCACAAAACGGGTCTCGATCAATTCTGCGTCCATGAAGCAATTAGGGGCAGTGAAGGGTCTTTCAACGAAGCTCGCCGAACGGATTGTCAAGAATCGCCCTTTTACGTCGTTGGATGACATCAGCCAAATCAAAGGATTGCGCACAAAGCTCCTGGCCAAAGTCCGCGACCGCTTGAAGCTTTAAGGCGGTGGCGTTTGGGGAGCTTTGAGCTGAGAGAGAACCTCGTGAACCCAGAGGGGTAAATATAATGGAAGAATCACGTAAAGTCGTTCCTTCTAAGAAAATGGCATGTCGCCTGTCAAAATACTGCACACAAAGTGAGCTATCCAATACCCAACAACCATGCCACCGTCGAGCATCTTGAACTTTTGTTTGCCAGTTCCGGCCGGGAATTGAGCGGAACCCAGCCTGGTACGGCCGCGCAGGACCAGAGTGCGCCTATGTCTGACGAACCGAAAGCGCCCCTCTCGGCGAACCAATTGCTGAAGAACTCGTCGCTGTACCGCGAATTCCTGCAGGAGAGGGAGGAGATCCTGAAGCACAAGTGGATTGAATCTGAAAAAGCGGGACGAGATATTGGCTTCGAGTGGGCCCTAACCGATTGGATAATCAAACACCGCCCAAAGTGGCGTGAGAGCCGGCGGGCCTCGACCCCGCATGGCCATGTATGATCTCGATAACCTGACAAACCCCGAAAAGGAGCGCCCAGGCTGTGGTCGGGTGCAAGGGTTTCCAATGCCTGGCTTAGCCCAAAGGTAAGGGGAGCATGTTTTGGATTGCTGGACAGCAGGCAAATGCACCGGCAGCCCGATTAGTAGCTCAAATCCCAGCTTGCCGTGTGCCGGCGGTGCAATAAGATAACCGCCGGCGAGTTAACCCGAGGACCAATATTTGAGGAGTAACGTTTTATGGCTATTTCAATTGTCGCGCTGAATCCGAACCAGACCATTCCACCAGGTTTGGCGCTAGGCGGCGTACAGATCTTTAGCGGCATAATAGAGTGCGTTTTCAAAGGCGAAGCTAACGGAGGAATTGCAAGAGATACTCTGTCGTTCACTGTCGGACGGGTTAATCTGGGCAGTTCTGACCCTCCGGTCGCGAGTTGCACGGTTTCAGCGGCCAGCTTTGGATACGACGGCTCAGTAAACGACGCGCTGTGGGCGGTTGACAGTACTCAAGTTCCAAACTTTCTCAATGAGGACAGAGGATCCGGGACAGCCGACCTTCAAGTCGTTGCCAACTTAGCGGTTAGGGGGAGGAATGGTGTAATCCTTCGAGTGAATTACATCCTTTTTTACTTCCCGGCGTAGCCGCAAGAATGCCTTCGTTGCCAGCAGGTGCCGAGTCGTCGATCAATGGCTAACCACACCACGAGCACAAGTCCTGAATTTAGCCCGTTGATATCGTTTTGTGGATCCACCGGCTTAGGGTGATGTCCTTGGGATTTCGATTTGGTTGGTTAACGATTTCTGAGCGGATCTCAGCATTTTTGAACGGGAGCGCCGCCTTGAAAGCCGCGAAAGATGTGACGTTTAACCCGTTCGCGTTTTGAACCAATAGACCTGGCTAGTGTCTGATTTAGCTCACATGAAGAACAACCGTAGAAAGTCCGAAGCAGAATTGGCGAAGGGCCAGGTCTGGAAAACGGCAGAAGCCTACTTGCAGATTATGGACCGAGGGAAAAGGCTAATCTCGTACAAGATGATGAAGGAGCGGGGACAAAGAGCGGTGCGGACGCAAATGAGCGGTATCGCTGACGTTGAATCGTTTCTTAAGGCAAACCAGGCCGAGTTGGTTGACACCGCCGCGTAGAGCGTTAGCGCCTAAAAGTCTGGAGCACCCTGGTGCTTGCCAGCATTGTGCGGAGGGGGTCCGCGAAATGATTCGGGGTGTCCTGTGCATGCCATGGATGGCCCGATGTGAACTCACCCGGCCATCGTGAAAATAGCCGCAGACGCACTTGCAGCATCCCATTCGGTAGGCGTCTCGCCGGCGTCTCGCCTGCCCGCACCCGGCTGAGCGCAGGAATTGTGACGCGCATAGGAGTTGGCGGAGCGGTGGCGTTCGAGTCGCGGAGGACGTTGGATTCGAGACGGGTGTTCGAGGGCGCAAAGCGGAGGGGCGGTTGAATTGGGACAAGCGGAAGCAGCCAGCGTGACAGCCCTGCATCCTTAGACACATCACTAACCGCTTTTGCGGGGATGGCGCGCTGGGGCAAGGCTGGTTTCTTTGAAGAGGCTTCGGTAGAGCAAGGTCGCCGCCAATCCGAGAGCGGCTAATTTAGAACATGAGGGCTCTGGGACTGTAGAAGGATAGAGGAAAAGACCTGCCTGAGTCAACCCTGGTAATGGGTGTAACGTGCCGGGGCCGCCCTCGAAGAGGTTCAGCGCAGGTATCTTCATGCCGTCACCTGCAATGCCACTTCCAACGCCAGACACACCGAAATAGCTGGGTAATCCTTTACCGGCCAGCCATTGCGGCTGGAAGTCATGCGGCCCGGTAAAGGCGGCGTTTGTTCCTACTTGTGGCAACTGGCCGAGCCAACCGGCCACAAAATAGTTCGTGGACGTTCCTACTGGCCACCCAGGCACGTTAACGATTCCTCCGCTAAAGAGACCGATACCGTTAGCGCCGATGACGGGGAGGTTTGTCGCATAGAGCCCGGTGAAATACCAGTCCTGGTTGGGCTGTCCCAGAAACAGGCCGAAATAATAATAGGCTGGCGGAGGACCAATTACTGCCCCACTGCCATCAGGATGGACCTCCCAAACCGGGGTGGACTGCGTGTTCGCAAAATTGACCTGACCTTGGGCGCACAAAGAGATTGCGGCTGAGAAAGCGAGGGTTACGATTATGAGTACCTTCATATTATGTCACGCCAGTATTGGTGTATGCGGGCCTCGGGCTAACGCTGCCTATCAGCCGCCGAGCTTCCTGTTCGTTGCCGTCGGATATGTTAACCCGGATGCTGCAACCTGTCGATGGCGGCCTATAGTCTCTAGTCTAGTTTTGTGGACCAAGTGAGAAGCATTGGGGTCACGTCTCGGAGAGCGCGCCCTAGTCGAGGTCGTGGAGCGGAGCGGTGGTCGACCTGGTGTGAGCCGGGGTTTGGCTGAATGCGGTCAAGTGGTTTCTGGTGGTCCTGATGTCGCTTGGTGTCGCATCGAATCGGGTATGTGTGAGCTGTTGCCAAAACTTGGGTGTTATGGTTGGGCATGAATATTGGGTCTACCCATGCTGAGTATAGTGCGCGCCTGGCTGAGTGGTCGCGTGCTCGCGACGTTTTGGCGGGAGAGGATGCGGTCAAAGCGGAGGCCGAGAAGTATTTGCCGCGGCTGGATTCGCAAACTGATGAGGAATATGGCGCTTACAAGGCGCGCGCTTCCTTCCTTGGTGCGACATCGCACACACTTGAAGAATATTTGGATCTGGTGTTTCGGAGGGCGCCGGCGACGAAGTTGGAGGCGTGTGCGAAGGAACTGCAGACCTTCGTGGCTGATTGCGACCTTTGGGGAATGGACTTTGTTCGTTATGCCAGGCGCATTGTCGGGGGAGTGCGTTCGGTTGGGCGGGTTGGGTCCTTGGTGTTGTCGGATGACCAACTCGAAGGCCACTTCCAACAAATAGGCCTCGCGGTAGGTCCAGGCTCTGTCCGCCGCTGAATAGTCGAATTTTCCTGTCGCTCACCCCGTCGGATGTCAGCCAGCCCGTCGGGCCGGATAGGGGCATCCTCCGGGGCGAGGGGGTTCTCGATGAGGATATGGGAGGCGCTGTGCCCAGTTGGGCTTGGGTGTGGAGGCGGGCAAGGCGGGGCATCGTGTTTCTACGCGCGGCTCTTTTCTGGGCAGAGCCCTTTTGTTTCCCCTCTCCTGCTTTACTGTGCCTTGCGAAGGGCCAGTGCCCGGTAGAAGACTTGCGGCTGGCTTTCCGTGCTATTGGTGAAATTCAGGGTTCCTGCCGTGTTGGTGACCGTCCCTGTGGCTACCCACTGGGTTTGTGTGGCTGGGAAGTTGGTGGCCGCTTGCAGTTCGTAGACCACGTTGGTGGGGCCGCTCAGCTGGACTACCGGGCTTGCGCCGACGCCGCTGAGCAGTGAGAGCACCAGCGGGTTGGGCGGGCTAAAGAGAGGGTCCGGGGAATACTCCACGTAGAACTGGTCCTTGTTGGTGAAGCTGGGGTCGATGTCGATGCTGGGGTCGGCGAAGGCCTGGGCGTAGCCCTGCGAGCTGGCCGGGTCCCCGAAGCTGCAGAGGGCCACCGCCTGGACCCACACGCCGCAGGTGATGGTCTCCCCGACCTGGGCCAGGAGCGTCCCCGCCTGGTCGTATTCGGCATGGGGTAGGTCATAGCTGGCGCTGGCGCTGCCGGCGATGCTGCCGCCCGAGCAGGCAACCGAGGAGGAGGCCGAGGCGTAGGAGTTCCAGCCCACCACCGGGTCGCTGGTGTCGCACTGGGCAAAGCCCATCACGTGGATGCTCAGGGGCACTGTGCCCCCGGAGGGTGCTCCGGCCTTGGGGGAGACGCGCGCGTAGTAGGCGGCCTGGGCGGAGGGGCCGCCGCCCTCGCGCAGGGAGGAGCCCGGCGTGTCGGGGCCCGCCCAGGAGACTGCCGCCTGGGCGCCGGCCGAGGGCCGCACGATGGTCTCGTAGCCGCTCACGTTGCCGTTGGCGTCGAAGGTGTATCCCTTCGTGGAGAAGACCAGATAGGCGCTCTCGTTGTCGGTGGCCACACCGCCCGAGCTGGTGCTGGTCTGGCCGGAGCTGTAGCTGATGGTGCTGCCCGAGCCGTCCGGAGCGTTTTGGTCCTGGCTGCTGTAGGGTCCGCAGTTCCAGTTGGCGGCCGGCAGGTCCTGGGCCCGACTTTGGAGGGTTAGGCCCGCTGCCAGGAGGATTACCAAGAGCGGAGAGATGCGGTTTGGCTTCGAGAGCTGTTTCGGGTGCTGCTTTGGGTGCATATTTTGGGTGTGAGGCGTGGCGGCTCCTTCCGGGCTGCTGCGCTGTTACTCTTCCCCGGTCTTGCCGGCGCGGGGTTTACTTGAAAAATGTGTCTACTGTGGCCTTACTGGGGCTCCAGGGCCGCCCATAGTACCCGGGTGTCAATACTATCAATGCAATTTGGTTGCTCGGGCGATCCGTCAATCTGATTAGTTTTGCTTTACCTATATTATATACGCTTCCTGACTCCATCTCCTTCCCCGGTTTGAAACGGCAGGAAATTAAAGTTGTCCTGTCCTTGGACAAACCCCTGGCTGGCAAAACTCACCTTTGAAAGCAGCAGGAAGGGTACCGGAAATTATGATAGGGATTTGCTCCGTGTGGGTGTGATTTGATGTGTACATGCAAAAAGCCCCTTCCCGGAGCGGGGAAGGGGCTTTGAGGTTGACCGGAAATCGAGCCGCCCAATCGGGCGGTCGGCTGCCAGTCAAAGTGAAAAGTCAGAAGAGCGAGGGGATTATGGATGACTGGAAATTCGGAAAGCCAAGAGGGAACCACACCTCAGGCAAATGTTTATAACCCGGAATCCAGGCTTATTTCATTGCCTCTTGGGGCAATGGGGAAGCCACCAGCGACCGCAAAATCGAATAACTATTCGATTTTACTCGAACGGGATTCTCCGGGGCTTGAATGGCACCCAAGCAGCGTGAGAATGATGAGACCGGCCAGCAGGCGCAGAATCAGACTTCGCCCGTATGCACAAGCAGGGCAGTCAGGGCGTCATGATGCCAGGGATGCATTCGTTCAAGTTTCAGGGGAAAAACGACCGCTAATTTGATATGAGTCCGTTGATGCGAAACTCAATCTCTCGTCCGATACGTCAAAGCGCTCTCATTTTGATTTGCGTACCGCTTGTCTACGGGCAATCGCAGGTCGCTGCTCAGGATGTGGAAGTGGTACGGATCCATGCCGATCCAAACACGGTTCTGAACCGGATTTCGCCGGATTTTATTGGTTTTGGTTATGAAAAGTCCGCCGTAGCCCAATCGAATTTCTTCAGCGTAGAGAACACCCGGATGGTGAACCTTTATCGCAATTTGAGCCCGCACGGGTTGATTCGTATCGGGGGTAACGTATCGGATCACACTAAATATCTGCCGAACGGCGCTGCGGCAGTGCGGTCTGAGAAGGAAGTGAGCGTCATCAATCAGCAGGATCTGATTGATTTGGGCAAATTTGCCCGGGCGACCGACTGGAAAGTGATGTGGGGGCTTAATCTCGGCTCGGGTTCCAAAGAGGAAGCAGTCAAGGAGGCCGTGGACATCGATGCGGTGTTGGGCAGCCAGCTTCACTCCTTCGAAATTGGCAATGAGGTTGAGGCCTTGCCCCGTTTCGAAAAGAGTTATGAGGCGTACCATGCGGCTTACCTTGATTACAAAGCCGCCATCCGGGCAGTGCTCCCGAACGCGCCGTTTTCCGGCCCCGACAGCATTGGGAATTGGGCCTGGATCACAAACTTTGCAGGCACCGAAGCCGGGGATCTCAAACTTCTCACCCAGCATTACTATCGCGGGGGAGCCAAGGACCCGGCCTCCACTTTGGAGAAGCTAATCGAGCTGGATGATGGCTGGCAAAACAGGATAAAAAACCTGCAACAGATTTGCCGGGAACAGAGCATCGCCTTCCGGATCAACGAGGTTAATTCCTTCTATGGAGGAGGGAAGGACGGCGTGAGCGACACCTTCGGCTCCGCGTTGTGGTGTTTGGATTACATGTTTCAACTGGCGACTTACGGTTGTACGGGAATCAACATGGAAACGGACGTCAACCAGAGCTTACTAGGAGATCCCGGCTCAGCCGGCGTTCCAACCGACAAGGCCGATAGACCTTGCCCTGTGGGGTTACTTTCGCACATTTGAGGACATCGCGGTTAGATCTTCCCGCACGCGGGCACCCCGGCAACTGTTCATCGTTCGATCCCGACCGGGTATAGCAGGTAGCGCGAGTCCCCGAACGGGCTGCGATCATAAAACCATTGGAGGCGCGCGGAGGGATCATCAGCAAACTTCGGATCTGCCGCGAGTCGAGCTTCGAAGTCCGTTTTGAGCGGCGGATCATCCGCCAGCATTCGCTCGGCCATGGGTGCGACAACGTAGCCTTCTATGTATTCTGTCCGCTGCAGGATTTCAGGAAAGAACCCCCATGTGAAAAGCGAGTCGGTGCTTTCCGGTTCGAGCATGGCCACAACCAGATCGCCGAGGATCTGATCGGTCGGTACGCGCACCGATCCTGCGGGAAACGTCTCTGTATGTGTTTCAGCCTTCACTCCAGTCTGGAACAGATGCCGGCCCTCGAACGGTTGCCCGCTCCGGCCGGGCTCCGGTTGCGGATTGACCAGACGATACATTTCGACGGATACGGTTCTGGCTGTCGTAAGAGTTTCGAATTGCACACCGTGGAGTTTTAGTCGGTCGATCACTTCTGGCTTGGTAATCGGAACCCAGTAGGCAATCGGGCGTTTCAAGAGCCGGCCCGGTTTGTCGCCGAAGACAGGCAGCTTCGGGAAGAGTTTCGGGCGGGCGGTCCAGCGGACCTCTTTAGCGCCCGAAGCCGACGAAATGTAGGTCTCATAATCGATCCCCAAAAAATCGATTTCACGCTCCTTCCCGGAGTCGGTCCAGCCGCCAATAATGGCAGCCGGGCGCGCCGCTTGGTCTGCGGCAGTGGCGGCGAGTAACGCCGCGCCATCGCGGCCCAGCAGGGCGAGCGTGGCCTCTAGCAACACATAAGTGCCCAGCACGCGCTGCCGATACGGCTTGAGAGAGTGAGTTTCGACCAGCACCGTCGGGAGGTGGCGAATGTCGCCGTAGCCGGTGGAGAACCGCGGTAAGGAATGTTTGGCATTGAGGCCCTGAAGCAGATCACGACCATCGCGTGGTTCGACGTAAAGATTGAGTGGAACATGCCCTTGAGACTTGAGCGCGGCATCCACACCCGGATGAAAAGCCTTATCGAGCCATGCTGCAATGTGCGGCGACCATGCCTCCGTACCGTCGGCGCCTTGATACGCGTAGGTGACATCATACTGATAGTCCACGCCGTCGGTCGTATGAAGATCCAAATACAACGAAGGCAGCCACCTCTCGATCAACCCTAATATGGCACGCATCTCGGGCGCATCGGCCTTCATATAATCGCGGTTCAGATTCAGGTTTTGGGCAGTCGCGCGCCAGCCCTGGTGAATCGGGCCGCGCTGATTGGGTCGATTCCACTCGGACCGGCGCTCATGGCCGTCGACGTTGAAAATAGGGATAAAGAGCAGATTCGCGTGATTGAGCAGCGTTTCTTTGCCGCCAAACGCGATATCCCGCAGCAACATGAGACCCGCATCTTTGCCTTCGATCTCTCCCGAATGGATGCCGGCCTGGGCGAGCAGTATGGGCTTGCCACCAGCACGCATTGTGGCGGGCGTGAAGGCGGTTTCCTTGGTGGCTACGACAACATAAAGCGTCCGGCCTTGGGCGGAGTGGCCGAAGCTCTGCAATTCGAGCCGGGGTGAAGCGGCGCAAAGCTTCTTTAGATAAGCCATCGTCTCTTCATAATCAGGCGAGTCGAGGAGCTGAGCCCGTTCCGCCGGCGTGATCCAGGGATTGTCAGGCTTGGCAATCAGGGCTTCGCTCGCGCCGTGCCAAGATGAGGCGGGCGGAAGAAAATCCTGTGGAGCGACACCAGCGGCCAAGACGGAGAATGTGACGGGCCAGAGAAAATTCATGGGTGCAGTAGAAAACTAATGCGCGCTACCGAGTAAAGCTCAATCGGCGAACAACTTCCGGGGCACCGGGTTCGTCAAAGAGGGTCCAAATGAAGGGATCTTTCGATTTTGCTCGAACGGGATTTTCGGGGGCTTGAATGGCAAACAACTTCGAATTTACGAGATCCGATGCGCCCGCTCACCCTGAGAGGCCAGGATGATTTGTCGCCGAAAGGCGGCATTTTACCTTCCAATGCGTTGCCGAATGGCATCTTAGCGGATGGCACCCTCTCGACGGTTTGGCCGAAATGATACACTCGTCGCCCGTTGAACCGAGCGTAGCGATCGTCCTTGGGGCCGGGCCAGTGACGTCCGTTATGCAAGCAGAGTGCACGCCCGGACATCCGGCTCAGGGTATCTATTGCCGCCGCTCACCATGCTGGCTAAATCCTGTCTGCGCACCATACCGTTTGACGGTTTGACGAACCGGGGATAACCCTTTGCGAACGCAAAAATTAGCAAATCCCTACCAACAAGCTATCACGGCGGCTAAGGGGTTCTTTTTGACGCGGGCAGCCATCGCATTGTAGGTGTGGACGAAAGGGATATCGACCGTGATTGGATTAGTTGGGTCTCACCGCTCGCCAAAGCACTTGTTGGCGACCGAGTCCCCTTCAACGCTCCGGGCGGTGAACAGAACTTTGAAATCATCGCCGTTCGCTTTGATGACCGGACCTCAGAAAAATAGGTCCAGCAAGTCCGCCTGCTCTGGCCTTGACAGATGGGACTGGAATTAGGAGGCGGCGTTCCTTCGTCAGGACAGTTAAGGTCGGTCCCGGTTCGATTATTTCGGCGCTGCGCCTGCCACGCCCAAAGTCAGTTTGATGGTATCTGCCACCTTATCCAGATTCTTACCAGGCATGATGTTGTAATCGGCCCGCTTAATGCTGAAATTGGTGGATGTGATGACCAGCATGTCGCCCTTCTGGCTCCCGCCCAAATGCTCGCCCAGCTTGTCTTTCAGATACTTCATCTCCACTGGAAAGGTCACTTCTTTGGAAACCCCGTGCAAGGTGAATATCCCCGCCACGTCTGCCGAAGTTTTGTCCTTGTCAGTCTTGACGTTGCTGAGGTCCTTGACCTCAAAGGTGATTTCCGGGAATTTGCCAGCGTCCAGCCATTGATGGCCTCGCATAATCGAGGTTTGCATACCATTGGGCACAGTCATGGAGGCGGTGGCGACGACGATCTTTCCCCTAGTCGAGCCCGGATTTTGCGGATCAAAGGTGACGGTGCCGGAAACAGCGTTGGCTGTCCCAGCAATTTTTTCCAGGGGCGCGTCCAGTTTGAATTCAATTTTGTTCCCGTCTTTCGGGTCCTTGAAATCAAACGTTTCCGGCGCAGCCAGGGCTGGCAGTGTCAGCGCAGGCAAAATCAAACAAGCGATCCATCGGCATCTCATAGTTTCGTGATACCCCAACCAGTGTCTAGGTTCCAGGCTTTTGTTTTCCAAACAGGAAAGAAGCAGTGGCCAGAACACCAGCCATAAACGCAGCGATGGCCAGAAAATCCAAACCAGGAATAAACCCCTTTTCGTAAGTGACGCCGGTAAGTCCTGTGGCAGGGTCAACTCTTTCGTGGGCAATGTTGTTGATGGTCGCGCCTTGGTTGGCACCCATGGCCGCCCAAAGGCCAACTGCCGCCAACAAGACAACTACAGCCAAAATGCGCGACGTTTTTCTCACAATGCGGCACGATAATCCAAAAGAAATAAAACGCAAACATGACCGTTATCCTTCATCACACCCCGAATTAAACGCACGTCCTGCCAGCAGCCCCCAATAGCCAGGGCGCATCGAATGTTCCAAAGCCCAATCCGACCTTTCCCAAATACGCATGCAGACAACGAAGGACTGAGCCATTGTTGGTTCAGCCGATTGCAGACACGACCAGCAATGTGCCTTGCCTAATCTGCGGCCACACAGTGGATGGTAAACGGATGCACCCTCACATGGTGCGGTTTCACAGCGCGGCGTTCCGATCGAAAGTCACCAACGATGCCTCGGTGGTTTCAGGCCAATAACATTCAGTTGGTGACCGGAATGCAATCCGGCTGCAGGTAGTCCGCTAGACCATCTTTCGTGTGGCATTTGTTAAATCGACTACGATAACTGACGGAACCCACGTCAAGAGGGCAGCCAACCTGCCAGGCTGATTGTCGAAGACCCGGCCTCCGATTCAATCCATCGGAAATTTTGCCGTTGCCAAGTGCGCCCGAACAACCGATCAAACCGCTTGGATCGATTGCCAGAAGGGCGCTCCCCACCGATTGATAGAGGCCCCGGTAGCCGGTATTGTTTTCGCCGCCCCGGTTCCATCCGACTGAACTCCAGGGTTCGTTCATCAGCTCGTAGCAGAATATTTTCCCCTTGTAGCGGCTGGCCATCGCCTGGAACGCCTGCACCAATGTCGCGGTGTTGCACCCATCGCCGACCCAGCCCCCCTTTTCCGTTTGAGGTGAACCCGGTGCCGATATCGCCGATCGTTGAGTGGCAATCAAAGAAGACCAGCAAGCCGCCCGATGAGAACCCAGGATCCCAAGAGTTGGCGATGATCCAGGCTTTTTGGTGACCACCGCCCACACTAAGCTGGATGTCGGAATAGTGCGACGCCGTGTCGTGTTCTTTTATGATTAGAAACGGGCGAAGCCCTCCTGATCTTGTTTTTTTTCAACAGTTCTTGACCAAACGGACTTCCCAAAGGCAAGCGTGCGTCAGGATCCTTCGGAGAAAGTGTCGACTCCAATCATTCTGCAAGCAAAACGCACGCCCGGCGTCGAAGCCAGCGCG
>Ga0210409_10002127_pt1 | contig 24073 bp, 18 predicted proteins | sample IncBWH17MmetaG_FD_161649 | JGI IMG/M metagenome (GOLD analysis project Ga0210409, IMG submission 161649) | Forest soil microbial communities from Barre Woods Harvard Forest LTER site, Petersham, Massachusetts, United States - Inc-BW-H-17-M | ecosystem: Environmental > Terrestrial > Soil >...
CGCTGTGTACATCGTGCTGGGGATGCTTTACGAAAGTTATATCCACCCGGTAACGATTCTTTCGACTTTGCCCTCGGCCGGGGTGGGAGCCCTTTTGGCTTTGCTGGCATTCCACAACGAATTGACCGTGATTGCGCTCATTGGAATTGTCCTGTTGATCGGCATTGTCAAAAAGAATGCCATCATGATGATTGATTTTGCCCTAGATGCGGAACGCTCCGGAAAAACTCCCGAGGAAGCCATCTATCAGGCCTGCCTGCTGCGCTTTCGTCCCATCATGATGACCACAATGGCGGCGCTCTTCGGAGGGCTGCCGCTGGCGTTGATGACCGGCACGGGAGCGGAATTGCGCAGGCCGCTGGGCATCAGCATCGTCGGGGGACTTATGGTCAGCCAAGCACTCACGCTTTATACGACTCCGGTCATCTATCTCTACATGGACCGGCTGCAAATGAGAGTCCGCCGGCGCAAGCCCGCGCCTGCGATTTCCAGCAAAGTTCCTCCAACCCCGGCGTCCCTGCAGGGCCCATCGCTGACATAAGCGTCGAAGTGCCGTAGAATCTGGGACGGAACGCGGCATGAAAATCCTTCCCTCCATTACGAGTGCAGTCCTGCTGTCCGGGCTAGCCGTCAGCCTGCTGGCGTTTCAGGGCCGCGTGTTCGAGGAGGACGATGAGACCCCGTCGCTTGCTGCCGATGCGCATGCCAATGCGGAATGGGCGTTCGCCCGTTACCATTTCAGGTCGAGCGATGAATATGGTGGTTTTCGGCGATTCCAACTATGGAGAGCAGACTATCCGAAAGCGGACCGGCAATTCACAATGGGTGTGCGTCGCCTTACCCGGCTGCATGCGCGGGGAGTGGAACAGATTGTCGACGCGGACTCCGACGAGCTATTCAACTGGCCCTGGATCTATATGGAGCATGGCAACGGCTGGAATCTCACCGAGGATGAGGCGGCGCGGCTGCGCCAGTACCTGCTGAGGGGCGGGTTTCTTTTGTCGGATGATACGCATGGAGATTATGAGTGGGAGGCGCTTGTACGAGGCTTGGAAATGATTCTCCCCGGCCGGCCGATTGAAGATTTGAAGGACAGCGACGAAATTTTTCATGTGATGTACGACCTTGACGACAGAGTCCAAATCCACGGCACACGATTTATCTGGGGAGGCTGGCCTTACTCAGCCGATATGGTCGTGCCGAAATGGAGAGCGATTCGTGATGACAAAGGGCGAATCATCGTGGCCATCTGCCACAACTCCGACGTGGGCGACGCCTGGGAATGGGCCGACAGTCCTCATTATCCGGAACGGGAAACTGGGCTGGCCTATCGAATCGGGATTAACTATATTCTCTTTGACATGACGCATTGATTCCCGCGGTACAAAATTGCCGGCTGGATTTGCGGGGGCAACAAATTCCATTCCATGCAAAAATTCCAGGCCTGATTTTGTTCTGCAGGCGAAGATTCTTGCGTTCGGCCATTGCGAGATCTGAGCCCACTCGAAATGAGGTTGACGCGGCACAGCTGCGGACGTATGTTTTGCGCAAAGTTCGGTGTGAGCTCGGAAATTCTCGACGTGTGTTCCCCAGAGCGGGGGATTGAGCGGCTGATGGCCAAAGAACAAGGGAGATTAAATCGTGAGACACAAGCGCAATGGCAGGAGCTTCCAGTTTATTTTGCCGTTTCTGATGGCAGCGGCGGCGCCAATATCCGTCCTGGCGCAGAGTCTTCCACCGGACGGGCCGGCCATCCCGACCATTGCGCTGACCGGAGGACCGGGCGTAGCCGAGCCGGCTCCCAACCCTCCCGATCAGCAATCTCAATGGAACATGGAACTCGCGGGCTGGAGCGACCTCCAGGGCCGATCGGCATACCAGCCGATCATCATTAAGGAAGGGGACCGTGAAATCGCCTACGTCGGTCACCATACGGGCAGCGCCATGAATCCGCTCACGGGCGTCGTCGAGCCCAACGGGACATCGATTGTGGATGTGACAGATCCGGCGAAGCCCAAGTACCTGGCGCATATTCCGGGCTCCACGGAAAAGGGCGAAGAAGCGGGCGGGGCGCAGATGGTGCGCGTATGCAGCGGGAGCGTCTTGCCGCACGGAGTGCGCGGCAAATGGTACCTCCTGCGGCCACTCGGATCGAAGGCGCAGGAGATCTATGACGTCAGCGATCCCGCGCACCCGACTCGTCTGACGCAAATCGTTGGCGACCTCGATCACACGCACAAGAGCTGGTGGGAATGCGATACGGGGATCGCTTACCTGGTTGCGAATGCGCCGGCGGAAGGATGGAAGGGCCAGCACATGAAGATTTACGACCTGAGCGACCCGGCCAAACCAATTTACATTCGAGATTTTGGACTGCTCGGCCAGCAGCCCAACCCGACGTCACACGAAGGCGTGGTGGAGGGCATCGCCATCCATGGCATGATTTCGGCAGGCACTGCCAAAAATAGGGTCTATGCCGCCTATGGCACGGGAGCGAACGGCGTCATTCAGATTCTGGATCGCAAGAAGCTGCTCACTGCTTTTGAAAACCCCAAGAAACCGACGACGGAAGAAATGCTGGCGCCGCAGTTGGGATACCTGACCATGTCACCTGATCAGGGCGCGCACACCACGTTTCCGATTTTTGGCGAGCCGATGCCGGGATTCCAGGGGCATGCTGCGCTTAAGAATCGGGACCTCCTGATTGTTCCGTCGGAATCGTCGCGCGGAGACCACTGTTCGCCGGGTCCGGGCGGTGACCGTGCCGGGCCGCACCTGGCATTCCTGGTGGACATCAGCAATGAAGCTACGCCTTGGCCGCTTTCAACGTTTCGCGTGCCGGAAAATCCGGGAGATTACTGCGGCAAGGGTGGGCGCTTTGGCACACATTCGGTTGCCGAGTCGTTTTATCCTCCCTACTACGGGAAGATCGCGATTTTTTCCTGGTTCAATGCGGGCACTCGCGTTTTCGATATTCGCGATCCGTTTGCGGTGCAAGAAGTCGCCTATTTCATTCCCGCACCAAACAATAACACCATGGCATTTTGCCCGGAGGACGGAATCAGCCATCCCGCCGGCGATCCCAAGATTACCGCCGCCTGCCAAAAAGTGATTGAAACGAATAACGTCGAGGTGGACGATCGCGGGCTGATCTACAGCGCGGACCGGGCCGGGAGCGGAATGCATATCATGCGGCTCACGGGGCATGCGAAGGAAATTGTGGCCGGGAAATAATTTTGGTTAACGTGGCACACGCTTGAGCCTGTGGATTTTTGCAGGGGAGAACGAAAACCACACAGGCTGAAGCGCGTGTTACTTTTCGTGGTAGACGTATTTGTTGTTGTCGCAGACGTATTCCGCGATTTCCCAGCCCGGCTTCAGATGGTAGGTTTGCGATGCGGTCCACGGCGTGGTGTAGGCCTTCGGATCTTCGATTTTGAAATCGTCCACCAGGGTGTTGTGATCGGCGCGGTGGATGCGCTCCACGACATGCAGAGCGTCCGTGTGCGGGAGGCCGACGTGATCGAGCCAGGTCACGTCGTTAAATCCAACGGTGTCGACGACCAGAGTTTGGCCATCCCATTTCCCAACGGAATCTCCATTGTACGTAGGGTCGAGATCGGTGCGGTGCCCTCGATTCATGTGAATTTGGCGGATTTGGTTTCCGGCCTCTTCATAGATCAGCACCATGTCCGGAACCTGAAAAATCTGCATGGGAAGAGGCACGAACATCATGCGGGGAATTCCGTGAGGCAGGCAGGCCAGATTCGGATCGTTTACCAGAGTGTCGGCTTTCTTGAATTGCGCTTCGCCCCAGGGCGTAAACGGCGGCATCGTGCCTTTTGGAAATAAGGCCGGGTGAAATTGGTCAATCATCCACACTCCCGTGAGGTCAGGCACGGCTGCGGCTTTGGATGGATTCGCCGTCTGGCAAAAAATAGCAGGCAAGAAAAGAACGAGGGCCGCGCCGGCAACTATCGAGCTTTTCACACGATATCGCAGCATGAATCTCCTTGATCGATGGGGGACTGGAAGACCACTCACCTGACCTGGGCCGAAAGTTCCTGCCCGTTCGCAAACGCAATCTTTTCGAGGCGCATCACGGTTCTGCCGTCCTTGGCTCGATTGCCGTACATCGTGATTGCGTCGCCGGGTTTGACCGTGTCTCTCTTCCAATTCACCCTGGCGAGCATGCCCAGGCTGGCAAGTTCGCCGGTCCATTCCACCGTGTTGCCCTTGTCGTCTTTGGCTTCGATGTAGATGTAGGCGTGAGGATTGCTCCACTCGAATTTGGTGACTGTGCCTTTGATGGGACTCACAGTGGTCATATCATATTCCGCTGTGGAGTGGTGCGCGAAGGCCGCGCCGGGCAGCAGGATCACACCCGCAGCGAGGGCAAAAAGAATTATGGACCGCTTGATTTTCACCGCGATTCCTCCGGGCAGGCTTGAATTTTTCAAAATCATGACCGTGTACGGAAACATATGCCCGAGGTTTGACTGTGTCAACCTCATTTGTTAACTCAATCCTTAAACTTTGCCCTGCCTATCGCAGAACAGAGCGCCAGTGGAAACCGCTTCACAGGCTGTGTGAATCCCGAGTTGCTTCTCACGAGTGAAGATGCGGTCGAGACTTGTTTTGCGTCTTAAGCGACTTCATAATACAAGGAGTTGCCATGTTCAAATGGAATGCACGAAAACTGGTTTTGCCCGCTGTTGCCGCCCTGGGCTTACTCGGAGCTGCGCTCGCGATCCGTCCTCGAACCTTTGCCGCGGCCACCGCGGGAGACTCGAATCCCCCGGTGATCCGTTTCGTGAAAAATCCGGAGATGGCGCCGCCGATTCAGGCTCAGGACCTGCTCGGAAAGCAAGTGAATATAGAGACCTTGGCCGGCAAGGTGGTGCTGGTGAATTTTTGGGCGACCTGGTGCCCGCCCTGCCGCGAGGAAATTCCTGAATTGTTACAGCTGAAAAAAGAATATAAGGGGCAGCTGGAGATCGTGGGGATTTCCGAAGATGACGATCCGCCGGAAAGTGTGTTGAAGTTCGCACGCCAGAAGGGAATGACATATCCAATTGTAATGGCCACTCCGGAGTTGGTCGAGGCCTACGGCGGTGTTCCCGCGCTGCCCACCTCATTCCTGATCGATACGCAAGGCAGGGTAGTGCAGAAACACAGCGGGTTGTACCCGATCGAGGCATACGACCTCGAAATCCACTCTTTGCTGGGGATGCCGACGAATGCGCGGGTGGAAACTTTTGTGGATACCGGCCAAGTATTTCTGAAAAATGCGGCCAACGCGACAGAATTGCCCGGCGTCAGTTTCAAAGGCTTGACTGCGGATCAAAAGAAGCGCGCCCTGCGCCGTTTGAATTCGGAAAGCTGCACGTGCGGATGCAAACTGACGCTTTCGCAATGCCGGGTGAACGACGGGGAATGTCCGGTCAGCGGCAAACTGGCGGCCCAAGTCGTGAAGGAAGTTTCCGGCGGCGCGAAACCGGCGCGAACGCCGCCCGCCAAGGGCACGAGTTCGATTACGCAATAGTCTTGAGTAGAACAGGCTTCAGCCTGTTTGGTTTTGAATTCTTGGCAGTGCAAATCAAATCCAACAGGCTGAAGCGTGTTCTACTCGGAGGTACACCGACATGTTCCGAAGCGGCGCGAGTTGCAATTCGTCGAGCGAGGTTGTGGCCCTCCCAGATCCCGCGGTGGACAATCTGCTGGCTGCGGCAAAGGGGAGGGAGACTGCTGTTATTGCAGGCGGCTGTTTCTGGGGAATTCAGGCGGTGTTTGAGCGCTTGAAAGGCGTCCTTGGCGTCACCTCCGGATATTCGGGAGGAGCGGCGAACACGGCGACGTATGAAACCGTGTGCTCAGGGCGCACCGGGCATGCGGAGTCTGTCGAAGTTATTTTCGACCCGTCGCAGATTTCGTTTGGGCAGATCTTGAAAGTGTTTTTTTCCGTCGCGCACGATCCCACGCAACTCAACCGGCAAGGACCGGACCACGGCACGCAATATCGCTCCGCGATTTTTTACGCGTCCGAAGACCAGAAGCGAATCAGCGAGGCCTACGTGAAGCAACTGGACTCGGCCAAGGTTTTCGGGCAGCCCATCGTCACGCAGATTGTTCCGCTCGAAAAGTTTTATCCCGCCGAGGATTATCACCAGGGTTACATGGATCTTCATCCGGAGAACATGTACATCGTGATCAACGATTACCCGAAAGTGGAAAATCTTCGCAAGCATTATCCGGCGCTGTTTGTGGAGAAGAAGTAAAGGAAGTTGAGGAAGGCAAGGAAGTAAAGGATCTCCGACCACCTGAGGCGGCGCCTGCCCGGCTATTTGAGTTCGTCGAGGTCGTATTTCGTTTCCAGCGGCTGTCCCAGGGGTATCACTACACGGACGGTAGCCTTGCCGGGCGCGAATTGCTCGGCGTCGAATTGCAAAACGATTTCTCGCGTGTAGGCTATGCAGTTGGCGTACGTCGAATTCTCGAACGGATTGTAGGGATCGCAAGGCACAGTGGAAGTCACCTTCCGCGGCTCAATCGGTTTCGTTTGGGAGACGACAACTTTGAAACTATCAGCGGACGGCGAGGGACCGGAGTAGCCTGTTTTTAGCGAAACGATGACTCGCACAATTATTAGCCCCGGGTTCGCCTGGTAGTCCTCCTCGGCTTTGAACTTGCTGTAGTGATTCGTCTGCCGGGATCGCAAGACGATTTGCTCGTAAGGAGTCCGGAATTCGACCGAAGACACGAACGCCACTGAATTGTCAGCAGGGGGTTTGAAGTCGTGTTCGTACTGATTGAGAAAATCAGCTAGCTCTTCGTTGTTGGATGTTTGGCCGAGAGAATATGCCTCTTCCACTTCTTGCGGCTGAAGGTCTGAATTGAAAGCGAGTGCGTTCAGTGACAACAGAGCGCCAAGGGCCAGGGCAGATAACTTAATTCGCACCGCTCGGGCTGGAGGCATACTAGGCGTGGATAAGCTTCTTGGCTGCATTACACTAAGTATAACCCCAAAGTAAGAAGTTAAAACCCGCACCCTTGCGAAAGGCGCAAGGGTGCGGCACCCGGAAAACAAAAACCGGAGGCCGCGGGTGCGGCCTCCGGTTTTTTAAGATTGACAGGGTTTAGTTGGCGAGCGGGTCGGGGCGCAACTGGAACTTCACGGCCTTGCTGGTTGTGCCTTTGCCGCCTTCGATGTGCCAGGGAGCGCGCGTGGCGTAGGTGGACCAGAGTCCCTTGCCCTTCCAGCCGGCGTTGGGATCATCGATGCGGCCGTCCAGGCTCTTAGCGAAGAAGCCCATGGGGTACGGAACTCGCATCACGACAAACTTTCCGGTCTTGGGGTCGAGGGCCTCGAGTGCATCGTTGTCGTTGCCAGTGGCGATCGGAATGTTCTTGCCCATTCCGAAAGTGTCAAATTGATCGACCCAGTTGTAATAGTTCGTATCGGCGCTGCCGTACTCGGTCTGTCCCTGGAAGCTCGGTCCGGGCGTGCGATAGAGCGTCCAGCCTTCGGGGCAGTGCTGGCCGGTGGCGGTTGGGCCATTGAGCGGGCCTTTGCACTTGCGGCGGTCAAAGCTGGCGAAGTGTCCGCTGGCGAGCACAGTCCAAACCACGCCGTCACGAGTAATGTCCATCCCGCGTGGTGAAAAGCCCTGCACCGGTGCTTTCGGATTGTTCCACGGCACTTCATAGATTTCCGCGAGAGCAGTGCGTGGGGGATCGGAGCCGAGATTTAAGCGGACGAGCGCGCCAGGGAAGCCAAGCACGGTTCCCCAAATTGAGCCGTCCGCCGGGCTCGGGCTCACGCCGTAGAAGCCCACCTTGATGCGCATGTCCTTGGTGGGATCCATAGGCTGGCCGGGCTCGGTGTATTCATCGCGCTTGCCGTTGCCGTTGGTGTCCAGAATGAACGGCGTCCAGCCCTGCGATTTTTCGGAGTCGTGCGTTTCATCATACATTTTCGTGTTCAGCCAGCCGACGTTGTCGCCGCCGGGATTGCTGAACCACAAAGTGCTGTTGGCGTCCTCGCCGAACATCAAGTGCTGCGAGCTGCCGCACATGTCCACGAGCGTCCACTTTCCCGTCTTCGGATCGTAGAAGTTCGTCTGCCGCGAACTGTTCGCCAGCGGGAGCACCATGGCGGATTCGAGGCTCGAACCCTTCTTGCAGTAGTCGGGATTTTCCCGGGGGCGCGTGGCTGCCGCGGTCCAGATGCGGCCCTGCGAATCCATCATCAAGCTGTGCGCGGTGGCGTGAGAGATGGCCACCGGCTCGTTACCCCAATATGGCGAGGGTTCCAGCACTTCTTCCGGCTCGGCCATAGGAGTGCCCTGTTTGTAGGGAATCGCAAGTTGGGTAAACGAATTCTTGGTGGGATCGAGAACGGTGATGAAGTCCGAGCCATCTTCGTGGACTCCGTAGACCAGTCCATTGGGATTGGAACCCGGGTTGCGGCGATCGACGGAAATTTCGTCGTGGAAATATTCTTTCGGAGTGGCCCAATCCCACTGGGTGATTACGACGTTGCGCTCCATACCTTGCGGGCGGGGAGGAGCGGGCGGCAATTCGCCGTTCTTGATGCGATCGGTCCAGTCGGCATATTCCGAGAGCATGCGCTTGCGGCCGACGCGCGTCGCAACGCTGCTCATCTGGCTTCCGACCTGCGCGGACTGAATGCGGCGGTCCCAGGCAGCGTAGGAGGTGTCAAACGCGCCGAGGCTGGAAGGAATCGTGCGCGTGGCCTTGTCGCCGAGTTGATGACAGGATTCGCAGCCGTCGGTTTTTACGTTTTCAACCCAGTTTCCCTGATCCTTGATGCGATCGGAAATACCATTTCCTTTTTCGCCCGTGCCGGGGAAATCGCTCTTCGCCGGAATGTGCAGCAGCGAATACCAGTAGGCGGCGGGGTAATATTCCGCGGCCGCATGCGCATCGGGCGCGATGACCGCGGTCAAATCAAGCATCTTGCCCGGCATTGCTTTCACTTTGGGAGAGTCGACGAGGCCGTAGCCGCGCACCCAGACGTCATAAGTCGCCTTCGGCAGCTGGGGAATAACGTAGCGGCCTTGATCGTCGGTCACGACGATCTTCCGATAACCGGTGGGCAGATCTTTGGTTTCCGCGATCACCCAGACGCCCGCTTCGGGGCCCTTCGAGCTGGTGACCACGCCGCCGATATCGTCGGAGACGATTTTAATTTCCGCGGCGGGCTTGCGCGCCGTGTGGCCGGTGCGCACGATTCCCAGCAATGCGGTGAGCGTGATTGCCACGATTCCGAGATACGACATTCTCTTGTTCATATCGCTGATCTCCTTCGGCGGCTGGGCCAAGGCCAGGGCATCCGCAATCGAGGATTGGGATGTGTAACAACACCCTGAATTTAAGGCCGTGAGAAATCGTATGCCCAACCGAAACCATTGTCAATCGCATGTGCCGGGTGATGGACAGCTCTCCAAAGACCAAAAATCTGCGCAGGCTCGATCGGTCACCGTTCGTTGAGAAAAAGTAAGGGCGCTTGGCCGGCTTACGGGGGAATTCAATTTTTCCTTGGGATCCTGGGAAAATTGAAGTGATTCACGACTCCGTGGGGAATGAATAGCTCAGGCGGCCCCTTTGATGAGGCTGTTTTGATGGGAGAAGGACAAGAGTCTAAAATCGCACCCTTGCAAAATGCGCAAGGGTGCGGCACCTGTGTCAATCCGGTACGGCTTGCCGTCGAAACTAAAACGTAGGGCTCGATAAGAAAAAATGCCCGGAGTCCATTTATGGACTCCGGGCATTTATGTTGAAAGGTAATTTAACTAATTTGCAAGCGGATCGGGGCGCAGCTGAAATTTTACCGCTTTGCTGGTGGTGCCCTTTCCGCCTTCGATGTGCCAGGGCGCGCGCGTGGCGTAGGTGGACCACAAGCCACGGCCTTTCCAGCCGGTTTTTGGATCGTCGATTCGGCCGTCCAGGCTCTTGGCAAAGAAGCCCATGGGGTAGGGAACACGCATCACGACGAACTTGCCGGTAGACGTATCCAGAACATCCAGCGCGTCCGTGTCATTGCCGGTAGCGACCGGTATGTTCTTTCCCATACCGAGGGTATCGAACTCATCGACCCAGTTGTAGTAGTTCAAATCCGCGCTGCCGTATTCAGTGAGGCCTTTGAAGCTTGGGCCGGGCGTGCGGTACAGCGTCCAACCCTCCGGGCATTGCTTGCCGGTCGCGGCAGGGCCATTCAGCGTGCCTTTGCATTTGCGGCGGTCGAAGCTGGCAAAATGGCCGCTGGCGAGGACGGTCCAAACGACGCCATTCGTGTCGATGTCCAATCCCCGCGGTGAGAATCCCTGCACGGCGGCTTTCGGCTCGTTCCAGGGAACTTCGTAATATTCTGCGATTGCAGTCTTGGCCGGATCCGGTCCCGGGTTCAGGCGAACAATTCCTCCGGGGAAGCCGAGCACGGTCCCCCAGACGGAGCCATCCGCAGGGCTGGGAATGATGCCGTAATATCCAACCTTGATTCGCGTGTCTTTCGTGGGGTCGGTTGGCTGGCCGGGTTCGGTGTAATCATCCCGCTTGCCGTTTCCGTTTGTGTCCAGGACAAAAGGAGTCCAACCTTGCGATTTCTGAGCGTCGTGAGTTTCGTCGAACATTTTCGTATTCAACCAGCCCGCGTAGTCGGTGCCCGGATGTCCAATCCACAGCGTGTGATTTGCATCCGGGGCAAAATTCAAGTGCAGCGAGCTCGCGCATGTATCGACCAGAGTCCATTGTTTTGTCTTGGGGTCGTACACGTTCACCTGCCGAGAACCCTTCTCTACCGGGAAAGCGATTGCCGACGCCAGGGGAGATCCCGCTTTGCAGAATGCAGGGTTGTCGTGGTCGCGTGTTTGGGAAGCAGTCCAAATTCTGCCCTGAGAATCCATCGCTAGACTGTGCGCCGCGGCTCGGGCTGTAGAGATCGCCTCGGATCCCCAATAGGGTGAGGGTTCCAGCACCTCGGGGGGCTCAACGAGAGGAGTTCCCGGATTCGAGGGAATGGGAATCTCGGTAAACGAGTTCTTGGTTGGATCAAGAATCGTCAAGAGATCCGTGCTTTCCTCATGCACTCCATAGACCAGGCCGTTGGGGTTCATGGTGGGATTCCAGCGGTCCACGGTGATTTCGTCATGGAAATAGTCCTTTTGTCCGGACCAATCCCATTGCGTGATCACCACGTTTCGTTCCTTGCCCTGTGGACGCGGCGGCGCGGGCGGCAATTCACCAGCCTTGATACGATCCGTCCAGTCCGCATATTCCGTCAGGAGCCGCTTTTTTCCTGCTCGAGTGGCCGACGTATTCATTGCGCTGCCGACTTGGCTCGATTGAATGCGCCGTTCCCACGCGGCATACGACGAATCGAATGCTCCGAGCCCCTTGGGCAGCTCCCGCGTGGCTTTGTCGCCCAGTTGGTGGCACGATTCACAGCCGTCCGTCTTCACCCATTCAATCCAATTTCCCTGATCCTTGAAGCGCTCGGAGATGCCGTTTCCCTTGTCGCCGGTGCCGGGGAAATCACTCTTCGGCGGGATGTGCAGCAGGGAATACCAGTAGGCGGCGGGATAATACTGCGCCGCTGCGTTCGCATCGGGCGCGATGACCGCGGTCAAATCAAGCATTTTTCCTGGCGCGGCTTTTACTTTCGGAGAGTCGACAAGGCCGTAGCCGCGCACCCAGACGTCGTAAGTCGCCTTCGGCAGCTGGGGAATGACGTAACGCCCTTGATCGTCGGTCACGACGATCTTCCGATAACCGGTCGGCAGATCTTTTGTTTCCGCGATCACCCAGACGCCTGCTTCAGGGCCCTTCGAGCTGGTGACCACGCCGCCGATGTCGTCGGAGACGATTTTAATTTCCGCGGCGGGCTTGCGCGCCGTGTGGCCGGTGCGTGCGATTCCCAGTATTGCGGCGAAACTGATTGCCACGATTCCGAGATACGGCATTCTCTTGTTCATGACGGCTGATCTCCTTCGGCGAGTGGGCCACTGCCAGGACATTCGCAATCGAAGTTTGGGACGTGTAGCCACAGCAAGAATTGAGGGTCGCGAAGAATCGTATGCCGGACCGAAACCATTGTCAATCGGTGGTTTGCTGAGGGTTTGCCACGCGGCGGACTACGAAAATCCGTTGGGAAAGAAAACATAAATCGGTGGTGCCGGGGGGGAGAGTTGAACTCCCTACGCCGGCCTTTTCAGGGCCGCGCTCTACCGGTGAGCTACCCCGGCACTTCGGTAGACGAAAGATTGTACGGGCGCGGGAAGCTAGAAGCAAGAGGTTGGAGCCTGGAATCTGGAGATTGAAATTGAAAATTTGAGATTTGAAATCGGGAACCAACCCCGACTGTCGCTTTAGGCTTATCGAACCGTGGGACGGCACTGAGAGGGCCTTCCGTCCAGCTTCTAACCTTCAGCTTCTAACACCCAGCTTCCAATGTCCAGACCTTAGCGCAGCGACTGATCGATTTCTCTGATCCAGTCTTTGGCTTTCAGGACTTCGCGGGGCTTGGTGCCGTCGGGGGGGCCGACGATGCCGTCTTTTTCCATGATGTCGATGAGGCGGGCGGCGCGGCCGTAACCGATGCGCAGGCGGCGCTGCAATGTGGAAGTGGAGGCGCGGCCGGCCTCGCAGACGACACGAACGGCTTCCTGGTAGAGATCGTCGTCGACGGCTTCGCCGTCCGGCTCGCCATCGGGGCCTGCAGTGTTTTCGTCTTTCGGAGCTTCGAGCAAGCGCTCGTTGTAAACGGCCTTGGCCTGCGAGCGCCAGTGATCGCAGACGGCGGAGATTTCGTCTTCGGTGACGAAGGGGCCGTGCATGCGGTTCAGGCGCGCCGAGCCGGCAGGCAAATAAAGCATGTCGCCGCGGCCGAGGAGCGATTCCGCGCCGTTGGCGTCGAGAATTGTGCGCGAGTCCACTTTGCTGGCTACACGAAACGAAATGCGGGCGGGGAAGTTGGCCTTGATCAAGCCGGTGATGACGTCGACCGATGGCCGCTGCGTGGCGAGGATCAGGTGGATGCCTACTGCGCGCGCCATTTGCGCCAAGCGCGTGATGGATTCCTCGACGTTTGTCGTGTCCACCATCATCAAATCTGCCAACTCATCAATGACGATCACGATGTAAGGCAGCGGCTTGTGTTCCGAGTTATCGGTTTCTTCAAAGAGCGAGAGCGACTGGCCTTTCTGGAATGTGCGATTGTACTGATCGATGTTGCGGACGCCGCGCGCGGCGAGCAGCTTGAGGCGCGATTCCATTTCGCGCGTGGCGTTGCGCAAAACATTGGACGCGATTTTCGGATCGGTGACCACCGGCGCCAGGAGGTGCGGGATGTCTTCGTAAAGGCCGAGCTCCAGCCGCTTCGGATCTACTAGAACAACTTTCAGTTCGTCGGGAGTGGCCTTGTACAGCATCGAGAGAATCAGGGAGTTGAGGAAAACGCTTTTGCCCGTTCCCGTCGAACCGGCGATGAGCAGGTGCGGCATTTGTGAGAGATCGGAAACGCGATTGCGTCCGATCAGGTCTTTGCCGAGAGCCAGCGTCATTTTGGAAGGCGAATTGACGAACTCGGCGGATTCGATTTGCTCGCGCAGGGCGATTGTCTGCCGATTTGCGTTCGGGACTTCAATGCCCACCGTCGATTTTCCAGGGATGCGCTCGATGAGAATGGACTCCGCTTTGAGCGCGAGGCACAAATCGTCCGCCAGGCCGGTGATGCGGCTGTATTTAATTCCGGCCTCGGGCTTAAATTCGTAGGTGGTCACCACGGGGCCGGGATTGATCTGGGTTACGCGGCCGCTGACTTCAAATTCCTGAAACTTTTGCTCGATGGCGTGGGCGCATTCCTTGAGCTCATCCTCCTCGATTTTTTCGTGGCGGGGCGCGGGGCGAAGCAAATCGGAGGAGGGAAGGCGGAAGCTGGTCGCGCCCTTGGCGATTTTCGGTGAAGATGGCTGCTTGGACTGCGATTTCCTCTCTTCCACATTTCGGAAAATGATCGATCGCGAGCGTTCGGATTCTTCAGGCCGCGATTCTTCGCGCTCGTCCTGTTCCAAAACGGCGCTGCCGTCCACTTCAGCCACGGATTGCGCGGGGATCGGCGGGCGTCCCTGCGACTTGATTTCGGCCAGGCGCTTTTGCATGCGCCTCTCCTCGCGTTCTTCGCGCCATATGGCGAAGCGCTCCTTGAGCGGGCCGATGAAGTTCAGTCTGCCCAGCGGGCCGCGCAGCGTTTCGTGCGTCTCGATAAAGGAGAATTTCGTGGTCAAGAATAGCGCCACAAAAAAAATGGCCAGCGCGACGAGGTTGGCTCCCACGGTATTGAATCCAGATTCCAATCCGGTCGAGCCCAGATGGCCCAGCAAGCCTCCGGGAGGAATTGCGCCGCGCACTTCGGGGAAATGCCAGAGCGTGAGCAACGTTGGAGCCATCAACACCAGTAGCGAGTAGCCCGCGATCTTGATGACCGGGGATTCCAGAAGCTCGCTGCGAAACCATCGAGCGCCGACTACAAACATTCCGATGGGCAGAAGGAAGGCCGCGTAGCCGAAGCCCTGAAAGAGCAAGTCCGCGCCATAAGCGCCGACCGGGCCGATCCAGTTTCGCGCGGAATGCAGCTCGGAGGATTCGCCGGAAACATTGAACGACGGATCGTGAGGGCTGTAGGAAATCAGCGCCAGAGCCACCAGGATGGCGATGGTCATGCCGACAAAGCCAATCAATTCATTGAGACGATGATTCTCAGTTGGAGTAAGAACGCGCACGAATTTCTCCTCGAAATAGGGGGAAGGTGCTCGTCGCAGGAAGGGTGCGCGGGCGCTGACGCGCGGATCCCATCTGGAAGTGCACGAGCAACGCAACGACTATACCAAAGACCCGCCGACAGGCAATAGGGATATCGAGTTTGAGTAGTGGGTCGGTAACCGAGCCTGCGATTTCTCTTGGCCGCGATTTAGAGGCGCCGCCGCTATTCCCAAGCCCGGTTATCCACGGTGTTCTGATAGGTGGCGCCGGGTTCCGTCAGTCCCCAACCGAGCGTCCACTGGTAAGTATGATCGAACCGTTCGCGTGTGTAAGGTTCGGGGGGCGCATTCAGGATGCGAGAGAGTTTCAGGTCTCCAATCTCCAACTCGCCGCCGGCTTCCTCGATCAGGTAATGGGCAAATTTCGCGGGGTTCTTTCGGATAGCGGCGGCGGCTTGGGCCTCGGCATTGAACATTTTTCGGAGCGTCGGGCCATCGAGTTCGTCTCCGGATGCCTCGCTTCTTGTCGAATGGGATTCAATGAGCACGGTGTGTCCGCGCTTCTCGGCCACGCTGATCCAGGGCTCCATCAGGCTGACGGCCTTGACCTCACCCTTGCGCAATGCTTCCAGCCGCTCCTCATGCGTGCCCGCGTTCGTCCACTTGATCTGATCGCGTTCCAGGAAGCCTTCGAGCATCTTCAGCATCGTAAAGTGGGAGCCGTTGTAAGGGCTGACGGCGATGGGCTGGTTCTTCAATTGCTCGGGTTCGTAGATCCCAAACTTCGTGTCGGACACAATGGCGAAGGTGGACATAGCTGAGCCGAGGGCAACTATCTTTGCCGGGCGATGCCCGGAGGTCACGTTGGATTCGACGGCGCGTTTCATTACGCCCCACTCGCACATGCGAAACTGATCGCACGCACCTTTATCGTAGAGGGACTCCATGGTGCGTTCAAAAATATTGTCACGCAAAGCCTGGTGATCCGCGCGGCGCTGCGCCGTGCCGGGGGTCTTGAGAATCTCCACATCCAGCCCTTCATCCCTGAAAAAGCCCTCATCCCGGGCCACGAGCAGGGGCAGATCGTGGATGGCATTCATCATGGAAACTCGGACCTTTTTGAGGGATTGCGTTGCTGTGCTCATGGAGGATTCCTTTCTAGCCGATCTGGGCAGCGGTCACCAGAGTCTACGGTCGCTTCCAAAGGACACCAACTTTAGAGTTGGCCCGCGAATAAGAGCAGTTTCTATTTTTAACACGTTTAAATCACTGATGGAAAGTAAAGTTATTGTCAATCAAGTCTGCGAAACATCTCTCCGTCCTTCCGCAGATCTGAGCTGCGGGGCTTCGAGTCAAGGCCATCCGTTCGCGTCTGTGGAAGGCCGGTGGGTCAAGAGAGGTAGACCTACTCTAAGGTCAATGTATTTGGCGCGAAGAGTTCTTCAAGACTCGGTTTTTTCGGGATCACTTGCTGGTCAAACGCAAACTGCATGATGGCTTGCAATGCGTTTCGATTGGCGTTCACGCCGAAAGGGAAGGGGTCCCCACCCACTGCGTGTCCCAGACTGATCGCTGCCTGATCCGTCGGGGAAAGGTCCACGCCTTGATCCAGGTGCTCGAGGTAACTCTTCTTGGCTGCCATGAACGCATTGAAAAGCTCCTCGGCCACCCATGGTTCCGCATCCAGAATTTCGTTCCTGATCACTAAGCAATGATTGACGGGGTAAATTCCTGTCCTGTGGAAATAGGCGATGCCTGCGCTGCGGGCGTCGGGGATCAGGGGTTTGATGTCCGGCGAATCCGTGTGTATATCTCCAACCGCTGCGCCGATTTCGCCCGAGGCCAGCAACTCCGCAGTCGCTTTGCCCTTGTAGGAGTAGTTTACGTTGGGCGGCGCCTGATACTCCGCCACGTGCTCATCGCCGGTCGCGGCCCAGGTGATCCGCTTGAGGTCCACTCCGTAGTCGGTCTGAAGAATTCCTCTAGCCCACAAACCTGTGGTGACGGTATAGCCGCGATGCACTCCGACGGTCCGTTCTTGCAAATCTTTCGGACCGGCGATTCCGGAATGAACATTGTAGAACATGGCGCGGTGGTGAAAATTTCTGGCCGGGAACACTGGAATGGCGGTGAAGGGTTTTCCGAAATTCCGGGCGCACAGATAAGTCGAGAGAGCCATCTCGCAGATATCGAATTCAAGATCGCGCACCATGCGCCGCATGGCCGCGACCAGCGGGTCGACGGGAATGAAGTTCAGGGTCAGATGGCCGCACGGCGTGGTACCGTCCCTCAGGGACTTGGTAAGACCGGGGTTGCCGACGACAATCGTTAGTGGGCGCACCTCTGCGAATCCTTTGGAATCCGCGATGGAGAATACTTGCTTTAATGCCGTGCTGCAAGAATGTCCGAGCGCCAAATTCTTGAGGGCTTGGCCAAGTTGCGCTCAAGATTCTTCCGCAGGTACGATACGCACGTTCTAGAGGGTGCGAATGCTCATCAGCGATGCACAGGTACACCTCTGGGAAGCCGACCGGCCGGAGAGGCCCTGGCCAAAGGGACCGCAGCGTCCGCCCCATAGGCCCAACGGGTTCAGCGCCGAGGAAATGCTGGCGGAGATGGATGCCGCCGGAGTGGACCGGGCAGTGATTGTCCCGCCGACGTGGGTTGGTGAAGACAACCGGATGGCCTGCGAAGCGGCCGCGAGGTATCCGGCGCGGTTTGCCGTCGTCGGGCGGTTTGATGCCAGGGCTTCTGACGGCCACACGCAACTCGAGGGATGGCTGAAGCAGCCGCATATGCTGGGAGTTCGCATGTCCTTTCACGTTAAGCCGTTCGTTGACTGGCTTGAGGATGGCTCACTGGAGTGGTTTTGGGCGACGTGTGAGCGATTGGAAATTCCGGTCATGGCGCTGGTGCCTGGAATGGTTCACAAGCTTCTGCCTGTTGCCGAGCGCCACAGCGGCCTCAAGATTCTCATCCCACATATGGGCTGCACGCTGGACGTGCGGGGTGACGAGGCGTTCGCCGGGCTAAGCGATCTGCTGGCGCTGGCGCGCTTCCCGAGGATCTTTGTCATGGCGTCTTCGGCGCCGTGCTTTTCCAATGAGCGATATCCCTTCCGTGACGTTCACGAGGTCCTTCGGCGGATTTATGATGCCTACGGTCCAAAGCGAATGCTGTGGGGCGCGGACCGCAGCCGGCTCACCAGCACGTACCGGGAGTGCCTCGAACTTTTTCAGAACGGTCTCGGCTTCCTTACTTCGGAAGACAAGGAATGGATTCTAGGAAAGTCCTTAGCGCAAGCGCTGCAATGGCCTGAAGCCGCCTCTGTTCGAGAGCGGCATTAGATTTGCTTCTGCTCTGAAATGAATGGCGTCATGTGGGACCCGATAGACGAGGGTGAATGATGAGAAAGAAATTGGTTTTGCTGGCAATGATCTTCTGCGCGGAAAGCATATCCACCGCTCCCCCTCAGAAACCCGCTGCGGTGGCGCTCGCGGGCAGGGTTAGTTCGGACGCCGAAGGGGCGATGGAAGGCGTGCTGGTGAGGGCTAAGGGGGAAGGCAAGACGATCAGCATCACCGTAGTTACCGATCGCGAGGGACGTTATTCTTTTCCGGCGAGCAGGCTCGCGCCCGGCAATATCAACATTGATATTCGAGCCGTTGGGTACGACCTTGCAAGCCAGCTCTCCGTGGAGGTCGCGGCCGGCGCCACAACCCGCAAAGATTTAAAGCTGGTGAAGACCAAAGACCTCGTTTCTCAGCTCACCAGTTCCGAATGGCTGCTGAGCGTCCCGGGGACAGAAGCGCAAAAGAATCAGCTATTCCGGTGCGCCGCTTGTCATTCCCTCGCGCCGATTGTGCAGAGCACTTACGATGAGCAGGGGTGGCTCACCACTTTTGCGCGAATGAGGAGTTATTCCGAGCAAGCCGTTCTGGAAAATCCTGTTTCATTGCCCTATAAGGTGGCCGTTCAGCCGGACCCGGAGTTCGCAAAATATTTGAGCACCATCAATCAGAGTTCGGCGAGCGAGTGGAAGTATGAGTTGAAGACGCTGCCGCGTCCCACGGGTAGAGCCACGCGCGTCATCGTCACCGAATACGATCTCCCCGATCCTGGACGCCTGCCGCATGACGCCGACCTCGATGACAAAGGAATGGTGTGGTACAACGATTTTCGCGAACCACTGATTGGCCGCCTGGACCCGCGAACCGGAGAAACCAAGGAATGGCGCATGCCGCCACTGAAGCCTGGTTTTCCCGAGGGGACACTTTCCATCGAATTCAATCGCGACGGCTACCTGTGGATTCCGCGATTCCGGCAGGGCGGATACACGCGGTTTGATCCGCGGAAGGAGGAATTCAAGACGTGGCTGGTGCCCCCGGCGTTCAACGACGCGCGCGCCATCCAGCCGCAAGTCGCCGCCGCGCCGGATGGGACCGCGTGGTTTCCGGGGGGCGAGAGCCTTCTGATTTTTAAAGTCGATCCGGCGACAGAACTAGTCAGCGAGTATCCGATGTACCCCGACTATCACCCGGACGAAAAAAGCTCCGGCATTATTCAATTCAGTTACAACGAAAAGCCGGTCGGACATTCCACGTACGGTCTGGCGGCGGACTCGAAATCGAATATTTACATTTGCGATATTGTCGGGGGAAATATCGGAAAGATTGATGGAAAGACGGGCAAGGTCACGCTGTATAAGACGCCCACTTTGAATTCCGGGCCGCGGCGCGTTTCGGTGGATTCGCAAGATCGCGTTTGGTTTGGCGAGTATTACGCGAACAAACTCGGAATGTTTGACCCGAAAACGGAGCAGTTCAAGGAGTGGACCGCGCCGACGCCCTGGGTCGGACCCTATCCCGCCAAGACCGATAAAAACGGGGACGCCTGGACGGCGGGAATGAGTACGGACCTGATTCTGCGACTCGGTCCCAAGTCAGGGAAATTTACAGAGTACATGCTGCCGACCGTGAATGCGAATATCCGGCACATCGATGTGGACAACTCTGCGTCTCCGGTTGCGGTTTGGGTAGCGGAAGTTCATCAGGGGAAGATCGCTAAGGTTGAGCCGCTCGATTGAGTTTAAGTAGCACAGGATTCAGCCGGTGGGGCTGGGCTTTGCAAGAACAAAACCCCACAGGCTGAAGCCTGTGCTACTAAAATCGTTGACGGGTTCCTTAAAGGATGTATAGAGTCTGCACGGTATGATTGCGGTGGTTGGCGCTCGAACGCGGAAATGCGAAAGGGAAAGAGGAATCCATGAAGACAAATTACAAAATAGTGTTGGGAGTGCTCGTTGGCGCGTTGATCGGTGTGGGAGGCGCCACGGCGATTCATGCGCGGCAAGCCAAGGTGTTGCCTGGTTACGTCGTGGCGGAAGTCGATGTCACCGACCCGGCTACCTTTCAGAAATATGCGGAAAAAGTTCCGGGAACCATTGCGGCTCACAATGGCCACTATGTCATTCGCGGGGGCAAGTTCACGTCCATCGAAGGCGACGCGCCAAAGCGCTTCGTCGTGATTCAATTCGAGAGCGTGGAGAAGGCAAAGGACTGGGAAGATTCACCGGAGTACGATGCCATCAAGCCGATCCGGCACAGTTCGGCCAAGAGCCGGGTATTTATCGTCGAAGGCGCCGCTACACAGTAACGGCGCGCCGCGAGCCAAGATTCTGAATCGCCGATGCGTCGCGGACTATTGAACTGGATTGGGTGAGAAGGGATAGTTCCATGCAGGCAGTAAATCGCACATTTGCGTCCGGCATATTGCGGAGCTTCCAAGGAGTGTCTCTCTGCCTGAAAAAAGACCGTGGGGCCGATTTCACGCTGAAAAAAGATACCCGGTCGAAGTTACTTCTGAGTCTGAGGTAGAGAGGCGTCGCGATCGCTTTGGTCAAGAGTCGCGTCGATGACGCCGGTGAATGCAAGAAAGTGGTGCTGGAAAGTGGAAACATCGGTAGCCAGCGCCACATCCATGTCCAATACTTCTCTCGCGTAAGCCAGAGACTTTTTGTTTTTGCTGCCAGCGCTGGCAGACACAGTGTTTACCAGCCCCTGGTCCAGCGAATCTAGGTTGCGGGCCAATTCGTTCATGTCAATCAGAAGGAATAAGTCAAGTTTAAGAGTCTGCTTCTGAAGCAACTTTTGGACCTCTTCCCGGGCGTAATCAAGCGACTGCAAACATCGCTGGTGGCTTTTCACCAGTTCTTCTCTTTCCTGAACGTCGAGGCTCAAGGACTGCACATCCATCTTTTTCAGCTGCGATTGAGAGCGGAGCAAAGCCGAATCCAGGCGGCCCAGAAAAACGGCAAATTCATTATCGTTCATGAGCTTGAGCGCCGGCGGAGCCTGGGGCGCGGTGAATTGAGAGGTGTGGGAAAAAGCCGGAACAGCACTTAGGAATGCAAAGACTGTGATGATAAGTTTGCGGACCATTTTCCTTCTCCTCAGTTCATCCGGCGGCCTCTCAATTACTGCCCTGGCCAGCCCCACCCGTATAGAAGGCAACCCGGATGCCATCGGCACCAAGCCCGGTAGTAGATTCGACACAGTAGGCGTAAGAGTCTGCGAACGTGAGACTTAGGACTGAATTTGAGGGTGGCAAATAGCCAATTGAGGAGGGATCCCTTCCGTTCAAACCGATTGAACACCAAAAAGTGTTACGGAAGGTGCCGAAGATTGTCAGGGGGCGACTTGCTTATCCGCCGAGCTTCGAAATCCACACCAATACCGCGATCCCCACAATGATTCGATACACGGCGAAGGGCACGAAACCGTGCTTGCGCACATAGGCCATGAACCAGGCTACGGAAGCGTAGGCGACGATGAAGGAAACGACGAAGCCGATGGCAAGAACGATCCATCCATGCGCGTCCATTTGAGATACGCCGATGGGGTTTTCGGTTTTCCCTACGAGCGACTTCAGCAAATCGTAACAGGTGGCCACGACCATCGTGGGAATGGAGAGAAAGAACGAAAATTCCAGCGCCGACGCGCGCGACATTCCAGCGAGTTGTCCCGCGCCAATCGTGGACATGGAGCGAGAAGTGCCTGGGAAAACAGCCGAAAGAATCTGGCAGGCTCCGATCCAGATGGCCTGACCGAGGCTCATGTCTTCCATGTGCCAGACACGAATGCGGCTTCCGGGCGCGCCCGGACCAGCGATTTCCGATTTGGCGTTCATGGCGTCGATGATCCACATGGCGATTCCGCCGATCAGCAAAGCAAGTCCCATGATTTGGAGACTCTCCAGATGCTTGCCGATCACCTTGGTGAGTAGAAAAGCGGGAATCGCAGTGACCACGAAGGCGATGGCGGTCAGGCTAAAAGGGTGAGTCAGGATGGTGCGATCTCCGCGCTCGCCTCGCGGAAAAGTGGACAGGAACTTGGCGATGCGCTCCCGAAAGTAGACCGGCAGGCAGGCGATGGCACCCAACTGGATGACGATCGTGTACATTTTCCAGTAGCCGTCCGACAAGCTGATATGCATCAGGGCTTCGGCGAGGCGCAAGTGAGCGGTGGAACTTACGGGGAGGAACTCCGTGAGTCCTTCCACGATTCCCAGCACTACGGATAGACCATAATCGTTCAAATGCCCTCCGGCAACCGGCGCATGGGCTTTATCATTTCAAAAGCGTTCTGGCCGCGGCCGTAATAGTTTTCGATGGTTCCAGTCTCAAGATAGCCATGCTTTTTCCACAATGCAATCGCAGCTTTATTGGTTGTTGCTGTTTCTAGATACATGCATGCAACTCCGTATGAGGCGGCTTCCCGTTCGGCGGCCTGGAGGAGCAGGGAGCCGATGGATAGGCGGCGAAACTGTTCGAGAACATCGAGCGTAATGACGTGAGCGAACTCGCGGGAGCGTTCCGTGAGGATAAAGCCTGCCAACTCGCCGGGAGTTTCCGGGCCGGGCATTTCCGCGACGATGCAGTGAGAGCCTTCCGATAGAAGATAAATTTTCATCTCACGGCGTCCGTAGGCGATTGTTTTCGGAAAGCAAACTTGATCCATCGCCAGCAAGGATTCGAAATCGGACGGCTGGTAGGGGCGAAGAATGAGTCCACGATCGGGCACGGCTCCGGCTCACAATTCGAGAATAACTGGCAGGATCAGCGGGCGTTTGGAAGTCTGTTTTTTCAAATAGCGCCTGAGGTCCACGCGTATTTTTTCCTTGATGACGCTCCAATCGGTTTTTTCCTCGGCATTGGATTGCTCGACGGTGCGGAGGACGACTTCGCGGGCGCCGTTAAGCAATTCGAGGCCGTTATCGGAGGGCATGAATCCGCGGGTGACGATTTCAGGTTGCGATTCGATTTGCCCGGTGTGTTTGTTGATGGCGATGATGGGCACAACGACACCGTCCTCGGACAAATGTTTCCTGTCGCGGATGACCACTTCCTCGATTTCCTCGAGGGAACCGGAATCGACGCAGACGCGGCCGGCGGTCACCGGCTCGCGGCGGTAGGCGCGGTCTTCGGTGAATTCAATCGGCTGGCCGTCTTCGATCAGCAGGATTTCCTCGGACACCGCGCCGACCGTGTACGCCAGGGCGGAGTGGCGGAAGAGCTGGCGGTATTCCCCGTGGACGGGAATGAAGTAGCGCGGGCGCACCAGATTGAGGAGCATTTTCTGCTCTTCTTGGCTGGCGTGGCCGGAGACGTGGATCGTGCCTCCGTCATTGTCGTAATACACCAGGGCGCGCTTGCGGAACATGTGGTCCAGCATGCGGAAGATGGCCTTTTCATTTCCGGGAATGATGCGCGCAGAGAGGATCACGGTGTCTCGCTCGTCGAGCGTGAGCAGGCGGTGGTTATCGACGGCGACGCGCGAGAGCGAGGACATGGGCTCGGCCTGGCTGCCGGCGACAAGGACAACGAGTTTTTCCGCCGGGTACGCATTGATGTCCTGCGAACGCACGACCAGTCCATCAGGGATTCTGAGGCGGTTCATGCCGTGTGCGATCTCGACGTTGTCAACCATGCTTCGCCCAATAAATGCGACCTTGCGGCCGGACGCAGCGGCGATGTCCACGATCTGCTGGATGCGCGGGATGGACGAGGCGAAGCAGGAGACGATCACTTTGCGCGTCGCCGCGCGCGTGAGTTCCTCGATGCGCGGGCGAACATTGCGCTCCGAAGGCGTGTAGCCGGGGCGCTCGACGTTGGTGCTGTCGCTAAATAGCGCGAGCACGCCTTCCGCGCCGTAGCGGGCGAAGGCGTGCAGGTCAAACGGCTGGCCGTCAATCGGAGTGGGGTCCATCTTGAAATCGCCGGTGTGAATCACGACACC
>Ga0210409_10002129_pt1 | contig 24064 bp, 18 predicted proteins | sample IncBWH17MmetaG_FD_161649 | JGI IMG/M metagenome (GOLD analysis project Ga0210409, IMG submission 161649) | Forest soil microbial communities from Barre Woods Harvard Forest LTER site, Petersham, Massachusetts, United States - Inc-BW-H-17-M | ecosystem: Environmental > Terrestrial > Soil >...
TGTACACCAGTTCGACGCGGGCCTGTTCCTCGTGCGTGGTGACGATGGGCTTGCGGCCGGGGGGCATTTCGTCGATTACGCTGATGTCGAGGTCGCCGTAGACGGTCAGGGCGAGCGTGCGTGGTATGGGCGTCGCGGTCATCACAAGCACATCCGGGTGGGAGCCCTTTTCCATCAGCTTCTGGCGCTGCTCGACGCCGAAGCGGTGCTGCTCGTCGACAATGGCCAGGCCGAGCTTGGCAAACTGCACATCGTCTTCGAGCAGGGCGTGGGTGCCTACGATGACGTGGACAAGTCCGGCGGCGATCACTTTTTTGATCCCCGATTTTTCGCGCGCCGTATTGGACCCGGTGAGTTGTACGGTCACGTAGTCCAGCTTCTGAAACAGCTTCTTGAAATAGAAGTAGTGCTGCGTGGCCAGGATTTCCGTCGGTGCTAGGACGGCCGCCTGATATCCGTTTTCGATGGCGATGATGGCGGCTTCGGCGGCGACTAGCGTTTTGCCGCTGCCGACGTCGCCCTGCAGCAGGCGATACATGGGATGCGGCTCGGACATATCGTGCGCGATCTCGCCCAGCACGCGCTTCTGCGCGCCGGTGGGCTTGAAGGGCAGCATCTGCTTGACGCGCTCGCGGACGCGATCGCTCAACTGGAAGGCGATGCCGGGGTTGAGACGGGCTTTGGCGCGCTTGAGTTCCAGGCCGCACTCGAGCCAGAAGAACTCCTCGAGGATCAAGCGGAACTGGGCGGGAGAGCGAAACGAGTTGAGCAGGCGCAGGTCGGAATCGGGCGGCGGGAAGTGCAATGCGCGAATGGCTGCCCAGCGGCTGGGGAGTTTTAGCCGGTCCAAGATATAGGGCGGCATCGGATCGTCCACGCCGGGTAGGCCTTCGAGAATGCGGTGCATCAGCGCGCGCAGGATTCGCGTGGTCACTTTGCCGGCGGCTTCATAGACCGGCACGACGCGGCCGGTGTGGATGGACGCATCGCCGTCGTCATTCCCAGGGGAACCAGGGCCGGAGAGGATTTCGTACTCCGGATGCATCAGGCCGAGCGCGTGTTTATAGTTGTCGTATTCGACTTTGCCGAACAGCGCGACGCGTTGTCCGGGGGCGAAGACGTCCTGGAGATACCCGCCATGAAACCATTTCGCGGTGAGTATGGCGCCGGACGCGTCGGTGAACGTGGCTTCGAACAAGCCCAAAGACTTAAGAGCGCCGCGGCGCTGGAACCCGGACACCCGCGTGGAGCGGACCTCGGCCAACACGGTGGCCATTTCGCCGGGCGCCAAATTGCGGAGCGGCTTTACATTGCTACGGTCTTCGTAGCGGAAGGGGGCGTAGCCGAGCAGATCCTCGATGGTTTTCAGGCCCTTGGCCTCAAGCATCGCGCCGCGCGCGGGGCCGACGCCCTTGACGTACATGAGTGGAGTGGAGAGGTCCAATGCGAGCGTGGGCGGGGAGCCCGACACTCTAGTGTACCGGCCCGAAAGGAGTCAGAAGTCAGGAGTCAGAATTAGCCACTCAGAAATGAGGCGTCAGAACTATCGGGGGATTTTCCGCCAGCAGTCGCTCTACGTTGGCGGCGAAATCACGCTTGGCTTGTGCGAAAACGGGACCGCTGCCGGCGCTGGGGAATCCAGCGTGCACCAGGCGGGCGCGCCCATCGCGGCCCAGGAATAATACTGTCGGCCACGCGTCGAAGGCTTTGAGCTGGGGCAGTTTTTCCGAAATCTCGGCGGGCTGGCCACAGACCAGCATCGGATAGGGGATGCCGTAGCTCTTGACGAACTCACGAAGGCGCTCGGGGTTCTGGAGTTCGTCTTCCTCTTCGAACGACAGGCCCACGATTTCGAGACCCTTGGAATGATACTTCTTGTACAGCTCCACAAGATAGGGCGCCTCGTCGTGGCAGTTGGGGCACCAGCTTCCGAGAATGCTGACGATCACTACCTTGCCGCGGAAATCCTCTTGGGAAACCAGCTTGCCGTTCAGGTCGTGGAAGGCGAAGTGGAACGGCTCTGAGGGATTCTGGACTCCGGTGTGCTGTTCTGGATCGGTGGGCGGGTTGAGGCCGCGCGCGCGGGCTTCGGCGGGGCGCATGGCGGTGTACTGCGTGGTTTTGTTCATGGTGATGGCCAGCGTCCCATCACTTTTCGGCTCGACTAACATGAGCATGGCGCGCGCGCCGGAGAAGTGGCTCAGCACGAACTTGCCGTCGCGATAGCTGCCCGTGAGCAGGCCCGTGTCGCCGTCCACGCGCAGGACGGTAGCGCTGAGGTCAGCGCCCTTCTGTTGCACCAGGAATCGCCAGGCCGATTCGCCCTTGCCGCTCTTGACCTGTTGGATTTCCCATTCGCCATCGATGTTGGGGGCATTGGCGGAGGCCGCCGGTTGGGCTTTTGCCGGCTCGGCGTGGAACGGCAGCTTGCCGGTGCGTCCTTTGCCTGCGTACATGCCATCGAGGACGCCGCTTTTGTAGGTGGCGTCGAGTACAGCCGCGATGTGATCGAAGTGGACGGTCAGCTTGCCGTTCTCGAGGCGGCCGGAGTTGGACAGGAATTTGTCCTCGCCGTTGAAGAACCATGCTTGGACGCTCGAACCGTCGCTCTTGAATTCCATGCGGAACGGGACGGTGACGCCGCCGGATACCACTGTGGCGTCCCACACGCCGGTCAGGGATTGCGCGAAGAGCGCGGGGGCCAGCAGGCCGGAAAGCAGGAAGAGCTTCATCGGAGCCTCCTAATGTGTTCCATGATACCGTGCCGGTGCGGCCAACGGGGCGGCGCTCTACGGTTTGATTTGTGCCACGATGTTAGTCGTGACGAAGTGGCGTCTAATAGCGGTGATCGTGTGCGCGGGGCTGGCATGCAGTTTGGCATCCGGGCAGCAGCAGAAAAGCCGTACTACGGGGCGGCCCGGCACCAAGGCCACGCCCGCTTCGAGTCCAACTCCTGTACTGGCGCAGCCCACGGTTTATCCGCTTGAATCCTTGCGAATCGAGGGGAACCGCCACCTTCCGGCCGACCGCATCATCGCGGTTTCTGGGCTGAAGACCGGTTCGATCGTCGACAAGGCCGCGTTTGATGCCGCGCGCGACCGTTTGGTCGCCACCGGCGCGTTCGAAAACGTCGGCTACGAATACACGCCCAGCGCCGCTGGAACGGGATACGATGGCGTCCTGCAAGTGATCGAGATTGAACCGGTGTTCGCCTACCGATTTGAAGATCTGCCAGTCGATGAGACGGTGCTGCGTGCCGAGCTAAATCGCCAGGAGCCACTGTTCGACGACCGCATCCCCACGATCGCCTCCGTGCTGGAGCGTTTCACCGCGACCGTGCAACAGGCAGCGGGTGGAACCAAGGTCGTGGCGCAACTCACTGCCGACGGCCCGGGCCAGACTGTGGTTGTGTTTCATCCGGCCGTGGCGCGGTCGAACATCGCCGAGGTGCGCTTCCAGGGCAACCAGGTCCTGCCCACAAGCGTGCTGCAGCGGCGCATTTACGAAACCGCGATCGGGGCGCCCTTTGGCGAGACCACCATGCGCAAGATGTTGGATCTGGGGATACGGCCCCTGTATGAAGCGCGCGGCCTCCTGCGAGTTGCGTTCCCCCGGATCACGACGGAACGGGCCAAGGACGTGGATGGCGTTGCCGTCAACATCTCCATTGACGAAGGTCCGCCGTACACTTTGGACGAAGTGCATCTAAGCGGACTGCCGGCGGCGGAGATTTCGCAGATGGAGCGTGTTTCGGACTGGCGCCCGGGCGACGTCGCGAATTTCGACGACATCAACGCGGGGTTGGAGCGTGTGAAGCAGCGTTACTATGCACGCGGCTTTCTCCACGTGGCGGCGCACGTCGAGCGTTCGGTCGACGACACGAAACACACTGTGAATGTCACAGCCGTGTTGGATCTTGGTCCGCAGTTTGTGTTCGGGAAGCTGGAGATCAACGGGCTCGACATCCTTACCGAGCCGGAGATACGAAAGGCGTGGGGACTAGCGCCGGGAAAACCGTATCAGCCTGATTATCCGGACGGATTTCTGACCGGGCTGCGCAACGAGGGCGTGTTCGAGAACCTGGGCAAGACGCGCGCCGAGCCCCACATCGACGAAGCCACTCACATAGTGGACGTCACGCTGTTCTTTAGCGGTGCGGGACCGACTCCGGCTCCTGCCCGGCGCACACAGTTTTAGTGGAGCACGCCAGGTGGCGGCGGCCCTTATGCCCCGCGACTTGGGGCGCAATTCCTACTAATATAGAAAGTCATGACCCCTCGGTATACCGCTACTCTCTTGTCCGGCCTGTTCACGCTCGTCTCCGCCTGCGCGTTTGCCGCTGCGCCGGTACTGAAATGCGACGATCTGGCGAGTGCCAAATTCGGCGCGGATGTTAAAATCGAATCCGCAAAACTTATCGCCGCAACTGCCAATCTTCCGGAGCACTGCGATATCCGTGGCGTCATCTGGCCCGAGGCGAAGTTCGCGGTGAAGCTTCCCAGCAGCTGGAATAACCGCTTCCAGATGGAAGGCGGTGGCGGGTGGGCCGGCGTATTGAGCCTTGGTCCGATGGACACCGCGGTGCGCCTGGGTTACGCGACTACTTCCACTGACACCGGCCACGATGCTCAGAAAGAACCGGGCGCGCAGTTCGCTTACCCGAGCCCGAGGAATCCCAACGCGACGCGGAAGCTGATGGATCACGGCTACCTCGCGGTGCATGAGACCGCGCTGCTTGCGAAGAAAATGATTCGCGCTTATTACGGTAGCGATCCGCTGTACTCATATTGGGTCGGGTGTTCCACGGGCGGACGGCAGGGACTGATGGAAGCGCAGCGCTACCCGGAGGATTTCGACGGCTACGTCGTCGGGGCGCCAGTGCTGTTCCTGACGGGCTTGCAGATGAAAGCGATCTGGAATTATCTGGCGATTAACGATGGGGCGGGAAAGATCGGCGTGGATAAACTCCCGACGCTCGCGGCCGCGGTTTATGGCAAATGCGACGCGCTCGACGGACTCAAGGACGGCATCATTGAAAATCCGCTCAAGTGCAATTTCGATCCCACCAAAGACCTGAAGCGCTGCGCTGGGGACACCAGCACGCCGGACTGCTTCACGGGCGCGCAGATTGAAGGCTTGAAGAAGGTCTACGACGGTCCGCGCGATTCGAAGGGCCGTCAGCTTTTCCCAGGTATGCCCGTCGGCGGCGAAGCGATGGTTCCCGAAGGCCGGAATAACGAGCTGCACAGCGGCTGGGAACGCACGGCGGGACAAAGCTTCGGGCTAGCGGAAAGCTTCATGAAGTACATGGCCTTCGATCCCGCGCCGGGCCCCACTTACGATTTCCATACTTTCAATTTCGACGTGGACTCGCAGCGCATGACCTCCACCGGCTTGCGAATCGACGCGACCATTCCCGATCTGACGGCCGTGAAAATGCGCGGCGGCAAGATTGTTCACTATCACGGCTGGGCCGACCCCGGCGTGACTCCTAAGATGTCTGTCGGCTACTACGAAGCCGCTAAAAAGGCCATGGGCGCAAAGGAAACCGACGAATTCTACCGCTTCTTCCCGGTACCCGGAATGTTCCACTGCGGCGGCGGGCCGGGCTGCGGAAACGTCGATTGGCTCACGGCGGCTGTGAACTGGGTGGAGAAGGGCCAAGCCCCGTCGATGGTCGTGGGCGCGCATATAGAAAGCGGGAAGACCACTCGGACTCGGCCTATTTGCGCTTATCCGCAGGTCGCCGAATACAAGGGTTCGGGCAGCATCGATACCGCTGAGAACTTCGCCTGCGTCGCGCAGAAGTAGGCGAGTGGCCACAAAGCCCAAGAAAGAAATTCTTCAAACACGCGAGCCTGCTGATCTGCCACGCCTTGACGCGCTCAGCGCGCTAACTGTCGATGCTCTCGTGGCCGGCCTGGCGCTCGAGGATGCCCTCGCCGAGGGCCTCGACATCTCGGCGCGCAAGATTTCTGCCTTCCGCGCGAAATGCTCACTGTTCCGCGAGGTCTCTTTCGCCAATTGCGAGATTGGGTCGATCCGCTTGCGCGACGTACGCTTTGAGAAGTGTGATTTCTCGAACTCCATCCTTCGCGGCTTTGAGGCGACGCGGGTGGAGTTCATCGATTGCCGGTTGATCGGGATGCGCGCCATCGAATGCTGCTGGAACAGTGTATTGATGGAGAACTGTGAGGCACGCTACATCCAACTGAACGATGGGCAAGCGCGCATTTGCGAGTTTCGGGGCAGCAATCTTGCGGAATGCGATCTGCGGAACACGGATCTGGAAGGAACGATATTCTCTCAGACCTTGCTTCATAGGGCGGATCTTACAGGCGCCAAGCTTCGAGGTGTGGATCTGCGCGACGCTGAAATCGAAGGCATTGCGGTTCGCGCCGAGGACCTGCGCGGGGCGATCGTAAACGCGGCGCAGGCGATGGATCTGGCTCGGTTGCTGGGAGTCGTCATCAAGTGAGGAGTTGCGGCCGAATGGTGGTTTTGGCGACGCGGACGCGCCAAGGCGGTATGGCTCGACAAGCCATACTTATATGGCGATAGTGTATGTATGAAGAAGACCATGAACATCGATGCGCAGCTCCTCAAAGAAGCGAAGGAAGCTTGTGGCGCGTCCACCGATACGGACGCCGTACGCTTGGGCCTGGAAGCGCTGGTCCGTCACGCTGCCTACCAGCGCATTAAGACCTATTTTGGAAGTGAGCCCGACGCGCAGGATGTCCCCAGACGTCGTGAGCGGGCCAAGCGATCCAAGCCGGCAAGACGGCGCGCCGCCTGATGGTTCTCGTCGATACCTCGATCTGGCTTCGCGCCTTCGCCAACCATCCGCCAGTTGTCGCCGAGTTGAGCCGCCTTTCGGACTTGGAATAGGTCGCCGGCCATGAACTAGTTTATGGAGAGCTTCTGATTGGAGATCGGGGGGCCGCGCAATGTTCCTCGCCGCGTACGAACAACTACATCAGGTGGCCGCCGTTCCGCATCGCGAAGTTGTCCTCGTTCGTTCGCGCTCGCCGTTTGCACGGCCGCGGCGTCGGCTGGATCGACGTGCAGTTGCCGTGTGCAGCTGTGGACCGCCGACCAGTATCTGGCCGAGCTAGCCAAAGAATTCGGGGTCGCCTACAAGTTCTAGTTCCGGACGATTCCTGCTAAGTTCTAGTTGGAGGCGACAATGAGAATCCCACGCAGAGATTTCCTTCTCCTTGCCGGTGCGAGTTTCTTGCGGGCAGAGGACCGGCCCAAGGTTGATATGCTGGTGCGCTCAGTTCGCCCGGAGGATCTGGAAATGTCCCTGGCGGGGTTCACGGATTACATTACTCTAGTCGAACATTTCTTCGTCCGCACGCACGTTTACGCCCCCAAGGTGGACTTGGCCTCATGGCGGCTTCGAGTGGAGGGTGAAGTGTCCACGCCGCTGACGCTGACCATGGAAGATCTGAGAAAACTGCCGCAGGTCGAGCTGGTGAGTGTGGTTGAGTGCGCGGGCAACGGCCGAGCGTTTTACGAACCGCCTGTTGCGGGTCTGCAATGGGGAAACGGCGCGGTGGGGAATGCTCGATGGAAGGGCGCACGCCTTGGCGACCTCCTGAAGCGGGCCGGCATCAAGGACTCGTCCAAAGAGATTCTCTTTGACGGTGCGGACGTTCCGCTGGGCACGATGCCGGACTTCCAGCGGTCGATTCCGGTGAAGAAAGCGCTGGATAACAACACGATTCTGGCATACGAAATGAACGGCGAGACGCTGCCGGTGAAGCATGGCTTCCCGCTGCGCGTCGTCGCACCGGGGTGGGCTAGCGATTCGTGGGTCAAGTGGCTGACTTCGATTCGTGTGCTGGACAAAGAACACGACGGATTCTGGATGAAGGGCACGTACCGTCATCCAGGCAAGCCCGTCGCGCCGGGGACGGCCGTTGCACCGGAACTGATGCAACCGGTGACCAGCCTGCACGTGAAGAGCGTCATCGCGACGCCGTTGGATGGCGCACAAGTCCAGCTGGGGAAGCCTCTCACGATCCGCGGCGTGGCCTGGAGCGGCGACTCGGGGCCGGTAACCGCGGTCGATGTGAGCGTCGATAGCGGGCGGACATGGAAACCGGCGGCGCTGAACCGGGACCAGCGGACGCAGTTCGGATGGCGGCAGTGGGAGTTCTCGTTCACGCCGCCGCAGGAGGCGTATTTGACGATTCTGGCTCGGGCGCGAGACGCCGCTGGGAACACGCAACCGTTGGAGCAGGAGTGGAACCCTTCGGGGTATTTGTGGAATGTCGCCCCACGGGTTGGCGTGAATGTCTTGAAGGATCTGGCTGGAGCTTCCCAGACGGCGCAGGCTTCCGGCGCCAACGCCGCCCACCCCGGCACGCTCAAGAGTGCGTGCTTGTTGTGTCATGACGACGACGTCATCCGGCAACAGCGGCTTACTCGCGCGCAGTGGGACCGGGAGCTTACCAAGATGACCGGCTGGGGCGCGAAGGTGCAAGACGGAGATCGGGCCGGGCTGCTGGACTATTTGTTTAGCAATTACGGGCCGCGCGCGCGGGGGCGCTAAACGAAAAGCGCCGCGGTGAAGCGGCGCTTTCATAGATCGAGCTGGTGACGGTGTCTGCTGTCGCATCCTACCTTGCGAGCGGGTCCGGGCGGAGCTGGAACTTTACGATCTTGCCCTTGGTTCCCTTGCCGCCTTCGATGTGCCACACGAAGTGCGTGCCGTAGTTGGAGTACAGCGCGCGGCCCTTCCAGCCGGCGTTGGCATCGTCGATGCGGCCGTCCATGCCGCGGGCATAGAAGCCGAGCGGGTAGGGGATGCGGAAGTAGGTCCACTTCTGGGTTTGCGGGTTCAACGCGATCAGTGAATCGGAGTTAGAGCCTGTCGCGAAAGGTATGTTCTTACCCAGTCCTATAATGTCCTGCTGATCCACCCAGTTGTAGTAGTGGAAGTCGGCTGGAACATCCGTGCCTTTCAGCCTTGGGCCGGTGGTCTGATACAGCGTCCAGCCTTCCTTGCACTGGCTGCCGTCGACTTTTTGCGGACCAGTCAGGTCCTTGCACTTGCGCACATCGAAGCTGGCCAGGTGGCTGGTGGCGGCTAGCGCCGTCCAGACCACTCCGTTGCTGTCGATATCCACGCCGCGCGGATCGTAGCCCGGCGACGGCACTTTGAATACTTGGGTCCGGCAAGTCGAGGGAGGATTGTTACCGCGCTGCAGCCGGATCAGATAGCCGGGGAAATCTTCGGCGACGCCCCAGACGGAGTCGTCCACGGGGCTCGGTATAAGCGAGTACAGAGCAAAACTGATTTGCGTGTCGAGCTTGGGATCGAACGGCGTCGAGGCGGCTTTGCCGCGTCCACCGCCGCCGGGAGCCCCGCCAGTGTCCGTCGCATACAGGAGCGCGAGATCCGCTCCACGCCCGACGACGTTCCAGGGTTTGGTGATCTTGCCATCGCCGTTGGTGTCGACCACCTGGCCGCACCAGCCCACCGCGGCCTGCTCGGCTTGCTTCTCGTCCTTGGTGGCGGCGAGCGTTTGGTCGTAAACCTTCGAATCCACCCAGCCGAAGATGGGACCGCTCAGCTCGTTGAAATAAACGGTCTCGTCGGGGTCGTTGTCGAACTGCAGGTGATGCGTGGAGTAGCACGTTTCGATCAACTGGAACTGCTTGGTTTTGGGGTCCCAGAACGAGGCCTGGCGGGCGCTGTTGCGCAGCGGGAACCAATCGGCGTACTTATTCTGGGTCCCGTCGTTACACCACGTCGGCTCCGTGTTGCCGCGAATCTTAGACGTCATCCAAACCCGGCCCTTGCTGTCGAGCATGGGATTATGCGGATCAGCAGGATTGTAGGGAGGATTGGACCACAGATGCTCATTGCCCCAGAACATGGACGGGCGGTTCGGCGACGGGAAGCGCGACGGGACTTTGTCCTTGGCTTCGCGCGTGGGGATGTCGATGGAGTAGGTGTTGTTGTCGGCTTGATCCAAAATGACCAGGGCGCCGTGTCCTGCGTTCACCGCGTAATTCGGCCCGCCCCCGTTGATGTTCGGGTGGTTCTTGTCGGTGGAAACCTGATCGTGCATGAAGGAGTGATCGTCGCCCACGTCCCACTGGGTGGAAACGATGTTGCGCTCAATGCCCGTCGGACGGGCGGGCGCCGTCGGTACTGCACCGTGCTCAATGCTCTCGGTCCAGTCGGCGAGCGCTTTCAGAGTGGGGTCCTTGCCCATCTGGCCCAGCAAGCCGTACATGTTGGTTCCGCGAACTCCCACGCCGAGGCGCCATTCCCAGGCTTCCGGGTCGGTCTTGAGCTCGGGCTTCGCCGCGAATACATGCTGCGTGTCGCGCGTGAGCGCGTTGCCGAGCTGATGGCAGAAGTTGCAACCAGACTTCAACCGGTTGATCCATTCGTCCTGGCTCTTCATGGTCACGCCCAGTCCGTTGCCCGAGGGGCCGGTTCCGGGGAACAGATTCTTGGCCGGCGGCGCCATCATCGAAAGCCAGTAGTCGCCGGGGTAGGTCTTCGCGGCCTCTTGGGGCGTCTTGGCGGAGGTTACTTTCAAAGTGACGGCTGTGGTGGAGGGCTTCATCTGGATGGGCTTGGAATCCACCAGTCCGTAACCTCGGACCCAGACGTTGTAATTGACGGCCGGAAGCTCCGGCACCGCGAAGCGGCCTTGATCGTCGGTCACGACGGTCTTGATGAAGTTGGTCTGAAGATCCTTGGTTTCAGCGATCACCCACACGCCGGCTTCGGGACCTTTTTCGCCCTGGACCACGCCGGTGATGTATCCGGGAGGGCTGACGTAGCGCGATGCGGCAGCCTGCTTGGCGGCGCCTTTTTGCTGGGCATTGGTGGTGAACACGCCGAATCCGGCGATCAGGGTGAACGCGGCGGCGCACAACAGGGCGACCCTTCCCCCCGGCCAGGGTTTGGACTGGATGATCTTCATAGAACTCTCCTCATGAGCCACGTCTGGGCTGGTCTGCCACTAGCTCTGTGACAAGAAATGTCCCATCCAGTATAGTCGCGGCTGAGCGGGTCGCGCAACGTGCCGGAGGAGTCCAGACTGACTGTGGAGTTCGAACTGTGCTTACGGGCACGGCTCGACCTCAGGCGCTTTATTGGCCGCCGGCGCTGGGTCCGCCGCGGGAGCTGGCTCCTGAGGCTCCTGGACCGCTTCGCTCCGGGAGACTTGAATGCGCTCCAGCTCGCGTTGGGCTCTGACGAAGGAGCGCTCCAGGCGGCACTGCGCTTGCCAGAGGCGGTCCAGCAGGGGGAGCTGGGTTTCGGGGCCAGTGGGCTGCCAGGATATATGTTCCTCGCCGATTTCCATACGCCTCAATTTCCATTGCGAGACCGCCATCTGCTCCACATAAAAGTGCTCGGTGTGGGTGCTGGGCTGCCATTCGGTCTCCAGCTCGTCACACAGGCGATGGAATTCTGAACGGTCTTCGCTGGGCAAAACGACAGTGCGGGCGCGGAGGCCGTGACGCACCGAGTTTAGACTGACCACCGCTTTTCCTTCGGGGGTCCTGGGGCCGGTCGACTTGAGTGCGTTGCGCCGATTGGCCTCGATTTGTTTTTGAGTCGCCATATGGTTGACTTTTTTTTGAACGAGCAAAGCCAATTGCTGTCGATTCCTCCTGTCACCGACACGATATCGTAGCGGGGGAATGGGAGCGGAGGAGAGCAGGCCGGATGGCAGGCGTAAGTGCTTTTGTATCAATTTGATAACAGAATTGGGGTGGGTTGTGAGGAGTTGTGAACGCCCATAGACTTCGGCCACAACGGGGTATGAAAAAGGATTCCCGGGATGTGGCGGAAGGCAGCTTTTTGGCCGCGAATGAACACGAATGAACTCGAATCGAACCAAGGGCGAAACATTTAAGGTGTTGAAAGCGCAGCGACTTTCTGTTGGTTTTTTCGAAGGACGGTAGCTCTCACGGCGGCGCCGTGGACGAAGACTGATGCAGTTCTATCTTGAGCCAAATTGGGTTCAGCCAGGATTCTCGCCCATTCTTGGGTTGGCCAGGGAAAGGGTAGCGGGTCAGTTTGGTCCTCGCATACGATCACTTTCTCCGGGTCGCCGACTACGGACAGGTGGCTGCCGTGAGCGGCGTTTCACGGGATTTGTCGAACTGACACAGGGCGGTTGTGGTCAACGGGCAGGACGCGATTTCCACGTCGCTCCGTGCAGGGGCGAAACAGTGAGTCATTGCTGCCAAAAGGAGATCAGCCCTTGTCCTTCGATTTACCAGCCATCGTCCTAGCCATTTCGATGGCAGTCTGAAGTATCTGCGGATCGATATCGGTAGCGCTTTGGGTTATGAAGGATGACCCGGAGTCAATATTCCAATGCTGAAAGGCGTCCTTGATTTCAGACCACTCCGCCTTCTCCCCAAATGCCTGGAGATAGAACTGCCCGAAGGAGATCGCATGAATGCGATCTGCATTTCGTAATGATTCAACCATGAACGATTTCCCAAGTACGAACGCAAAACGGGATAATGCGCCCAGTAAACCGATTACGAGCACGCTCGCAACCGCTAAGTGCACGATCGACTGCCATGTCGCCTCTGTTCGGGCCGATAGGAACGCGCGGTACAAACCAAACCCCACTCCGCTGAGTAGAGCGGTCAATGCGGCCCAATACCACGAGTAGGCTATCCTCCGGTAACTCCGCTCCTTCTCCCGCAATTCCGCCAAAGACTCACGGATGTACTCGGCTGCATTGGCCTCAACTCGCGCGTGATCTTCGCTTGCTTCATCCCTACGGGCTTGCAGGCGACCGGCCATTGAGGCCATCGCGCGGGTAATCTGCACCACAATCTTATCGAGGTCGCGATCGCCAGCGAACAGCGCGTGGATGTGGGCCAGGGGAATTGGCAAATCAATATCGTCGATCACGAGAGGAATAATGAGGGGCCTCCCTCGTTGCTGATAGTACCCAAGCGCCGCGCCAATTTCTGTCATCACCCAACGGCTTTCATTGGAAGCCTTGGATAGAACGATCACCACGCAGTCGGCCTCGCGAAGCTCCTGAGATAAACTTACTTGCCAAGGCTGCCCTGCGGTTAGGCTGCCCCCCGAGAAGATGGGGGTATGCCCTACCTCCTCAAGTCGGGAAGCTAGTTTGCGAACGAACTCCTCATCAGCGGTCGTATACGAGATGAAAATGGTGGCCACGAATCTACCTCCCGACGGCCCACCCGCCAGGGACTAATCAATTCTACATGCGAATTGCCGCGCGGAACTGCGAAACCCGCTGAAATAACGGCAGGCGGGACCAAGTCTTTGATTCAAGGCTTTGGGGAGTGACTGGCCTCTAGATCACGATGACACCACGCAAGTTCGTCGAGCCTCGCCCGGCATCGAACCAGCCAAACTCCGAGATGGCCTGGACGTGACCCGCGATGCGACGGGGACAAGTGCGAAGCGATAGACCTAGTTACATTCGGTGGCAGCCCTTTTGTGTCAAACTCATCCTTCAATGCACCCGCTAGCCGACCTGTGGATTGGTCGAACTAATTGTGCATCACTCCGGCCAGCGTTGCTAAACTAACAGGAGGCTTTTTCTGCGACCGCTGTGATGAAAATTCCTCGAATGCGGATTCCGGTGTTTGTCTCTGCGCCCAGCACGGATAATCTCAGTCCCTTGCAAGAACAGAGCGCTGCGATCATCCACCGGCTTGTTACGCGCTATAAGCTTGAATGGCGTGCCTTAGGGCGTAGTGACTACCCCAATGATTTACCGTTAAAAGAAGTCTTGCGGATGGTGAAGCACTGCTCCGGCGGTATAATCCTCGGATTTGAGCAGTTTCGTGCTAGCGGTGGTGAGTTCAAACCAGGTAGCCCAAACGCCAAAGCCACAACGAGTTCGGTACCGTTCCCGACGCCTTGGAATCAGCTCGAAGCGGGCATTCTCTTCAGTGCCGGTTTGCCAATGATGATCTTCCGGGAAGCTGGCATCTCGGGCGGTGTTTTTGATGTGGGCACCTCCGAAGTTTTCATTCATCAGATGCCGAACGCCACTACCAAGCCGGACTCGCTTGACGATCTGGATTCCGTCTTCCAGAACTGGGTTGCACGGGTACGAACCCACTACTATGGAGAGTGACTATCGTCCGGCCCCGTTATCGGTAGGCCACGTCGAGCTAGACCCCGAGCTACTCGAACTGGTCGACCATCTCGCGCGGAATGCGCACGACATCTGGGCACTTCAGCGCTTGCGGGATGGCTGGATTCTTGGGCCAAAAAGGTGTGACGAGCGTAAGGAACATCCCTGTCTTAGGCCGTATCCCGAGCTGCCTGATACCGAAAAGGCGTATGACCGAAACGCGGTTGTCGGCACGATTCGGGCAATATTGGCGCTAGGATTCGTCATACGAAGGGAGTAGCCGATGGTCCAGGCGCAAACACGCCACCTTGGGTTGTCTGTTGGCAAACCGAAGAGCTCCGTCTGAGTCCACAGATGAGTCCTGGTAAGTCGGCGTCACGTCAACCTGACGGAAAACGCCGAAGCGGCACTCAAAGCGGGAAGATACATAGGGCCGCAGGTCCACGAGTCGTCAGGCGTAGCGTTCCGAGCGTTCTTACAAGCGGGCCGTGTATCATCGTAGTTTATGTCTGCTTCGATCGTGAGCGCGCGATGCGCGTGGTTGGTTGTGGTCTTGTATGCGGTGTTCTGCCAAGGGGCGTCAGCGCAGCAAGTCCAGCGTGCCAGCGCCTCTCAGCCTCTGCCGCGGACGGCGGATGGTAAGCCGGATTTACAAGGGATTTGGCAGGCGGCCAGCAGGGCGGCTTACGATTTGCAGGACCACTCGGCCAGCCAAGGGATGCCGGGCGGCAAGGGCGTGGTTGACAGCGGAGAGATTCCGTATCAGCCGTGGGCGGCCGCCAAGCGGCTGGAAAACTTCGCGAACCGGCGGAAGGCCGATCCGCTGGAACAGTGCTATTTTCCTGGCGTCCCGCGCATCATGTACCTGGAATATCCGTTCCAAATTTTCCAAACCCCCGATAAGATCGCGATCGCCTTCGAGTGGTCTTCGGTTTTCCGGCTGATCTACACCGACGGAAAGCCGGGGCTGCATGATGGGTACGAGTCATGGATGGGTAATTCGCGGGGCCACTGGGAAGGCGACACGCTGGTGGTCGCGGTCACGGATCACAACGACAAAACGTGGTTCGACATGGCCGGAGATTTTCACAGCGATGCGCTGCGCGTGACGGAGCGATATACCATGCTCGACGCGGATAGCGTTCGGTATCAGGTCACTGTCGAGGATCCCAAGGTCTTCACGAAACCCTGGAAAATCAGCATGCCGCTGGTTCGGCAAAAGAATATGGACCGGCTCCTCGAATATCAATGCCAGGCGGAAGCGGAGGAGGCCAGCGGCGACTTTGAGCGCGATCCACGTACCTGGTATCCGCAAGCGGGATCGCAAGCGCCTCAGACCACTCCGGCGTCGCTGGGAACAACCGCAACGGCGGCGCCGGGTGGGAGCCTCCCGGCTTTAAAGGCGGGCGCGAATCTTCGGCGCTCCCCGGACGGAAAACCGGACCTGACAGGGTACTACCAGTCAACTGGCGGAGGCGCCAATTATGGACTTGAACGCCACGCTCGGGATGGGTTTACGCCGGGCACCCGCGGCGTGGTCGTCGATCCACCGGATGGGACGCTTCCGTACCAGCCCTGGGCTCGGGCGGAGCGAATCAACCGGGAGCTGCCTCACCGCGGATACGACGATCCGACGGCCCACTGCTTTGTGGCCGGGGTTCCGCGGTCGATGTATACGCCCTCTCCCATCCAAATCCTCCAGCCGCCCGGGTATGTGGTGATGCTGTTCGAGCGGATGTCCTGGAGAATTATCCCGCTGGATGGGCGCGCTCACATTGTGGACAACATTCGCTTGTGGCAAGGCGATTCGGTGGGGCACTGGGAAGGCGACATCCTGGTGGTGGATGCTACCAATTTCAACGGAAAAGCCTGGATGAACGAGGTGGGAGACGTGGTGAGCTACGCCGAACACGTCGTCGAGCGGTTCGTTCCGACGGATGTGGGGAAAATCACCTACCGGGCCACGGTCACGGACCCGATTGTGTACACGCGGCCGTGGACGATCGAGATTCCGATGAACCAACGGGCTGAGGAACTGCTCGAGGTCGCCTGCCACGAGGACAACGGAGATCTGCAAAACCTCAAGAATGTCAGGGACGAGTATCGCGCAAAACAGAAGAAGGAGAAATAGTACGGTGAGAATTGGAGACAGGGGTGCAATCCTCGGCATGATCACGCTGATGGCGGGGAGCCTTTTTGCACATCACTCGTTCACGGCGGAGTTCGATCAGAATAAACCAGTCAAATTCACGGGCAAAGTTACGGAGATGCGGTGGTCCAATCCGCATTCCTGGATCTACGTGGACGTCGAGACCGATGGCAAGGTTGTGAACTGGGCGCTGGAGACCGGCGCGGCCAACGCGTTGATCCGGCGCGGATGGAAGAAGGGTGACCTTCCGGCCGGCACAGTGGTCAAGGTCGACGGCTGGCAGGCGCGCAACGGCACGCCTACAGCGAACGTTTCCAGCATCACCTTCCCGGATGGAAAGCGCTTGTTTGCGGGTTCGTCCAATGAGGCGGCGCCTTCTAAATAGGGGCTCGCGCGGGGCCGGAGCGCGCCAAAAGCGCTGTGGTAAAGTAGCGATTTAGGAGGCCGACGTGCGTGTCGAACGCAGATGGTTCGTGGCGATTTGCGCCCTGTTGGCCGCAATCGCGCCATCCGGGCTGGTAGGATTTCAGAACACCGCTAAGACCGCCGCTGCCAAATCCGCTCCCAAGCTGGGTGACTCGAAGGTCAATCCCAAGGACGGGCTGCGTTACCTCTGGATACCGCCGGGGAACGTCGTAACGGGATGTTCGCCAGGGGACGACGAGTGCTATGAAGACGAGTTTCCGACTCGCAAGGTAACCCTCACCCGGGGCTTCTGGCTGAGCGCAACCGAAGTCACCCAAGCTGCCTACGAAAAAGTAACCGGCGAAAGCCCAAGCATCTTCAATGGGCCGAATCTACCGGTGGAAATGGTTACCTGGGACGACGCGGATTACTATTGCACAGCGATCGGAGGAAGGCTGCCGACCGAAGCGGAATGGGAGTACGCGGCCCGGGCGGGGACCACTGGAAGCCGGTATGGCAATCTCGACGAGATCGCCTGGTATTGGAATAACAGCCAGCTTTCCACGCACCCGGTGGGCCAGAAGAAACCCAACGCATTCGGGCTGTACGACATGCTGGGAAACGTGGTGGAGTGGACGCACACCTGGTACACGGTCCAGCATTCACAGGAAAATATCAATCCGACTGGGCCGAGCACGGCGGAGTTCAAGTCCTTGAAGGGCGGCGGGTGGTGGGACGATCCTGATCTGGTGCGCGCGTCGTACCGGAGTAGGATCGAACCGGGCGATACGGACTACAACATCGGCTTCCGGTGCGCGATGAACTGAGCGCGGCTGAATCAATGCCGAATCAATTCCGCTCCCGCGCGGAACCCGAGCTGGCGTTCGCCGCAGCGTTCCCCTTCCTTCCGACGACTGCCTGAGATAGCATGGATGTCTAAGAAAACTCGTGCACAAGAGCACTGCAGTTGCGACTTTGGCGTGGATTTTTTGCCTCGGGCAATCGGCAGTCCAGCCGGCGGACCGGGTTACCAATTCGGCGGCTCCCAACTATCGAAAGTTGGTTGACCAGTACTGCGTCGGCTGCCACAACCAGCGGGTGACCTCCGGTGGGCTGCGGCTGGATTCGGCGGACTTGTCGAAGGTTTCCGCGGGCGCGGAGACTTGGGAAAAGGTGATTCGCAAGCTGCGCGCGGGTGCGATGCCGCCGCCCGGAATGCCTCGGCCCGATCCGGCCGCGTATAGCGGATTCGCTTCCTGGCTGGAGTCGCGGATCGATACGGCGGCGCAGGCCAATCCCAATCCGGGACGTCCGCTGCTACACCGCATGAATCGCGCCGAGTATTCGAACGCCATTCGCGATCTACTCGGTCTGGAGGTGGACGCCGCCTCGCTGCTGCCGCCGGACGATTCGGCTTACGGCTTTGACAACGTCTCGGACGTGCTGGGAGTTTCGCCGTCGTTGCAGGAGCGGTATCTCTCCGCGGCCGCTACGATCAGCGCGCTCGCCGTGGGTGACACGCACGTTCATGCGGGAACCACAACGTACCGAATTCGTCAGGACCTTTCGCAGAATCAGCACATCGAAGGCTTGCCGCTGGGGACCACCGGCGGAATCCTGGTCCGCCACAACTTTCCGCTGGACGGGGAATACATTTTCCAGGCCAAGCTGTATCGAACGAATCTGAATATCACGCGCGGGCTGGAGTTCCCCAGTCAGGTGGAATTCACGGTGAGCGGGCGACGGGTCCATTTGGCCAGCCTGGGGGGCACGGACGATCTTGCGTCGCTGTTCGAGAAGCCCACGGAAACCGGCGATGCGGTTGACGCTCGGCTGCGGGCTCGCGTCGCGGTGAAAGCCGGACCGAATGACGTGACCGCGGCATTCCTTGAAGATCCGAAAGTCGTGGGACCTGCGCGTCTGCAACCCTTTCAGCGCAGTTCCGCCGACAATTTCGATTGGAGCGGATGGCCTCACATTCAGACGTTTTCCATTACCGGTCCGCTGAACCCGACCGGGCCGGGCGACACGCCTAGCCGGCGCAAGATCTTCGTGTGTCATCCACATGTTGCCGGAGGGGAGGGCGCCGCCGCGGAGACCGCTTGTGCTCGCGAGATTCTGTCGTCTCTTGCGCGCCGGGCGTATCGCCAACCGGTGGGCGAGGCGGATCTTCAGCGCGTGCTCGGCTTCTACGAATCCGGCCGCTACGCAAACCATGGCGAGGGCGGTTTCGACGCCGGAATCGAGCTGGCGCTGCGGCGGATTCTTGCGAGTCCGAAATTTGTTTTCCGGGCGGAGGCCGATCCTCTCAACGCCGCGCCGGGCTCGGTGCACTCAATCAGCGACCTGGAGTTGGCATCACGGCTCGCGTTCTTCCTCTGGAGCAGCATTCCGGACGATGAACTTCTGCGCCTGGCGAGCCAGGGCAAGCTGAAGAACGCCGTGGTGCTCGATGCACAGGTACGGCGCATGCTTGCCGATCCGAAGTCGCAGGCTCTGGTGACGAACTTCGCCGGACAATGGCTGCACCTGCGCAACGTTCGCAACGTGCTGCCCAACTCCGATCAATTTCCAGATTTCGACGAGAACCTGCGCAACGCGCTTCTGCGGGAAACCGAGTTGTTCTTCACCAGCATCCTGCGGGAGGATCGCAGTGCGCTGGATTTGATCAACGCGGACTACACGTTCTTGAATGAACGCCTGGCGCGCCATTACGGAATTTCCGGGATTTACGGCAGCCAGTTTCGACGCGCCCACATCAGCGACGAATCCCGCCGGGGACTGCTGGGGCAGGGAAGCATTCTGGCCGTGACCTCGCATGCGGAGCGGACCTCGCCCGTGGTCCGTGGGAAATGGATTCTCGAGAATATTTTTGGGTTACCTGTGCCGCCTCCGCCGCCGAATGTTCCGCTGCTGCCGGACGCGAAGCCGGGCGAGCAACCTCGGACGATGCGCGAGCAGATGGAGGCGCATCGCGCCAACGCGGTGTGCGCAAGTTGCCACAAGGCGATGGACCCTCTGGGCTTCGCGCTGGAGAATTTCGACGCCGTGGGGCGTGGCGCGTCGAAGATGGTGGTGGGCCCATTGACGCTTCCGCGGAGCTCGCCGATGGAACCAAGGTCGACGGCGTGGTCGGCCTGCGCAAGGCGATCCTGAGCCGGCCCGAGGTGTTCGTGGGCACGCTGGCTGAGAAGCTGCTCACTTACGCGCTGGGGCGCGGGCTGGATTACCGCGATATGCCGGCGGTGCGGCGGATTGTATCCACTGCCGCTCGCGACAACTATCGGTTTTCGGCGTTGATCCTGGGGGTGGCGCGCAGCACTCCATTTCAGATGCGGACGACGGCGGCAAGGGCAGTCGAATCGGCGGAAAAGAGATGACCATGTTCCTTACTAAGAAATCCTTGTCTCGGCGCACGGTTCTACGAGGCGCGGGCGCGGCCGTCGCGCTGCCGTTTTTGGATGCGATGGTTCCTGCGTTTCTTCCGCGGGCAAGGGCCGCCACGATGACGCCGCTGCGGTTTGGGGTCGTCTATGTCCCCAACGGCGAGATCATGCAGCAGTGGATTCCGAAAACAGTGGGCAAGGGCTTCGAGTTTACGCCGATTCTAAAGCCTCTGGAACCGTTCAAGGATTCTGTGGTCCTGGTGAACAATCTCACGCGTTCGCGTCCTGGCAGCGTGATTGGCGATCATGCCGTCAGCGCTGCTGGATTCCTGACCGGAGTCTGGCCCAAGCGAACTGAGGCGGAAGATGTACTCGCCAACAAGACCATCGATCAGGTGGTGGCGAGCAAGATCGGCCAGGACACGCCGCTGCCTTCGCTAGAAGTGGCCACTGAGGATTTTACGGGGTACGTGGGCGCCTGTTCGCCGGGGTTCAGTTGCGCTTACATGAACACGATTTCGTGGAGTACGCCGACGTCGCCTCTGCCCATGGAGACCGATCCTCGGACGGTGTTCGAACGCCTGTTCGGGACGGCGGGCACGGTGGAGGAGCGTTTGGCGCGGCTCCGGACCGAGCGCAGCATTCTCGATTCCATCGCGGACGATGCGCACGATCTCGAACGCGTGCTGGGTCCTCGGGATCGCGCGCGAGTCGGTGACTATCTCGACAACCTTCGCGAAATCGAGCGGCGCATTCAACGGAATGAAACTCGTAAGGGCGCGCCGGAGTCCGCGCTGGATCAACCCATGGGCGTGCCGGATTCCTTCGAGGAGCATGTCGGGTTGATCTTCGATTTGCTGGCGGCCGCGTATCAGGCCAATGTGACGCGCGTGTTCACGTTTATGGTTTCGCGCGAGATTAGCCAGCGGACTTATCCGCAGTTGGGGCTCAGCGAGCAGCATCATTCCGTCTCGCACCATACGGGCAACGCGGACAAGATGGCCAAGGTGGTGAAGATTAATACGTATCACGTGCAATTGTTCGCGCGGTTTTTGGAGAAGTTGCGCGCCACTGAAGACGGGTCCGGGTCGCTGCTGGATCACTCGCTGTTAATCTACGGCGCGGGCATGGGCGATTCGAACGGTCACAACACTGATCCGCTTCCCGTGGCTCTGATTGGCGGAGGATTGGAAGGGCACCGGCACATTGAGCTGCCGAAACGCACGCCGGTGGGCAATCTATGGCGCACAGTCGCTGAACGGTTTGATACGCCGGTGGATCAGTTTGGCGACAGCACGGGGATGGTCGATGGGTTGTTTTAGGGCTCGGCGTGGATCTGTGGGGAGAGGCCTGGCGTCGGCACGAGTGCCGACGCGGCACGCAAGAGTGCGTGCGCCACACTGGGCTGCGCTAATTTATCTGTCTGCGTCCATGTCGTTTGCGGCGGGCGACACTGGGCTTGTCGATGCAGTGAAAGCTGGCGATCTTCAAACAGTTCGCAGGCTGGTCAAGCAACCCACACTGGTCAACACGCCCGAGGCGGATGGAACTACCGCGCTCCACTGGGCTGTGCGGGCGAACGACTTGGAGACGGTGAAAGTGTTGCTCGGCGCTGGAGCCGATCCGAATGCGGCTAACCGCTACGGCGTCACCCCGCTGTCTCTCGCAGCGGAGAACTCCAGCGTGGCGATGGTCGAGGCTCTGTTGAAAGCCGGAGCCGATCCCAAGCGACCCATGATCCTGATGACGGCGGCGCACTCTGGAAACGCCGACGTCGTCAGAATGTTGGTCGCCCACGGCGCCGACGTGAACGAGAGAGAACCGTCGCGCGGCGAGACGGCGCTTATGTGGGCCGCGTCGGAAAATCATCCCGAGGCGATCAAAGTGCTGATTGAGCACGGCGCGGACCCGAATGCACGATCCACTGTGCTGACGTTTCCAAAGGATCGGTTCGGGCTGGAGGGCGTCCTCACGGTTCTGCCGCGCGGCGGTTGGACCGGGCTGATGTACGCCGCGCGGCAGGGGTCGCTAGAAGCTGCGCGGGCGCTGGCCGAATACGGAGTCAATGCGAAAGAAGGTCTGGATATTACAGATCCCGACGGGACCACTGCCATGGTGCTGGCGATTATCAACGGTCACTACGATATCGCGGCCTTGCTGGCGGAGAAGGGGGCCGATCCCAATCTTGCGGATAGCACCGGGATGGCGGCGCTGTATGCGGCCGCCGACATGCGAACGCTGGGCGAGATCTACGGGCGGCCGGCGCGCAAATCCACCAGCAAAGTGAGCGCTCTCGATTTGATTCCAATTCTGCTCCGGCATGGAGCCGATCCGAACGCGGCGCTGAAGTCCTCGACGCTTTACCGAGCGCACACACCTGGGGAAACAGCACTGGGAGAAGGAACCACTCCGTTCCTGCGGGCGGCGAGGAATGGGGACGTTGCAACCATGCGCGTGCTGCTCGAAGGCGGGGCCGACCCTGGGCTGAAGCAGAAGAACGGAACGACCGCGCTGATGCTTTCTTCGGGAGTCGGGCGCGGTCAGGGAGTTTTTGCCAAGGATTACGCGACCGAGGCCGAGCTTCTCGATGCAGTGAAGTTCCTGGTGGAGCGCGGTGCCGACGTGAACGCCGCGAACGACGCCGGCCAGACTGCCCTGCACATCGCGGCGCAGGCTTCCGACGGCATCGTCGATTACCTGGCGGCGCACGGCGCCAACTTGGAAGCGAAGGACAAGCAGGGACGCACGCCGCTTGACGTGGCCCTCGGTAAGGGCGTGCGAGCGCGCATTGGAGGTGAGTCGACGGTTCGAGAATCCACGGCGGCTCTTCTCAGGCAGTGGCAGGACCAGCGGACTCCCAAGTGAGTGCGGCTCGAATCATTCACCTGATCCTTGCCCGCAGCTCTACCGCGTGAAATCGTCTTTCGTGACATAGGGCGTGATCGGCTCCCAGTACACGATCTCCGCTGTGCTTTCTTCGGCTGCCGCGTTCTTCTTGACCGCTCCGTTCTTCTGCGCTTGGGTCAGCGTGTCATGAACCGCTTGAGCGCTGGCGCCCTCCGTTTCCCAGATGGTCAAGTAGCGCGGCTTTACACTGGGAGCGCGTCCCGGAGTGTCGGCGATGCGAAACCTCTGCGCGGCCATCCAGCCCGGAAGCGTCAGCACACTCTGAATGGTCTGATTGACGGTCCGGTCGAACTCGGCCTCTTTGCCCGGCAAGGGATTCGAAAAATCCATCAGGACGTACCGGTTGGGTCGAGGCGTTTTGTTGTCCGCGGGGTCCGGCAGCGTGGGGCCTTTTCCATCCGGACGCGTGATGCGCGGACCCATCGCCTCGAATGTGCCGTTCGCGCCGGCCCCCGGGGTATAGTTGAAAGCCGCGCCCAACCGGCTCTTGCCGCCCGCGATGGCCGCAGTCATGCGTGAGAGCGCCGCGTTGGCCTCCGTCTCCTCCAGATCCCAAATGATCAAGTAGCCGTGCCAGTAACCGGCGGCGGAAGGCCGCGGCTGCACATTGGTAACGATCCGAAAGCGTTGCGCGCCCATCCAGCCCTGAAGCTGCACCAGGTCGCCCATGTGAGTGTTGGTGTACCAATCGTTGAATTCGGCTTCTCTACCGGGGATCGGATTGGCGAAGACCAGCATGATGTACCGATGTTTGCCCGGCGCGGCCTCGCGTTTTCCGGGAGCGCCGATCGACCATTGCGCGTGAGCCGTCGCAGCGATCATCACGGCAATAAGAACGTTCTTCAAAACTGATCGGATGTTCATGCGATTCCTTCCGCCGTGCTTATGAGCCTCCAGCAGCCGTTTATTTTATCGCGTATGGTAGTCTTTTTGATGCCGACAACAACCGTTGAGGAGTCGTATGCCGACCATTTCGAAATTTCATAATGCCGCGATTTGCCTGTTCGGGGGAGCCTTGATCCTCGGTGCGATGAGCGAACCCGCGGCGGGGCAGTGTATCGATTATTCGAAAGATCCCGCCGGCTGCCAGCCCA